>Ga0209986_10003497_pt1 | contig 13750 bp, 31 predicted proteins | sample BlataG_FD_183168 | JGI IMG/M metagenome (GOLD analysis project Ga0209986, IMG submission 183168) | Deep subsurface microbial communities from Black Sea to uncover new lineages of life (NeLLi) - Black_00105 metaG (SPAdes) (version 2) | ecosystem: Environmental > Aquatic > Marine > Oceanic >...
CACCGTGGAGGCGTCGCGCCCCGTGGTCTCCAGCATATCGGCGTAGTCGTGCAGCAGACCGACCGGGACGAGCATGCTCCGGTTTACAGACCCGCAATCAGTGTTCTTTTCATCGGTCATCGTGTCGTGATCGTCCTCATCGGTGGGTGCGGCGGGATGGTCCACTCACTGTGATCCACGTGCCAGTAGATCACCGTAGGCGGGTGGAGAAGGTAGTTGGGATGCCAGGTATTCATGCCTTCTCTCCGGTTACTGATCCGCAGTCCGTGTGCTCGCCGCGGAGCCTGTCGACGATCGCTCCAAGCGACCTCTGGGCCTGATCCGCGGTCGGGCTGAACCTCCGCGCCAGTCCGCGCCCGAGCGTGTCATGGATGGCTGCGAGTTCGTCAGCCAGTGCTCCGTCTACGGATCTGCACTCCGTGGTTCTAGCGCGGTAGAGCGCCATCGCCCGGTGGTGCGGGCGCGACTCCATCGCCTCACGCTCCGCCTTGGAGTAGACCAGCGCAATCCGCTTGTTCGTGCGCTCGTCCACGATCTCCCAGCAGACGGGCTCGCGCCCTGCGAACAAGGACTTACATTCCGTCTGCGCAGAGATCAGCCCGTCGATCGCCTCGATCAGATCGGGGCCGACCGCCTCGAGTTTGTTCTCGATCTCGCGCAGGATCTCGGCGTCGTATGCGGCGTGGGATTTGGGTTCCGTCTCCTGATCGGCGATGTCGCGTACGGTCTGGGCAGCGATGCGCAGCCCCTCGCACTTGCCGGCGATGTAGTGCACGTCGAATCTGGTGATCGATGGCGATCCATCGACGCGCTCCGCCATGGCATCCAGCTTTCTGGCGATTGATTCATAGTCAGTCATCAGAAACGATTCTCCCACCCTCGCTCGAGGTCTGCATGTAGATTTTCCGGGATGTGATCCTTCATCACCTCGAGCGCATCATCACCCACAAATCCACCGCACGAATCCGCGACCTCGCCATCAAAATCTTCGATCTCGTACTGCCACACATCACCACTGTACACCGCGTTCATGTAGTCGATTTGAGCAGAAACTCCCTCACAGGCCTTCTGGCGCGTTTCCGTGGTGTCCTCGCCGTAGATCCGAACGAGATCTTCCGACGTGAAAACCCAGACGCCAACCTGACCGGAATCCCAGGGATCCGTGAAGGCCACCACGCTCAGCACGAACCCGCCGTGCTCGTAGATGTAGACGGGAACCCTCAGCGCATCTTCCTCGAGATTTTCGAGAAAGCTCTCGTGCTTGGGATAGTTCACCTTCCCAAGATTCCTGCGACGATGCCAGGAAACGAACGTTCCAAAATCATCGTCGTGCATCTCATCAGCAAGAAATTGCGCGCTGCAATCGTCGTAACTCACCTTGATCTTCGGCATCAAAAATCCTTCGTCATTCTGTAGGAAAATGCATCATCTGCAAAGTCGTCTTCGCCGTTGTCGTAGCCAGCCCAGTAAGCGTGCGACCAGTCGAGTAAAGGATCTGAACAGCGACCGCAATACCCGTCGTCGTAGCCCCAGTCGTACAAATCATCGTAATTGTACATAGCTGTCACTTGGCTCAACCCGACCTCGCCCGATCTTACAGGTCCTTCATTCCCTGGTACGCATCCACGTCTGTCATCGTGGAGATCAACCCGTCATGGTCGTCGCCCAAAAGCTCCTCGGCAACGCTGCGAAGCTCGATCCGCTCGGCAATGCTCGCCTTTTCCTTGTCCGAAAGCTCAGACTCGTCAGGGCAGCATGCACAGCGATGAATCGAGTAAATCGTATTCCCGAACTTCCATCCCGCATCCTCGAGGTCCGCGCGGATCATCGGCGTAAGGGTCCGCTGCGGGTCGGCCAGGAACTTCTTGCACAGGACATGGGAGGATGAATCGTCTTCGCCGTCCCAGATGTCCCAGATGAGATCCTCGCGCAGGTGATAATGTTCCCACGGCTCTTGGCATGTTGCACACTTGATATCCATCAGTCGTCCTCCTCAATTTCTCTACCTGAAGATTTCAGGATTTCAGCCACACGATCGTTGAATCGCTCCCAGTCATCTGAGCCTTTATCAGAGTCAACGAGATCCGTACTATAACGCTTTATTTCCGCTCGGATATAATCATCCGTGTCGATACCCGATTCCTTGGCCGCGGCGAGAATCTGCATGGTGAGTTCATCATCGCCGGAAGATTCAGGTAGCGCTTTTGGTGCGCCATCATCGGCGATGATAGACTTCTGACGATCGTGCTTTCGACTCTCCTGGTTCTCTATGATGATGTAGAACGCCACCGCAAAACCAAAAAGTACTATGAACCCTGGCAGCATCGTGTCACAGATCGTACTGAATCGCCGGCAATGCTGCCGCGAAAAATGTCACCAAAAACACTGCCAGAATCATAGCCTGAACACCTTTTCCTTCAACGCCTTCTCGGCATCCCCCATGGAAACCAGGCTTTCAGAGTCAAGCTCTTCGCACCACCACTCGTCACGGAGTGATCGATCTTTCTTGTAGACGAAAAGCTTCTGGCGCTTACCTGTCACCGGGTTGATTGCTACCGGATAACCATCCCCACGATCATCGGTGTCCCACGCCAAACGCTCGACGATGCCGCTTGACACCCATCGAACGATAGCCTCCCGCTTGCAGAGTCTGCGAAACTTCTTGTAGGAAAGTGGTTCGAATTCACTCATAGACCGAAAAACTCCGCCAATGATTGAGCCACCATGTCGAGGCCATCACGCTTGGGCTCCGGCTTTTTTGGAGCTGCCTCGCCAGGCTTGCGCAAAATTCCCTTGCACTTCTTGCAGCTGTAGTAGTTCGCTCCGGTGCGGATTTTGCGAGCCCGCACCGGTCCCAGACGGTGAATCTTCGCCTCACCATCGCAATCGCAGTGGTAAATAAACTTTCTGCGACTGTTCTTGACGCCGCTGGTGTCGACGTTGTGGCATCGAGTTGGCGCCTCGCCGCACTCGATCATCTTTTCCTTCCACTCCTTGCCATGCGGCTTGGGGCGGGTCTTGGAAAGATAATTCAAGCTGTACTCGTGGCCTACGACGATGTGGCAGGCTTCGTGGATCGCCGTGTGACGGCGCTGCTCCTCCGTGGCACGCGGCCACAGTGGCTCCGAGAGTCGAATTCGACAATTGCTCATCGAGATGTATCGAGCATCCCCCATCTTGGACGAAAATCGCGGGTTCCACTCGACGCGGACGCGGTCATTCAGCTCGGGGTACCCAAGCCGGATGAACGCCTCGCGGATATCAGCGCGCGCTTTTTCTTTCATCTCAATCGTGAGCATGATCTACTCTCCAAACACCTTGCTGTACTTTTCCAAAGCCGGCTCACTCTTGAACCATGGTGTAATAGCGCCTTCTTCGAATATAGCCGCGGTCAGCGAGCCGCCGAACACACAACCGGTGTCGATGCCGGTCGCATGATCGAACCTGCGCGGCTCCGTTCCGATGAACGGCTCGTGCCCAAAGAAGACGTGCCCGAAACGGCCATCGTATGTGTCAGCCCAGAACGTGTGCCGGGCCGGATCGGTGTCCCCCAGTGGAATCATCTTGCCATCGTCGTCATGGTATCGAAGGCGGAGAATCTGCGACGCCCTTCGCTGCTGAGTCTTGCTCAAGCTAGCAAAGTTCGGAAGCTTCGTCATCCACGGTGGAATGCCGGCATGAACGACTAGTGCGTTATGCTCGGGCATTTCGTGATACATGACGGCCTTGTCCAAGAACGCGATATCCTCGGAGGTCATCCTCTTGTTGATCTCGCGAATCGCATCCGCGTTCTTGATTGGGTTTTCCTTACCCGTCCCCGCGATGCGCTCTTCATGCTTGCGAAAACGCTCGTGCTTTTCCTCGTGGTTTCCTTTGACAAGAACGACTTTCACACCCACGAACGCTAGGGCTCGAATGTAACGTACGACAGCTGCGGATTCGGGACCCTTGTCGACGAGATCTCCGCAAAAGATTAGCGTGTCCGTATCGCGAACGCGCAGACTGTACACGAGCCTGTAAAGCTCTTGGACGCATCCGTGCACGTCGCCGAAGATGATGTTGCGAGACCGCATCACTCGCAGCTCAGCTTGCCCTCATGGAAGGCGTAGTACCCAACCCAGGTGCGGCCGGTGTACTCTTCATCAGTTCCACGGGCGCGCTGTCCAGCAGCGTACCAGTAATCACGGTCGTCCTTCGCGATGGTGGAAATCACTTCTTGAATTCGTTCCAGATTACTCACGATCGTTTCTCCTGCAGCCGCTCGAGGACTTCGTTGTTGAACTCTTCGCTGACAACCTCGTAAAGGCCAGGCACCGCCATGAGCGTACCCTCGCTCGCCTTCTCCTCTACGATCTTCTCAAGTTCTTCGTCGAACATTTCCTGGGTCACCCAGGAAAATTCATCCCACCTGAACGGATCGCAGTAATCGCCGATGCGATGCTCGCCCTTTGCGCGTCCATGACCATGAGGATGCAGAAATTCATCCAGCGAAAGCGTGGTCGTGCAAAGTTCTCCGGTTCCGCCGTATTGGGGATCGCTGTAGATGAGGGCCCCGTACTCAGTTTCGATGTAGAATCGACAGGATAAATCCCACGTGAAGTCGCCGAACAGATCTTCAATTTCGATTCTCTTGAATGACTTGAGCTGTTTTGCCATGACTGTCACCCAGCCTCGAGCGACCTGATTTCCCGCCTGATACCCACCACTTTAACCAGTGATCGCACTGGCATAATGCACAGTATGAACCCTAAAATTACGATGAAGGCAATGCCAGCATCGGAAAAGAAGAGAATCATCAAGGCCATGGCACCGATCGTGATCGATAACTGCATCAGAAGCGTCTTTCGCCAAATGCGAAGAATCGATTTTTCAAGATCGAGCTTTGATGCTCGAGAAAGCTGATTTTTTTCAGTCATCGATCAGCACGAATCCTTCCCGCCTGCGCAGCGGCTTTATGGATGACTCAACGAGCTTCCAGCCGCGATCTTCGATACCCTCTTCGAAGACGCCTTCAGCCTGTTCGCGGTTGGCCGCCCAAATCAGCGCGCGCTTATGCGTCACGCGACTTGGATCATCACCGCTTTGAATCGAGAACTTTGCCAGATATGGAAACCGACGCATCAGTAAGCTGCCTGATCTTTGGAAATGCGACCCTCTCGGGCTGCTCGATTGCGATTATCGATTGGAATGAGCCCGCGAAGGTTGTGACGAATGAGGATATCGTAGATAGGCCCAACAGCCCAATCAAGCTGCTCGTACGGAAGATTTGCAATCCAATGAAGTTGGACAATCGTCACATTGGAGATCGGCATCGCAACAAGTTTCTCGATGAGATGTCGTTCTATGTCGGAGATCTCGAGATCAACCTCGTTGCCGCGCTCTCTTGGGCAGGGCTTCAGCATTTTTGCTCGAAAAGAGTCGCCGCCCTCGTCGTAATCGCCGTTGTTTTCAGCGATGTAGATGTACGGCTTTTTGTTTTCGAAACTCCAGCGGGTAGGATCTAGGATGCGACCATCCTCCAACAATACCCAGCCGTGGTGATTCGGAAGACCAGCACGCTTTGCCCAGTATCCGTCTTCGTCAATCGGGCCGATGTAGTGCCCGTAGACGAAATGAGCATCATCCACAAGCCTGACTGCAGCATGAGCTAGAAGCGAACAGTTTCCGTGCCACTTCTTGGCAGGCAAATCCACCTCTTTCTCGAGATCCTCAATGGTCAATTCTTCCGGCTTCATGTCATCCCTCGTTGATGCACCCGAAGATGCCCACGCAGGTCAAGCCTGGGCAGCATGGATCCGGGATTTCATTAACGCTGCAAACAGAACCTACAGGAAGACACTCCCCATCACCATCGCCATCCCCATCCCCATCCCCATCACCGTCCCCATCACCATCGCCGTCTCCGTCACCATCTCCCGAAGTTTCCCCATCACCATCGCCATCGCCATCCCCGTCGCCATCGCCATCCCCATCGCCATCACCATCTCCATCGCCGTCGCCGTCCCCATCGCCGTTGCCCAGATCAGGCATAGGACCAGTCCCATCCCCATCCCCATCACCGTCCCCATCACCATCACCGTCGCCGTCGCCGTCGCCGTCGCCGTCGCCGTCGCCGTCGCCGTCGCCGTCGCCATCGCCAGAATTACCACTAGAAGAATCATCTCCCACAGTTTCATCGCCAGTCTCCGTTTCGCCATCGAGTTCAGGATAGAAAGAGCCGCGGCAAGCGCTGCTCAAAGAAAGAATGAAAATCAGATGAACCTTTTTCACCGTCGCCTCCGCTTTTTGTCATCGACCGGCTTTTCGCGCGGCACGACGACCCGAAGCTCCTTCGGATCGAGCACCTCGCCATCGGCCCTGTTGGTGTAGTCGTTGTCCCTGAAGCAGACTAGCACCTTCCCGCGATGCTTGTCCTCATCGATGACATTCGGCTTTGGCATGGCCCCAAGCTCCTTCTCCAAGGCCGACTTGAATCCATCTTCGCCGACCACTCCGAGAAGCACTCCGAAGCCAAGAAGCTCATGGACAACTTCTTTTCCGAGGTGCTCGGGGGTGCAAGCGACCGGCGAACCGTGACGGATCGCCCCCTGAATATTGCGCCTGCGCATCTGCTCCTCGCGCGTGAAGGAAAGCTCGCGCGCTTGCACGGTCTGCGTCGTTCCGAGCATGTGAAACTGCACGCAGATGTGCCACTTGAATGCCGACGTCACCGTGCCCAGGCCGTAGGTCTCATGACTCACCATCATACCAGGTCCGAACAACTGCTTGTACTCCCGAAGCGGCTTACGCCCGCTCTTGGTAGGCTTGTTACGAGTCTTGTTTTGGGGCTTTTTGATTTCGGACATGGTGTGCATCACTTTTTCCTCAGCACGGTGAAAAGGCCAGCTCTTTCGACGGCAATTAGATAACTCTTTCGCAGGCATTGATCCTGGAAAGTTGTAAGCCAAAACTCGCCATCCATTTGCTTTTTTCCAACCAGACTCAGGAGCTTGAGTTTCTCTGGTTGAATATGGCAAAACCCGCCCATGGGAATTAGGTTGGGTACGACGGCGCGCTCGACGTCCGGCACGATCTGCTCTTCTTCTTCGTAGTAGAAGAAGCTCTTGCGCTTGAGGTGCTCGACAAGAGCGTTGCGAACATGCCTAGTCACGAGATTGACCTCGATTCGCCGGTCGACAACGGGCTCGTCAATACGTTTCCAGTAGACGATTCGATCCAGCCGGTCAGCTTCGGACTCGTACATCATCTCGCCGTCTTGCTGGTAAACGAAATGCTGACTCTTACCGCTTCCCGCAATCCAAACGTAACACGCATTGAGTGTCGGCGGACAACTGGGGTAGGCACTGAACGTCCAGTACCAGCCTTCCTTTTTTGGCCATTCCTCTGACCAGTTTTCGTCGTCGTTCATCTCGTATTCTTTTGCAGCGCGCGAAGCTTGAACATGTAGTCGTTGGCGTCTTGGACGTGAAGCTTCAACTCGAGAAGATGGTCTCTGGACCATTGTTCATGGTTCTCGAGACGCGCCTCCATGGCCTCCTTGACATCCTTGATCTTCACCAGCGCCGCATCAATACGATCGTGGAGTAGCTCTTCTTCTGACGTGTATGACATTTTTCAGACCTCGTACACCGCGGCCACAGCCTCGTTGATGTTCTCGACGTAGAACCCGTGGGGGATGAGAAGATCGGACACCTCGAGCCATTGCCCGAGCGCAACGGTCGGACCGGGAAGCCCAATCGCCTCTCCACGAATGACGGCGAAAGATTCCGGCGCCCACTCCCCAGGGTCCTCGTTGGGCAGCAATACGTGCTTTTCGAGGGCCCGACGAAACTCCTGCTCGTCACAGACCATCGGTGAAAACACCGCGAAAATCGCCTCTTGAACTTGCCTGAGCAGACTCATCTCAACCAAATAGAAAACCGCCCGCCCGGCGAACCGGACGGGCATTGCATGTTGTGGGTCTACAGCTCGATGCCGCCGTAGGCGTTCGTGATGTTGACGAGTGCGGCGATGACGAGCACCGTCATGATGAATGCGAAGAACATGGCTCCCTCCTTTCTTCTTAGCTAGACGTTACAGCATGTCGTAACTCGGCTCGGTCGAGCGAGTATTCTTCTTGGAGTGCTTTGGGGCGAACGATATCGAATCACGCAAGGTGATCGCTTGGCGAAGCGACTCGCACTTGAGGAACTTGTATCCATTGAACGCCCGCATCGTGACAAGCGCGGCACCGGGGACCGATGGGGCCTCGACGATCCATCCATTTTGCCCGCTGACTGTGAGTGATGGAACGCAGATGCTTCCATCGTAGTACAGCCTTACCTTGTCACTGATATATTCCTGTTCGTTGATGAGTGATTCGATTTTTTCTTGCCAGCTCACAAGAGCCTCCTTGAAATCCAACAAAAAAGGCGCGGAGATCCGCGCCCGAGCTTTGTCGCTCTATTTTTCAGTGAGCCGGGTGGGGCTCGAACCCACGACCAACGGATTAAAAGTCCGTTGCTCTACCATCTGAGCTACCGGCCCAAATACCCCATGCATAACATGGGGTATAGGACTTGCTTGTTTGCTTTAGTCGAGTACGGCGAATATCAAGGTGCGCGGCTTCATCTATATGATGACCGTCCCGTGCGGCGCAGCTCCCCTTCCGCTATTGTCGACTAAGCGCCGCCGGTGGAATCCGGCGGAACTGAAACTAGGAGGCCTTGTTCTTGAGCCAGGCGACTCCAAGGTTGCCAGCTTCGGTTCGAGCGAAGCTCTTGAGTGAGCCCTTGAAGCCTGACTCGCGGTAGGCCTTCTTGATCGCCTTGCTCGCCACCTTGGTCCGCGGCTTTCGACGCCGCATACCGACGAGGTTGCCCCGCGACAGCGGGGGCGGGGCATGGCCGTCTTGGTAGATCAGGTCGTCACTGTGGTTGCTTTGTTTCTTGCTCATGGTTACTCGCTTTCTCCAAGTAGACCGCGCAGGGCCTCTTGACAAATCTTCAGCGCTTTGCGCTCGCGCATGTCAGCGTTATCGATGACTGGGAGGTCTAGGCGGCGCTCGATCTCCCTCAAGATGCCGTCGAGCGCGATTCCTGGCCAATCGCCAGAGATCAACGAGGCTGCAATCTCGAGCTTATTCGCAAGCTCGATATCCTTCGGCGATGGATGTGGCCAAGAACGCTCAGCGTTGGCGCGCGCCCGCAAGAGCTTGGCGATCTCCTGATCGGTCCCGAGGCGCACTCCGCCATTGAGGTCCCGAGTCACGCTGCGAACAACTTTGTCAGCGACAATCTTCGCGTCGCGGTCGAGCATGTCGTAATCGCGAAGAATATTGACGACATGATTGATGGCGTTTTTCTTAGTCATTTCTATCTCCTATCCAGGATAGCGACGACATCACGCAGCGCGTCAGTGACATCGGGTTCGGCGCAGACCATGGACAACCCGATCGCCATCTCCAGATGGGCCCGTAGGCTCATGCCTGGATCTTTGGATTCCGTCTGCTTAGCAGTCGCCTCGATGTCCGAGATCAGTCGCTCCACCACGCCGATCTCGATCTCCGGGGGCCCGATGCGCCGCGCGTCCCCGCGCAGGTCGGCGACGTAGTTGCAGAGGCTAAGCCTCGCCCGGCTCAGTAGATCTTTGGATTCCGTGTCACTAAGCGCCGCAGCGACCTCTCGGCGGATGCCGGCGAGCGCGGTTGTGGGCCTGATCTCGCCATCCGCCTCTCGGTCCAGGATACAGACCATGGCTCGCAGGCGTTCGGTTACTGATTCATAGTCCATGGTCGTTATACCTTTCCTCCAGCCCGTTTCGAATCACGAAAGCCTTCAGGGTGTAGTAGGGCTCGTAGCCTGAGAGTCGAACCTCTTCCAACGAGGCTCGCGCTCCAGCTTCTCCGCCTCGCCAGTCCCGATCCTCTTCCCGGCATTCCCAACCGGGCTCATCCATCTTGCGTAATGCCGTGTCGGCCCACTTTTTCCAATCCATCTTTTTCCTCCTCAGCAGTAGGGGTGGTAGTCCGACCAGCCGTCGTCGGGCTCGAAGCTCGTCCGGATGCTGTAGTCGTTTTTGCGCTGCGCCATCGAGCTACGATGGCTCGTATCGAAATCGTATTCCTCGACCCAGTTTTGGGCGAGGGAAGTGAGAAAGGAGATCTCCAGTTTGCTGAGGTAGGGGATTTCCCCCACGTACTGCACGACAACGGCGTGCTGCTCGACAACCTCGCCGGCATCGTACCACCATCCACCTTCCTCGGGTCCTCCGTAGTGGCGCGTGACAAGGTCCACGGAGAGGTAGATGACCTCACGGTTGTAATCGCGCTTTACCGGAGCATCCTTCTTGTAGCGAGTCTTTCGTGCCTGATTGAGAATCTGGCCGGTAATCCTCTCGAATACAGTTTGAACTCGATCGGCGATGTTTTCGCTTTGCGTTTCCATGGTGGGTATCCTGCGATGCCTGGTGACCCTAGCGGGATTCGAACCCGCGTTACCGACGTGAAAGGCCAGTGTCCTAACCGCTAGACGATAGGGCCATTAGTGCAGGCTTGAGCGTTGTGCTCTTCCCTCAAAAGAGGCGGACAGCCAGCGCGCCCGTATGCTCAAACCATAGCCCTGGAAGACCATTCCCCAGGAGGCTTGAGAAAAAGTGCAGATTTGAGTAAACCGGTCGGGACATGTGTCACCGATGTCCAGAAATGCTCTTCCCCATCTAATCGGTCTGTGGACGACCTGCGCGCCCCAAAATTAGTGCCCTCGGAGCGTCCTCCTAAAGACCGGGCCAGCCTGGTGATCTTATACAGGGGAGAGATTCACCGGGTCTCTTCCCTCGTTCCCTGCCAGGCTTGCGATACTCGACCATTGTGCCGAGGCTCTCGCATCCTGTTCCCTCCGCCGAGGGCTGCGGTTTTACCGATACGCCTTACCTGGGTTGCGAATCCAGGTAAGGTTACGTACCAGCTTATCCGCTCTTTGTTTGGTTCGCAGGAGAACTTGTTAGAGCGAGAGCGAGTATTCCTCGCCAGCCTTGGGCTTCTTCTTGCTCTTCTTCTTTTCGAGGTTGCGGGCGGGCGCCTTGCGCATCTCGCCGCGCCAGATCTTGACTTGGAACCGGTCGCCTCGACTGCTCTTGGGGTTGCCCCCGGAGCGCAGGCGAATCTTCGCCTCGAGGATCTTGGGGTTCTCGAGCACCTCCTCCTTGGCCTTCTTGGCGTCCTCGACGGACGTGTGGATGGAGGAGTTCTCCCAGACCTTGACGTCGGGATCTTGGGTGGCAGTGGGGGGTTGGGTATTCACGACTTCAGTCTTGTCCATCGTTACTTTCTCTTTTCTACCTTGATTTTACGTTTCCCCGAAATGATTCCGGGAAAATATTCCTCGAAAAACGTGCTGAGAGCCAAATCTAGCGCATCAGCAGCAGAGGCCTCGCGCCCGGTTTGTCGGGCAATCTCATGTGCCAACACATTGAGTTTATCAATGTTCTCTTGGCGAGCCTCGGAGTTAATCGTTCCGTATTCGCTTCCCTCAATGCCGATGAGGTTCCTGAATTTTTTGAGAAGCGACATCCTACTCGTCCGTGACGTCTTGCGCCAGGACGGCGATGTGGGGAGGCGCGAGCGTCTCAGCCTCGCGCTCGGCGCGCAGCGCCTTACGCCGCTCGGCCTTGGCCTTGGCCTGCTCGACCTCCTTCCAGTAGTGCTGGTTGAAGGCCTCGAGGCCGCCGGGGACGTGCTCGTCGATGAAGCTGCGCAGGGAGGTAAGAAGGGTGTGGAGGATCTTCGGGTCTTCGACGGACCCGGCGGAGATCTCCATGAACCGGGAGATCGACTCGATCTCCTCGCTCAGAATGATGCAGAGGTTCGTCTCGAGCGTGTTCGAGGGGTCCTCGGCGTCCTGCTGGGCCCAGTAGGCCATGCGCTGCTCGAATTCGGGGATGATGCTGGTGTCGAACGGGATGTTCATGGCTTCTTTCTACCTCGCTTGGGTGATCCGGTTGGGATCAAGTGGTTCAGGGGATGAATGGGCGATTCAGAGTGACCTTGACGGGCCTCGCGGGCTGGATCTTGGTCTCAGATTCCCAGAAGGGGGGAAGCTCCTGCCATCCCTCGTGCATCCGCTTCAGCGATTTGAGGGGCACGTTGTGCGTGTTTCGCTCGGCGAACAGCTTGAGGTCCTCCGCCGTATGCTGCATCCACACGATCTCGATCGGCAACTTCATCGCGCGCGCGACCATGCGATACGGCGCCATCTCGAACAACTGAGTGTTCGTGTTGTCGACCGCGATGAAGTCGAGATAAGCAGACACCGGCCTCCCCTGCGCCACGTCGTCACACGCCTCGAGGAACTTGGCGAAGCACCAGTCGTGCGCGGCAGACAACAGCTTGAAGTTGATGTTGTTGTCAGCATCGTACAGGCCAGGATAGTAATCGGCGCTGCAGATGATGTTGAACTCGCTTGCCTTTTCGAGATTGCGCAGGTAGGTCGACTTGCCGGAACCCGGCAGGCCACGCATGATGATGACCCTGGTCATTACACTGCCTCCTTCTTCTGCTCTTCGGGCCAAACCTCGTCATACTCGAAGAACATGACGTGATGACGGGTCATCGGATTTTCGCCGATTTCCTTCTTGACCTCGCGGTACAAGTGCTCGCGCACCAGCGCGTCGTACAGCCAGGAGACGCCGAATCGGTACGCGAAGTACATTCCGGCGCCGAGAAACATGAGTCCGATGTAGATCATTTCCGCTTCTTTCCGAGAAAGAGGTCGAGATTCAGCGTTGCCCAAAGGAGGGCACACGCGATAAATGCGGCAGCAATCTCTCCGTAGATCATGGCACTGCTCAAAAAAAGAAGGCCACCCCCGAAAGGGTGGCCTTACCGCGTCAACTCACGGTTGATCAGCGGTGGTGTTTTGGCTCGGATTCGCCTAGCACCCACCCCGCAGATAACCAAAGATCCATCTGCGATCAAACACGTAAAAAACCCCCGCCAGGACCATTCCTGACGGGGGCGACTTGAGGAGTCATCTGCCATGCCCACGGAGCTTTCGCCCCGAAGAACTAGTTGTTGCTCTTGAAGAGCTTGCGGCCGAGCTTGGTCGGCTTGCCCATCACCTTTGACGAAAAGGTGTGGGACATCTCGAAGAATCCGGGGCCGGCGAAGCGCGAACCGACGATCGCCAGGCCTTTTTGCGCCAAATCGTAGAGCGCGGAGACTTCCTTCGAATGACGAATGATGTGAACCTTCTCGCCGTCCTCGTTCGTGAAGTGCATGCTCTGCACGAATACCGTCGATGGCTCGACGTTCTGCACGAGGCGTGACAGGACGGACTTCTCGACGTCGGAGAGGCTATCCCACTTGACCTCTGTCGCGTCGAGCTTGGCCTTCCATGATTCCGCGGTTTCGTTCCGCGGGTGAAGCCCGAAGTGGATGACCGCCTCGCGATCGTAGGCCGCAAGCCAGGATGGATCCGGCACCGGCGAGACATGCCAACGCACCTCGCCAGTGTCGTGGACGTTGCACAGATCGACGTTGCCGAACTTTTGATGGACCCATTGGCCTTCCAGGTTTTTGGGTCGGACCATCACGTAGATCTCCCGCCCATCAGACATGAATGTCCCTGGCGCGCTCACGATGCCGTTGGTCGTGAGGCTCATACCGCAGCGTACGCGGCCTTTTTCGTTGGTTTCGTAGACTTTCACATCGAACCTTTCTTCAGTTGCTCGCGTCGAGCAGCAAGGCGGGCGCGAAGCCTCTCATTGCGGTGCT
>Ga0209986_10003498_pt1 | contig 13745 bp, 12 predicted proteins | sample BlataG_FD_183168 | JGI IMG/M metagenome (GOLD analysis project Ga0209986, IMG submission 183168) | Deep subsurface microbial communities from Black Sea to uncover new lineages of life (NeLLi) - Black_00105 metaG (SPAdes) (version 2) | ecosystem: Environmental > Aquatic > Marine > Oceanic >...
ATCGAAACAGTGGATCACAAAAAAATAATCGAGCCAATTTCAACTCCAAAAATCCGCAGAGGCAAAAAAATCGAGGCAGATCAAAATTCTTTATGGCTTGAAAAATTAATAAATCAGTGAATTAACGACGAGGATTGCCCTCATCCAGAGGAAAATGGGTCCTGTCAAGCAATTCTATCCAACCGCATACAACAAAGGCCTACACATTTCGAGCATCCGATTCAGGATAGCGCAACCAATCGCAGCTTCCTGCTTCTGAGCATCGTCATTCTTGGCTCCCTGTCCGCCCCCCAATGATTCTCTTGTAACGATAGAATGCGTTTTCCGCGTGACTCTGCAAATAGTATCCAGACTGACGTTTCCACTCGGACCATCCCTTGCTCCGGATCTCCGCAATATGACGGTCTCGATGAGAGGGAACACTGATGGAATTGTTGGACAACACCGCAATGGATTCGTGCACCAAAGCCAATCTTAAATGATTTATATAATTGGTTGCGCCAAAATCTTCTCTTTGTCAATCCCTCCTTCTTTTTATCTTCCCTTTAAAAAAAGTAGTTTTCAAATTAATCGGTTTTCCGTGGCATACCACGGGGCATATTCACCGATCGTTCGCGAATTTACTGCGATCCCCACACATACCACCAGGAACAATCATCCCTATGGAGCCAGCCTCCTGCGAAAGGTGGATCAAGAAGTTCTTCGCCTTCTTTTCGTTTCTGGAAGGAATACCTCCCGATGACCACGGCCAGGCAATCATAACCTTCAACATTTGTCACATGATAAAGTATGACTCTCTCGATCTTGTACTCTAAGTTTGTAATTTCCTCCATACGAGACATCCAGTGCTCTAAGATTACCTGTCTTCCCTCAACCAGTCTATCCGGCAATGAAACAGCGGCATCTTCTTTGACTGTATCAGCAATAAATTTCTTTAATTCAGCTTCATCTTGATCTTCAACAATTTCACTCAATCTATCGAGTTTCCCTTGAATTATCTCCTTAACCTCATCTGGACTTGGTATCTCAGCCACTTCATCTTTTTGCATTTGGCAACTCCAGAGGAGCATGCCAATAAAAAAGACAAGCACTAATAAAAAAGAATAACTTTTAAATCTCATAATTTTTTCCTTTCATAATAGATTTGAAGATTATTTTTTTATCTATCACCTCCTTCATAAATTTCCATATTTCTTCAATTTTTCTTCATATTTCTTTTTTTCCCTCTTGACAATCTCCTCGAAGCGGTGATCACCGCGCAGGTTGTCATAATAAGGAATACTCACCAAAATCGGATAGGAATAAGAATAATCAAAAATCTCCTGAAATCCGATATTAATCCCCTTTTCAATGTTTTCGATAGCCTCGTCTTTCATTCCTAGAGCAGAATAGATCATCGTGACAAGATAAATATGGGGTGGTATTCCCTCGATTAGTTCAAGAGCCTTTTCTTTTTCCCCTTTTGCCGCAAGTATCCAGGCCCGATGACTCTGAATGCTGGAATTTCCTGGCTCGATTTCCTCAGCCGTGCTCAATACCTTCTCGGCCTCATCAAGCTTCTTCATCATGATCAATTGTCTTGCGTAATTGAAATGGAGCCGAATGTTATCTGGTTCGATATCCAATGCCTCTTTTATCCGAAGAGCCGCTTCTTTAAACTGGCCGATGTACATGAGACAATTGGCACGATTTCTGTGTGATACCATAGACAAAAAATCATGCTCTATGGCTCGAGAATAATAGATGATAGCTTGGTGGAATAAACCGATACTCCGAAGAAATGAACCGGCATTAAAATTAATCGATGCACTATTTGGGCCTAGAGCTAAAGATTTCTTAAAAAATTGATAGGCCTGATCCAAATCTTCTCTATAAAAAAACGACCAACCCATACCCGCGTTCGTCTCTGCCAAATTGGGATTTATCTTATAAGCTAACTCAAAATTCTTATGCATCACATCACGATCTTCACTGTTCCTTGTTCTGGCAAAGCGAGTTTCGTAAGTATCTCCCAATCCCAAATAAGCCAGAGCATATCTTGGATCTATCTGGATAGCTTTCTCATACATCTTGACTCCGTTCTGAAAATCCTCTTCCTTATTATAAGCCGCATATCTTCTTCTTAGATGCCTCCCCAGCTGGAAGTATTTGTAGGCTTTAGGAGAACTCTGGGTGATTTTTTCCAACGCTTCATCTGTATCAGCGGCTATTTCCGCCTCAGTCAACTGAAAATTCACCTTGATCATCCTCGTCAACTCATCAACCAAAGAAAACATCCTCTCCTCGCCTGCCCCCTCTACCCATTCTGAGTTTATGAGCTCTCCATTTTTTGCCTCTTGGAGCGTATAAATCACCCGAATGGCATCACCGGCTTTGTTGTAGTTTCCCCACAAGACATGAGTGGCCCTACATCGGGCAGCAACTTTTTTAAGATCCTCTGAAGAATAGATTTTTGCTTCCAGGAGATCCAGTTTATCGAGGATATAGAAGAGACTATCCGGGCTCAAGACTGTAAAATATTTTGACTGTGTGAAGTCTGTAATCAATAAGTCAGAAATAGCCTTTCTCCAATGATCTAAACTTTCATCTCCGGTATTGTTTCCAAAATACAAGATTGCCAGCTGATGTTTTCCCTGGGGAAGAAAAACTATTTCCTCTCTGCCAAACGGATTCCAGATAAGAATTGCTAAAACCACAAGAGCTATAACAGAAAAAACGGGAATAAAGATTTTCCTTACGCTGAGCTTTACTGTTATCTCCTTTGATGTTGTGGGCTTTCTCCGAGGAAGGGTCCTCTCTTTTGAGGGAATTGCTTCCTCTATTTTGCTCAATTCCAAAAGAACCTCATCGGCATCTTGATACCTCTTCTCTTTATCCTTCTCCATGCATTTCAGTATCAAAAAACTGAGAGCTTCAGGGATCTGGGTATTCAGCTCCATCGGGTCTCGAGGAATCTCTGTCTTTTGTTTTAAGGCGACGGCTAATGCCATATCCCCTTCAAACGGGACCTTTCCGGTAACCATCTCATACAGGGTTATTCCGAAGGAATAGATATCTGAACGATGATCGACCTCCTTCCCCTCAACCTGCTCGGGTGACATGTACTCGGCAGTACCAATCATCACTCCCGACTCTGTTATCCCTCTCACATCAAGAGAGCATGCGATCCCGAAATCCATTATCTTAGCATTCCCTTTTTTATCCACCATGATGTTCTTGGGCTTTAAATCCCGGTGCACAACTCCCAGTCTGTTTGCTTCGGCCAGCCCCTCGCAAATCTGCTTGCCGAGAAAAACAGCCTGACCAGCACTCAATTGCCCCATCATCCGAATCATGCTCTTTAAATCTTCACCGGACACATATTCCATAGTTATGTACGAGATGCCTTCCTCTTCACTGAGATCGAACATCCGGCACACATTCCTGTGGGAAATCTTTCGGGCAAGTCTCAATTCATTACTGAAGCGTTCGGTCGTCTTCTCTTTTATTGCAATCTCAGGTTTTATGAGTTTAAGCGCGATTATCTCTTTGACCTTCTTATCATATACTTTGTAGACTCGGCCCATGCCCCCGCTGCCCAGCTCCTCAATGACTTCGTACCTTCCTGCAATAGAGCTTCCTCGTGTTATTTCTTTTATAGGGATCGGGAAAGTCTCGGTTCGAGAATCAGATTCGCGGGAAGGCTTTGTGGCAGGTAATTGAATCCCACACTTGCTGCAAAAACTGCTGTCAGAAGTATTATCAAAATCGCATTTTGGGCATATCATTCTGTTTTATTCCCCAAAAATTGTTTGCTATTAAAATAATACTTGCTGATAAAATAGTCAAATGAATTCGTTGCTCTGTTAGTCTGTTTGTCCTTTTTGTCCGTTAGCTTCATTTTTAATCTTAACATAGACAAAGGGAAATAGAGAATAATATCACAGAGACCGAGACTAACAGTCCCAGGATTACAGACCAAGGTGTTACAGAAGTGGGCAGGGGAGTCGCGGCTTTGACAAGAAAGGCAATAGCGAATCCAACAATCACACCCATAGCACCTCCGGTTCCGGTCAGAAAGATTGCCTCAATCAAAAACTGCTTTAACCATTCCCCAGTCACCATACGACCCTCCAAAATAATCTGCTTTCCTCTGAAAAATCATAGAGTATATGCATTTTTTGACAAACGAAGGAATCTCTGTGGTATGATAGGAGACCAAATCAGGAAAGGAATATACCATGGATTTAGTTATTGCCGAGAATGTGAGCAAAGATTATATCACCGGCAAGATCGCTGTCCGGGCCCTTGAGGAGGTGAGCTTTGGTATCGCGCCTGGCTCATTCGTTTCCTTTGTAGGCCCTTCGGGGAGCGGCAAAACGACACTTCTCAACCTGATCGGGTGCCTGGACCGGCCGACGTTGGGTAAACTTACCGTTGCCGAAACGGATGTCGCGCGTCTCGACAGAAGGAGTGGCGCACTCTTCCGGGGACAAAATATTGGGTTTATCTTCCAGGATTTCAACCTGATCCCGGTTCTGACAGTCTACGAAAACGTCGAGTATCCTCTCATCATGGTCCACGATGTCGATATCAAGGACCGAAAGAAAAAAGTTATGGAGCTTATCGAGGATGTCGGGATCGGGGCCGAACGGAATAAATATCCCGACCAGCTTTCCGGAGGCCAAAAGCAGCGGGTGGCCGTTGCCAGGGCTCTGGTAACCGCGCCAAAGCTCGTCTTGGCCGATGAACCGACTGCCAATCTGGACAGCCACACAGCCGCCATGATCATCGGCCTGATGAAGAAGATGAGGGACAGCCTGGGAACAACTTTCATCTTCTCCACCCATGATATGCGGATCGTGGGTAACGCCGAGGTCATCCATACACTCCGGGACGGGAAGCTTACCGATACGATGAAGAAAAATGCCAAAAAGAGAGGAGTGCACGATGTTTAGGCTGATCAAGATCGCCCTCCGTAACCTTTTACGATACAAGCGGCGCACAATCCTGACCATGTCCCTGATCACGATCGGTGTGGCCTTTGTCCTCGTGTTCGTCAGCGTCACTGCCTCTTTCAAGGCTATGATGGTTGGAGAGATCACGGATTCCATGCTGGGGCACATCCAGGTGCACAAGAAGGGTTACGTCGCTTCGATCGATAATCTTCCCCTTAATCTCAACCTCAAACTCCCGGCATTCCAGAAGGTGGAAAAGAAAATAGCCGAAATCCCGGAAATCGAAGCCTTTTCCCCACGCATCAAGTTCGGCGGCGTTTTCAGCAATTTCGTCGAGTCGACCAATATACGACTCAATGCCGTTGACCCGGAAAAAGAATGGGCCACTGTGCCGCTACTCCCTTCTCGGATCATAAGCGGAAGCAAGACGATCAGGCCGGGCGAGATCCTTGTGCCCGAGCTTCTGGCTAAAGGCATGAAGGTCGGAGTCGGAGATACCGCGGTCGTTGTGGCTACCAATGAGGATGGCTCGGTGAACGGATATCAGTTCACTGTAGGAGGCATCCTGCGCAGCGTAACCGGCCCCGGCGGCAGGGACGGATACATCCATATCGAAGACGGACGTCAAATCCTACGTATGGAAGAGCCGGAGATTTCCGAAGTGGCCATCCGTCTTAAAAAATTCAACACCCTCGAGAATGTGGCAGCCCGCCTTCAGGAAACGCTTGGGAAAGAGATAAATGCACAGGGCAAACCAGCCTTCGAGATCCATACCTGGAAGAAACTGACTCCTTTCTTCAACATTGTCCGGATGATCGATGTCATGACCTTTTTTATTAAACTCATGCTGATCGCCATCGTTCTGATTAGCGTCATGAATGTGATGATCATGGCCGTCTACGAGCGAACCCGAGAAATCGGGACGATCGCCGCCATCGGAACCCTTCCGGGCCGGATCCTCTCCCTGTTCGTGATCGAGGGTTTAAGCCTGGGATTGCTTGGAGCGGCCTCGGGCACGGTTTTTGGCGGCCTGGCCGTCATCGTCTTGAATGCCATCAAAATCAAGTTCAACTTCGGCCGACAACAAGGATTGATCCTTGCATTGAGCCTCAACGTTACAGACATTTTGACTATCAGTCTGATTGTCGTGGGAGTGGCTGTTCTTGCTGGTTTCCAACCGGCTTTCCGGGCCTCGCGGCTCGAACCGATCAAAGCATTACGCCATGTCTAAAGGAAATGTCATGAGAACAAGAAACACGACAGCGTCCGGGATTTCCATGATATTATCCATCCTTTTGCTGACGTTTGGTTCGGCCTTAATCCTATCTGCCCAGGATATCGACGGAAACGCCATCCTTGAGAAAATAGACCGGAACCTTAGTCCTGAGTCCTTTGAAGCCTACCGAAAGCTCATCAACATAGAACCCAATGGACGAACAAAGGAGTTTGTGCTTTACACGGTTAAGAAGGGAACGGACAAGGTCGCCGCATTGTTCCTTTCTCCTGCCAGCGAAAAGGGAAGGAGCACCCTCCGTCTCGAGGACAACATGTGGCTCTATATCCCCAATTTGGCCAAGCCGATCCGGATCACCAACCTCCAGTCAGTGGTCGGCGGTGTGTTCAACAACGCCGACATCATGCGGTTGGATTATGCCGTGGAGTATTCCGTCGAAGAGACTGAAGATCTTGGCAGGGAATATATCCTTCACTGTAAGGCCAGGACAAGGACAGTCTCCTATGACCGCCTGACGATCCGGGTGGAAAAAAAAAGGCTTCTACCCATCCAGATTGATTGCATGACCGCGGCCGAGATGCTCATCAAGACTCTTTCCTTTAAAGAGGTCAAGGACTTTGGCGGGGGCATCGTCCGTCCTTCTGTCATTGAAACCGAAAGCCCTCTATACAAGGGATATAAGTCCGTGATGATTTTTGCCAACATCAAGGCACGGGAATTGAAGGATGAAGTTTTTACTTTGACCTTCATCCCTCAGCTCGACTCCCTGCGCAGGTAAGTGTCTGCCAGAAAACCGATGGAGAGAAAGAATTGCCACAAAACTCGCCTTTTGGGATTTCTCATCCTGGGTTTGTTTCTGTTCGGTGCTACGGCAACAGGCCAGGAGGAAGAATTTAAATTCGATGTCGACGAATTCACTAGGAAAGCTTTTTCCCTGGATGGATACATGGAGTTCCGACCATCCCTGTCCTGGCTAAACCTGGATTCTTCTTTTTACAGGCTGAGATACTACAACCAGGACAAACGAGAGACACGGGGGGAGGGATACTTCGCCCTGCTGGCGGACCTTTCTTATCGAAAGGGCATTTTCGAGGCTCTCCTGGAACCCTACTTGGACTACGCGGTATCGCCGTTCGAATCGGAGGCAGAGGCCAGCCTTTTTCAAGGATACATATCGTTGAAGCCGTCGCCTTCCCTCACCGTCTATGCCGGGAAGAGGACGCTGCGCTGGGGAAAGGGGTATGCCTGGAGCCCGACCGCGCTGGTTGAGCGCCCGAAAAATCCCAACGAGCCGGACCTGGCCCGCGAAGGGTACTGGATGATCACGGCTGATTACACGAAAAGCTTCCAGGGGGCGCTCAAGACATTATCCTTCACACCCATCATCATCCCGGTTTCACGGTCGGTCAACAACACTTTCAGCAAGAAGGAAGGTTTGAATTTTGCCGGAAAAATCTACCTGTTGTTCCTGGATACCGACATCGATTTCGTGGTTTTGACCGGGGAAAGCCAGCCCACCCGGTTTGGCCTGGATTTCTCCCGGAACCTTCGTTCCAACTGGGAAGTTCATGGTGAGATCGCCGTCCTCAGGGATCTGGAGCGAAGCAGCGTGCAAGAAGATGGGCGGATCCAAAAGGAAATTTTCGACGCGACAAGATACCTCCTGGGAATGCGTTATCTTTCTGAGGCTGAAACGACTTACATCCTGGAGTACTATCATAATGGCGGCGGCTATGGCTCTCTCGAGATGGAAGATTTTTATTCCCTTGTGGATCGGAGCTATGAAAGATATCTTGTCCTTGGGGACGACTTGCAAATAAGGGAGGCTGCCGGACTCGAGTCCTATGGCGGATTTACTCCGATGAGGGACTACCTTTTCTTGCGGATCATGCAAAAGGATCCTTTCGGGATTCTCTATTGGAATCCGGCGGCAACGGCCATTGTCAATCTTGCGGATGGCAGCGCGTCCTGGGCTCCTGAACTGACCTACAAGGGCTTCACCAATTTTGAGTTGCGGCTGAAAGCCGTCATTTTAACAGGCAAAAATAGGGAAGAGTTTGGCGAGAAGCCAAACCGATTCCGGCTGGAGTTACGGGCCAGGTATTTTTTTTAGGGGATTTTGAGAAGATAATAAATCACTCCGCAAAAAAAAATGATCTTTATAAGAGGTCTGGGTGATTTCCGGCTCTTTTGGCATCCTGGGCAGCTTTCTTATATTTTATGGAATGCCACTTTGAATGCCCCGACATATTATCTCCTTAAAGGTTAAGTCAAAAAAAATCTAACACAAATAATAGAGGCATGCAAATTGAATACGCAAAGAGTGAGCGGTAAAAAGCAAAAAGCAAGAATTAGAAAAGAATAAACAGTCGAAGGGGGAGGTAAGTGAAACAGAGCGAAAATCGAGATGTGCAAATAAACAAAAAAAAAGAAAATTGAAAAATTAAAAAGAAATTGAAAAAAAGACTTGACATACCATAGGGTGGTATACTATATTATGAATAGAGGTTGAGATGGAAGATGCCAAAAAGGATATGTGGAATAAAATATTTTTAAATAAGGAGGTCATATCATGATGTGGGGAAATCAAGGATTCATGGGAGGAGGATTTATAAGGAAAGACTTATTGTCTTGAACATTTGGACCGAAAACCATTAAGCGGGAGGATTAAATGAAAAAGCAATTAACAACTCATGTGGAAGAAATAGTTCCTCTAAAAAGGATTGAAGGGCAGATCAGGGGCATTCAGAAAATGATCGAAGAAAAAAGATACTGTATTGATATTTTGACCCAGCTCTCTTCAGTAGTTGGAGCGATAAGGCGTGTAGAAGAGAATATCTTAAGCAGACACCTGAGAGGTTGTGTGCGCGAGTCATTCAATAAAGGAAGTAAGGAAGATAGGGGGATAAAGGTGGATGAAGTCATCGAAGTTTTGCAAAAATTTAGAAAACATTAGGGAGAGATAAAATGAACTATTATTTCAATAAAGAAATCATGGGTTCTTTTGACGAGGTTCTTGGAAAAGTCATAGCCTCATTAAAGGAGGAAGGTTTTGGAATACTGACAGAAATTGACGTCAAGGAAACATTGAAGAAAAAACTTGACGTGGATTTTCAGAAATACAAGATTCTTGGAGCGTGCAACCCTTCTTTTGCTTATAAAGCTTTGCAGGCTGAGGATAAGATCGGCACTATGCTCCCATGCAATGTCATTGTCCAGGAAATATCAGAAGGGCAAGTAGAGGTTGCAGCCGTTGATCCTGTAGCTTCCATGAAGGCTATTGAAAATCCAGCCTTGCTCGAAATAGCTAAACAAGTCCAAGAAAAATTGAAGAACGTGGTTACAAGCCTTTAATTTTTAACTTAGTACTAAGAGTGTATGATTAGATGTCAAGGATTGATATTCCTATTCAGGGGATTGAGTGTGCATCTTGTGTTCAGAAGATTGAGAAGGTCATTCTTCAAACCAGAGGGGTGACAAAAGCTGTGGTGAATTTAGCTACAGCGAAGGCCAAGGTTGAATACCTTCCTTCTGAGACGAGCCTTGAAGAAATAAAGCGTGCTATAAAATCGACAGGCTATAAAGTCCTCGAGTTTGAGCGTTCAGAAGAATTAGAGGATCCAGAAAGATTTGTCCGAGAGAAAGAGTACAAAAAACTTAAAATAAAGTTTATAGCTGGATTTATACTTGGGCTTTTGATATTTCTGGGAAGTTCTCGCCACTGGTTCCCATGGATTCCTGCCTTCTTGAATAATTTCTTTGTCCTCTGGGCGCTTGCTACACCTGTCCAGTTCTTGATTGGGTGGCAATTTTACAAGGGAGCCTGGGGAGCCTTCAAGCACAGAAATGCTGACATGAACACCTTGATTGCTGTTGGTACTTCAGCTGCCTATTTCTACAGTGTCGCTGCGACTCTTTTTCCTTCCTTCTTTGAGGCAGGGGGAATAAAGCCTGATGTTTATTTTGATACTTCCGCTTTGATTATAGTCTTAATCCTCTTCGGAAGGCTTCTTGAGGCAAGAGCCAAAGGACAGACTTCAGAAGCCATAAAAAAGCTGATGGGATTGCAGCCTAAGACAGCCCGTGTTGTAAGAAATGGAAAAGAAATAGATATTCCGGTCGAAGAAGTTTTGGTCGGAGATATAGTAATGGTCAGGCCAGGGGAAAAGATCCCGGTCGATGGAATTGTCAAGGAAGGGAAATCAGCGGTTGATGAGTCAATGATCACAGGAGAAAGCATTCCAGTAAAAAAGAAAGCAGGAGATGAGGTTATAGGCGCCACCATCAATAAAACAGGGAGTTTCAAATTTCAGGCAAAAAAAGTTGGGAAGGACACAGCCCTTGCCCAGATTATAAAGCTCGTCCAGGACGCCCAAGGATCGAAAGCTCCCATCCAGAGATTGGCTGATGTCATCAGTGGTTATTTTGTTCCTATTGTTATCTCCATTGCCATTGCAGCCTTTGTTATCTGGTTTAACTTTGGTCCCTTTCCTTCACTAACTTTTGCTCTTTTAACTTTTGTGGCTGTAATGATTATCGCTTGCCCCTGTGCCCTGGGGTTGGCTACCCCGACGGCGGTTATGGTTGGAACAGGAAAAGGAGCTGAAAAAGGCATCCTGATCAAGGGAGGCGAGAGTTTAGAAACAGCCCATAAACTTGATGCGATTGTTTTTGATAAGACGGGGACTCTGACCAGGGGAGAACCAGAGATTACGGATATAATCACCGTAGACGATTACTCTGAGGAAGAGATTTTAAGATACGCAGCCAGCGCTGAGAAGGCTTCCGAACATCCTTTGGGGGAAGCCATTATAAAGAGAGCGATAGAGAGAAGAATTAAACTTCAGGACCCTGAGAATTTTAATGCTATTGAAGGCCATGGGATCGAAGCTAAAGTGGATGGCAAGAATATTCTTATGGGGAACGTGAAGCTGATGCGAAAGCGGCAGGTAGAAGTGAGGGATTTAGAAGCGAAGGCAGAAGAGCTCGCCGAAGATGGAAAAACGCCGATGTACATTTCCCTTGAAGGCAGGGCAGTGGGATTGATTGCAGTAGCCGATACATTAAAGGAGAATTCCATTCAAGCTGTGAAAAGACTGAAAGGGCTTGGATTAGAAGTTGTCATGCTTACCGGAGATAACAAGAAGACGGCTGAAGCTATTGCCAGAAAGGCAGGGATTGATAAGGTGCTTCCTGAAGTTCTCCCTGAGGATAAGGTTAATGAGATAAAAAGGCTTCAATCAGGAGGAAGGAAAGTCGCAATGGTGGGTGATGGAATAAATGATGCTCCTGCTTTGGCTCAGGCCGATGTGGGAATAGCAATAGGTTCTGGGACCGATGTGGCTATGGAAGCTTCGGATATTACGTTAATCAAAGGCGACCTGATGGGAGTTGTTTCTGCCATTGAACTGAGCAAGCAAACGATAAGAGTCATAAAGCAGAATCTATTCTGGGCATTTTTCTACAACACTGCGGGTATTCCCATTGCTGCTGGTGTGCTCTATCCTTTTTTTGGGATTCTTTTGAACCCGATTTTTGCCTCAGCGGCGATGGCCTTTAGTTCTGTCTCGGTTGTTTCCAATTCTTTAAGATTGAGAAGAGTTAAGCTTTGATATTAGAGGGAGGTTAAAGATGACGGCAAAATTGGCAGTGACGATTTTCGGTATTTTGCTCATCGCTCTGGTCAACTGGTATTTTTTCTTCTCTAGGAAAAAAGTTGCTTTAGCTGAGGTTAAAGGGAGGAGCCTTCAAGAGGTCAAAATCGTGGTTAAGGGAGGATACAATCCTGACGTTATCGTAGTTAAAAAAGGGATACCTGTCCGCCTGAATTTTTATAGGGATGAAACCGCTGACTGTTCAGATACGATTGTTTTTGGTGATTTTAAGATACGAAAGCCTCTCCCTGCATATAAAACTACTTCCATAGAAATCGTGCCTGAAAGAGAGGGTGAATATGAGTTCACATGCGGGATGGGAATGTTAAGGGGTAAATTAATAGTAAGATAAAGGTTTAAGATAGAAAACTCAAAATAGAATAGATGTTTTTTCAAACATATTATCCCGATTAATAAAATATCTATCGCGCAGAGATTTCCCTTTTTTGGGAAATTATCTCTCAGGGAACAGATTGCTCAAAGTCAAGCTTCAATCCTTAGAGAACGATACAGTGCTGCAATAGCTGATATTGTATTGAAAGTGATACAGGCCTTTTTCTCGCTTTACTGGTTTGATAAATCGTTGAAAATCAGCCATGAAGAGAAAGAAGTCCTCCTGCGTTTAGCAAGGGTTGCCGCGAAAAAATATGAGACAGGCCAGGCAAATCAGCAAGATGTTTTAAAAGCTCAGCTTGAGGTTTCAAAGGTGATGGATTTCCTTTCATGTTTTATAAATAGTTTGACAAAATTGATAAATTATGTAAAATATATAAAATTAATTGAATAAAATAGTTTCTGTGGAGGCTTAAATGAATAAATATTCAAAAATATTGGTCGTTTTTTTGGGTTTTTTCTTAGTGCTCGTCTTGACTGGATTTGCTCAACAGCAGTCCGAGGAAACAGTTACTTGTCCTGTCAGTGAAAAAGTCATAAAGAAGTCCGAAGCGAAGGGTTCCTATGAATACAAAGGCAAGACTTACTATTTTTGCTGTGAAAGGTATAAAGAAGCTTTCCTAAAGGATCCTGATAAATACACTCAGAATAAGACTCATGAAGGACATATGCATGCACAGAGTCATGGAGAGGATACAGTCACTGATCCAGCATGCGGTATGAAGGTCAAGAAATCTGAAGCAAAAGCCTCCTACGAGTACAATGGAAAAACTTATTACTTCTGTATGGATGAATGCAAGGAAAAGTTTGTAAAAAACCCTGAGAAGTATGTAAAAAAAGATGAAGAGAAAGTTGCTTGTCCTGTAAGCGGAGAAAAAATAAAGAAGTCTGAAGCTGTGGCCACCCATGAGTACAATGAAAAAACCTATCACTTTTGTTGTACAGAATGTAAAGAAAAGTTCATCAAGAATCCCGAGAAATACATAAAGAAAAAGGGTGATATGGAAGCTGCAAATCAATGTGCCTGTGCTTTAAAGAAAAATCAATAAAACGCCCGTAAAAAGAAAGCAGAAGTAAAAAAGAATAACTTAGGTAATTTTAAAATTTCCCCTCTTGTTTCTCAGGACAGGGGGGATTTTTTTTGGTATCCTATAGACAGAAAAAAGATGAAGCGGAAAAGAGTGGTCGTTGCTATGAGTGGGGGAGTGGACTCATCAATGGCAGCAGCTCTCCTTAAAGAACAGGGCTATGAGGTCGGCGGAATAACAATGAATCTCTTTTCCTTGCCTGCGAAGTACTGCAGGTCGGAGAATTTGAGAAGTTGTTGTGGCTGGAAAGCAGCCGAAGATTCCCACCGCGTTGCATCCTCTCTTGGAATTTCCCACTATGTCGCTGATTTTAGAAAGCATTTCGACAAAAAAGTGATTGCAGATTTCTGTGAGGAATACGCTCGTGGGCGTACTCCCAACCCCTGCATCCGCTGCAATCAATATATAAAATTTGATATTCTGATGCAGAAGCTCGAAA
>Ga0209986_10003499_pt1 | contig 13744 bp, 12 predicted proteins | sample BlataG_FD_183168 | JGI IMG/M metagenome (GOLD analysis project Ga0209986, IMG submission 183168) | Deep subsurface microbial communities from Black Sea to uncover new lineages of life (NeLLi) - Black_00105 metaG (SPAdes) (version 2) | ecosystem: Environmental > Aquatic > Marine > Oceanic >...
ATTATCGTTCGGAGGGGAAAAACAATTTACCGTGACTATTTCCTACCAGATGTTTGATTTTGTAGTATACCCTATACTCAGATATTTAGCAAGTAAAATTATTTGACCTTACACTATCCGTTGAGCTGTACTCGTTCAGTGCGTTAGTGACACATTGTTTCTGTGATTTAATAACCATTGTTGATAATATTCATAGGGAGTTAAATAATCAAGTGATCGATGAGGTCTGATGTGATTATAAACATATTCCCCCCTCTCCTCGGCCGCCATCAGGAGTTGTTGCTGTGAGGCCTGCGGTGCAGAAATGAAAGTCATTGCTTTTATCGAAGATCATAAAGTCATAGACAATATCATCGACCACCTCAAACTCAGATTCCAAGCCAAACGCCCTCCTCCACCTCAAGTCGTCCAACAGGAACTCTTGATGGCGGCCGAGAGAGAGGGGTATTCTTAAAACTGATAACCGATAACTGATAGTTTAAAATAAAAAAGATTTGTTATCGTTTCTGCATGTCCGCCATGTCGAATTTATCTTTCTTGGCGTAGCCTTCCGGGAATGAATAAGTCCCGGCCGGAGCGGATTTCTTTGAAATCTCGACAACCTCCGTCCATTGTTTCATATCCGCACCCATGATATTCATGGTCATTTCCGTCCTGATCTGAAAACCCTTGATTTTCAAAAATTCCTGGATGGCATCTTCATCCAAACGCATCATCGCTTGGGTAAACTGTGGAAACATTTTTTCGTTGAAAGCTTTCCAGTCAAAGGGCACATCAGTACTGGCCCACACCTTCTGGGTCATATCCATCATCATGATATTCATCTTGACATCATACCCTTCGCATTTCCAGTTATTGATCGTCTTTTTTTCACCGGTTGGATTAACCTTTACAGTGACACCCTGCATCATCTGCTGCAATTGCGGGGGGAAGTATTTAGAAAGATCCAGGGGAAGGTCCATGGCAACATAGCTTTTGTTTTTGTGGTTTATCATGTACATCTTTTTGGCGTTTAAATCAATTATGATGGACATCTCTTTGCCGTGCATGGCAAATTTGTCCTTGCCGATCCACATATCACTGATCTCATCCTTGGCCGGTTGGGTCTGTCCCATCATGGAGAATTCATCGGTATGTTGCTTCTGCTTGATGTAGATATCGGCGGTCAATGAAACGGTTGAAAAGGCAAACAAAACTAGTATGACTGTAATTATTCTTTTCATCAGTCCTCCTGAAAAAATTTTTTAGAGTATACTCCTATTTCAAGTATTTTGCAAAAAGAAATTTATAAGTATGGGGTCAGGCCTTGACCCCAATTTCCAAAGAGACCGTCGAAAAAAGGTAAATAGATATCATGTCCCGAATTAATTGTTTCCCTGCTCCACAGTATAGGAAAAAGCCTGCTATAAGATATAAAAGAAACAACAATCTGAAAAGTTTACCCCAATTCATAATCGCCTCTTTTCTCCATCTTAAATTAAATAAATTCGAGATTAGAGTCAAGAAGCTTAGAAGGAAAACAATGAAATTAAAGAAAATCGCTGGGGAATCTGGAAAAAACAGAGGAATAAGGTTGGTAGCGGGGGCTGGATTTGAACCAGCGACCTCCGGGTTATGAGCCCGACGAGCTACCAAACTGCTCTACCCCGCAGTACCGTATTCATTATATCAAAGTTCTCTCAGATGTCAAAAGGATAAATTAAAGGAACAAGAGGGGTCGCGTCTCAACATTTGACATTTTATCCACATTTTTTGCATAACTGTATAAATAGCTGTGTTTTATTGAGGTGGGTTTTATTATTAGAAATGTCAAATGTTGAGACGCGACCCCTTTTTCTTAAAAATTTCTTGACATTGGCTTATGGCAAAAAATATAATGAGGAACTTAAAAAATGGCCCAATTTTTATTCTTCTTGCTAGCTATTGTATGTATTGCTTCAGTCTTGGGAATGATCATTTCCAAAAACCAAGCATACAACGCTCTTTTCCTTATTCTCGCTTTTGCATGCATGGGTGGATTTTTTGCTCTTCTTGATGCTCCTTTTATCGCAGTGGTTCAGATCATCATCTATGCTGGAGCTATCATGATTCTCTTTATTTTCGTCATTATGATGATAAATTTACGCGAGGGCCTATCCCCGGAGAGAAAGAAGTGGACTCTTTATTTTGCCCTGGGAATAGCAGTTGTTCTGATCGTTGAGCTGATCCTCACAATGAAAGCAGCATTCTCGCCTCTTAAGTCTGGCGGAATCGAGAAAATTGGAAGTCCAACAGACATCGGGCGCCTTCTTTTTACTGAGTATCTCTACCCCTTTGAGATTACTTCCATCTTGATCATTGCTGCCCTGGTCGGAGCAATCGTACTGGTTAAGAAAAGAGATAAAGAATGATACCTTTAAGTTACTTTTTGATATTGAGCGCTGTTCTCTTTGTTCTTGGTGCTGTTGCATTCTTTGTAAAAAGAGATTTGATCACCATGTTCATGGCTGTTGAGGTTATGCTCAATGCAGCTAACCTTGCTTTTATTACTTTCGCAAAATCTGCTTCCTCGATAGACGGGCAGATTATCGTGTTTTTCATCATAACAGTAGCTGCTGCAGAGGCAGCCGTGGGGTTGGCCATAATCCTCCTTATCTTTAGACAGAAAAAGACGATAAAATCCGAAGATATAAATTTGATGAAAGGATAAAATGACTGATATTTTCTGGCTCATTCCTTTTATTCCTGCGCTGAGCACTCTTATTTTGGCTATTTTTGGCCAAAAGCTTCCTAAAAAATACATATCCTTCCAGGCATGTTTTGCTGTTTTTGCATCCTTTATTATCTCGGCCATTTCACTTGTGGGGCTTCTTCAGACGAGCCCTGAAAACTATCCTCTGGTTAAAAATCTCTTTTCCTGGATTCATGCAGGAAGCTTTAAGGCTGATCTTTCCTTCCAGCTTGATCCCCTATCTGCTGTCATGGCACTCGTTGTAACAGGTGTTGGCTTTCTCATTCATTTATATTCTGTAGGCTATATGGCAAACGATAAAAGCTATTCACGCTATTTTACTTACTTGAACCTGTTTACATTTGCCATGCTCATTCTTGTCATGAGTTCCAATGTTGTATTGATGTTTGTCGGCTGGGAAGGAGTCGGGCTCTGCTCCTATCTATTGATAGGATTCTGGTTTGAGAAACATTCGGCAGCCAATGCCGGGAAAAAAGCTTTTATCATAAACCGGATAGGTGACGCAGCCTTTATCATTGGCATTTTCTTTATATTAATATATGTAGGAAGCGGAGAATTTACTGCTATCAACAGCGCCATCTCCGGAGGGGCCATTACACAGGGAGTCGCCACTCTGATTGCTGTCCTTTTGTTTGTAGGAGCCACGGGAAAATCCGCGCAGATTCCGCTTTATGTATGGCTTCCTGATGCCATGGAAGGCCCCACTCCTGTCAGTGCTTTAATTCATGCGGCAACTATGGTGACCGCAGGTGTATATATGGTAAGCAGGATGAACCTTCTCTACACATTGTCAGTAGACGCAGCTCAGGTTGTCGCTGTTGTAGGAGCAGTGACAGCTATTTATGCAGCCACCATGGCTCTGACCCAAAACGATATCAAAAGAGTCCTAGCCTACTCGACTATTTCTCAAATAGGATACATGTTTATAGGTTGTGGGGTTGGCGCATATGCTGCAGGAATGTTTCATCTCTACACCCACGCATTTTTCAAGAGCCTCCTGTTTTTGGCAGCAGGAAGCGTAATGCATGCTCTCTCAGGCGAACTTGATATGAGAAAGATGGGAGGGCTTAGAAAGTACCTTCCCCTCACCTATCCAACATTTCTTATTGGGGCGATTGCCATCGCAGGAATTCCATTCTTATCCGGTTTCTTTTCAAAAGATGCGATTCTGACACACGCTTTTGCCAGCGGCCAATACTTTGTATGGGCTCTTGGGATCCTGGGAGCGGTCCTTACTGCTTTCTACATGTTCCGCCTTATATTTCTCACTTTTCACGGCAAAGAACGCATGACACCCGAAGTTAAAAAACACATCCATGAATCGCCTCCTGCAATGACTATTCCACTTGTGATTCTGGCCTTTTTCTCAATCGTTGCGGGCTTTATCGGGCTTCCTGTTGTGTTCGGGAAAAACCTCAACTGGTTCGTACATTTCCTAGAGCCTGTCATAAAAAAGAGTCATGAAGCTCACTTAACCCTTGGAACAGAGTGGCTGCTCATAATCATCTCGGTCGCAGTGGCTTTGATAGGAATCCTCATCGCGTATATCTTTTACATCAGAAAGCCTCAAATTCCTCATTCTCTTGTGGCACGGTTCCCTTTCATCTACAAGCTTCTGTACAACAAATACTACGTAGATGAAATCTATAATGCAACATTCGTGAATCCCACAATAAAAGGATCTGAACTAATCTACGATAAATTTGATTTAAAAGTTATTGACGGAGCTGTCAACGGCACAGCTTCATCTGCCGGTTTCTTCGGGAAAATCCTGAGTTACTTTCAAACCGGCTTAATCAAGGATTATGCGCTTATTTTTCTTTTAGGAGCAATTCTCTTTATAGCTTATTTATTGTTTTAAGAAAATGAATATTCCAGTTTTAAGCATCATAACTTTTCTCCCGCTTGCAGGCGCAATTCTTCTTATCTTTATCCACAAGGACAGGAAAGAACTTATACGTTTTGTTGCGCTGGGTGTAGTCCTTATCACTTTTCTTGTTTCTTTAACTCTGTATTTCAATTTTAATGCCCAGACTTCCGACCCACAATTTGTGGAAAAAGGGGCATGGATTGGCTACGGCATCAACTATCACATAGGCATTGACGGCATCAGCCTGTTCCTTGTGCTTCTAACGACTTTCCTTATGCCTATTATTATCCTCTCCTCCTGGACATACATCCAAAAAAGGGTAAAGGAATACTTGATCTTTATGCTGATTCTCGAGACAGGAATAATCGGAGTCTTTGTCTCACTCAACCTCTTCCTCTTCTATGTATTCTGGGAAGCCATGCTCATTCCAATGTATTTTCTCATTGGTGTATGGGGCGGACGGCGTCGTATCTATGCCACTATAAAATATGTCCTTTTTACGATGTTTGGAAGCCTGCTCATGCTGGTGGCAATCTTTGTGCTTTATTCTATTTTTTACAAGGCTACTGGCACGTATTCATTCAATATTTTTGACTATTACAAGATTATTCTCAATCCTCAAGTCCAAGTATGGCTCTTCCTGGCTTTTGCTCTAGCTTTTGCCATCAAAGTGCCTATGTTCCCTTTTCATACGTGGCTTCCTGATGCTCACGTGGAAGCTCCCACAGCAGGTTCTGTTATCCTTGCTGCTGTACTTTTAAAGATGGGAGCTTACGGCTTCCTGCGTTTTGCCATTCCGCTCTTTCCAGATGCCCTAGAAAAATTCCTTCCAGTGCTTGTGATCTTATGCTTGATAGGGATCATTTACGGTGGCCTTATGGCGCTCATTCAGAAAGACGTAAAATCGCTTGTTGCTTATTCAAGCGTAAGCCATATGGGGCTCATCATGCTTGCTATCTTTGTACTGAATGTGGAAGCAGTGGAAGGTGCTATATACCAGATGCTAAGCCATGGATTGAGCACTGGCGCTCTGTTTTTATGTGTAGGTGTTTTGTATGAAAGAGCCCACACGCGTCTAATCAAAGACTACGGAGGGGTCAGCAAGCAGATGCCTGTTTTCTCCGCCTTTTTCCTAATCTTTATGCTTTCTTCTATAGGGCTGCCTGGGCTTAACGGCTTTGTGGGTGAAGTCTTGTGCATTTTCGGAGTTTTTAAGACGAGTAAAATCCTGGCTATTCTAGGAGTTACGACTATTATCCTTGCAGCAGCATATCTGCTCTGGATGTTCCAGAGAGTGATGCAGGGCCCGATAGAAAATGAGAAAATTTTCTCCTTCAAAGACCTTAATAAAAGAGAAATTATCTATTTTGTGCCCATAGTGATCATGGTGTTCTGGATGGGTATTTATCCCAAGCCTTTCCTGAGGAAGATGGATGCATCTGTCACACATCTCATTAACCAGGTAAAGAAAAAGGGAGCTGTGTTTACAAGAGTACAAAAGGAAGAAAATATACCCTCAGTCGTCGATATCAAGAAAATTGGAGACAAAGAAACAAATAAGAAAAAAGATGCAAATAAGGAAAAGGAAGAAGAAGTCAAATGAACAGCTTTTCTGCCCTGATACCTCTTTTAATCATAGTGTTCGCTTCTCTTTGTATTATGATTCTGGAAGTCTTTCTTAAAAAAGAAAACAAAGATTATCTTGCATATATATCTATCATTTTCCTTGTTGTTTGCGGCTTTTTCCTTGTAAGAGCCTGGAACAAAGATTTCTCGTATTTTAACGGCAATCTCTTCCTTGATAACCTTTCTCTCTTCTTTTCTTTTATATTCCTCATAACAACATTCCTCGTTATCCTTATCTCAATGAAATACATCTCCCTCCAGGGTGTAAACTGCGGGGAATACTATTCTCTTTTGCTGCTTGCATTATCAGGTATGTTGATTATGGTTTCTTCTGGGGATTTGCTCGTCATTTTCTTAGGCCTGGAAGTCCTTTCTATTTCCAGCTACTCCCTGGCAGGGCTGAGGATGAAGGAAGAGAAATCTTCTGAAGCAGCGATTAAGTATTTCCTGCTGGGATGTTTTGCCTCTGCTTTTCTTGTCTACGGGATAGCTCTTCTGTACGGAGCTACATATTCAACTGATATCGCTTCAATCATCAATCACTTCCAGTCAGGAGAGAGCCTGGGCCTTATGGCTCTTATCGGGCTGGGAATGGTTGTTATAGGGTTTGGCTTTAAAATCGCTGTTGTTCCCTTTCATATGTGGACCCCAGATGTTTATGAAGGAGCGCCCACTCCAATAACCGCCTTCTTTTCCGTAGGGCCAAAGGCAGTTGGCTTTGCAGTGCTTTTAAGGATGTTATACCCTTACTTGAAAAATGTTCAGGATTCTTCTAAGGCTATCTTCTTGCTTCTCTGTATCATCTCTGTGCTTACCATGGTTGTTGGGAACCTCATAGCTTTGAGGCAGACAAACTTGAAAAGAATTCTTGCCTATTCCAGTATTGCGCATGCGGGGTATCTGCTTATTGCCATTCTTGCTCAGGACAATGCAAGTTTGGTCTTCTATCTTACAGTTTATATTTTCATGAATATTGGGGCTTTTGCCGCAGTCATTGCATTAGGCAAAAAGGATAAGGAATACCTTGATCTCGAAGATTATGCCGGAATCGGCTTTAAATATCCCTGGATTGGGGCAACATTCTCTGTGTTTCTACTTTCACTGGCGGGATTTCCTCCCACCGGAGGTTTTCTGGCAAAGTTTTATGTTTTTTCTGCAGCCGTAAGACAGGACCTTGTGCCTTTGGTTATAATAGGTGTCATGGCTAGTCTCATATCTGTGTTTTACTATTTAAGAATTATCGTCTACATGTACATGAAAGAACCATCCTACGAAGTAGATATAAACATTGACAATCCTGGTTTATTTTTAGTGCTTTTTCTCTGCCTCTATGGAGTGCTTCAATTAGGGATATTCCCTGGGAATGTCCTAATCCTCATAAAACAGGCTGTTACCGCACTACTATAAAAGCACCAAATTCCAAGCATCAAATCCCAAATAAATTCCAAGCACTAATGACTAAAACTTATTTTGGTTTAAGGTTTAAGGATTAAGAACTAAGAACTAAATGAAAAATATAAATACCTTAAACTAATTCGTTTGGAATTTTGGAATTTGGAATTTGTTTGTTATTTGGATATTGGAATTTGGAATTTTATTTTCATGGCACTAAAAATCTGATTGAGAGCGAAGCCATTCCCGAATATTTTCTGATCATGACTCACACAATAAGAAAAAAACCAACCAGATAAACCAAACAAACCAAATAAACCAGACAAACCGTAACTTCTCAATAAGTGTGGGTAGTAGCTATGGATTCCTGCCTCCGCAGGAATGACGATTGAGTGTAAGTGTCTGTCATTCCTGCACCTGCCTTCGCAGGTGTAAACTTGTCCCCGCGAAAGCGGGGAGCAGGAATCCAGTGATTAGTCACAAATATAATCTACCCCCAATTATTGAGAACTTACGACAAACCAGCATAACGGAATAGACGGAACTAACGGAATAGACTAAATCAGGCTGGAGTAGGTCGTAAGCCGAATTCTGTTCCCGCTAAGGCATTGGCGGGGGTGGTTATTTATCTAACCCCTTGATTGCTCAAAGGGATAAGCGACCTACCCGCCCCTGTAGACGGGCCGTCTCAAAACGGGGCCAATTTGGTCTTGCTCCGGATGGGGTTTACCATGCTTCTGATGTCACCACCAGAACGGTGAGCTCTTACCTCACCTTTTCACCCTTACCCTTGCAAGACAGGCAAAATTGCCTTCTTATAGGGCGGTATGTTTTCTGTGGCACTTTCCTCCGATCGCTCGGAGTCGCTGTTAGCGACCATCCTGCCCTCTGGAGTTCGGACTTTCCTCCCCTTCATCCTCATGAAGAGAAGAAGGAGCAACCACCTCGCCTACTCCAGCCTTTATTTTTATTCCATATTGCTCTAATTTCTTGTAGAGATTACTTCGCGGTGTATCGATCTCTCTTGCAGTCTGAGAAATATTCCAGTTATTCGCCTCAAGCTTTGATAGAATAAACTCTTTCTCCGCTAAATCTCTAAACTCTTTTATACTTTTTATTTCCTTAGCATCAGGAAGGTAGATATGCATCTCCCCTCTGATCTGCTCAGGCAAATCTTTCTTCTCTATTATATCGGCTTCAGTAGTTATAATCAATCTCTCTATTAGATTCTTCAGTTCCCTAACATTTCCCTTCCAAGGATATTTCATCATGGCTTCTATCGCTTTATCTGAGAATTTTTTTGGCCTGAAATTATTCTCATCGGAGAAAAACCCCATAAAGTAGTCAATAAGAATAGGGATATCTTCCTTTTTCTCCCTCAATGGTGGTGAATAAAGAGGAACAACATTAAGACGAAAATACAGATCTTCCCGAAAATTGCCATCTTTTATTTCTTTTATTAAATCTTTATTGGTTGCTGCAATCACTCTGACATCAACTGTATTTATTTTGCTCGAGCCTACTTTTTGAACCTCTCCTTCTTCAAGAACACGAAGAACCTTTGCTTGAGTCTTCAAACTCATATCCCCTATTTCATCCAGGAAAATAGTCCCGCCATCTGCCAGCTCAAATTTTCCCAATTTTTTCTCCGTGGCTCCTGTAAAGGCACCTTTTACATGACCGAACAGCTCGCTTTCTATCAGCTCCTCAGGTATTGCCGCGCAATTCACCTGGATGAATTTTTCTTTTGCCCGCATGCTGTGATTATGGATGGCCCGAGCTATAAGTTCTTTTCCTGTCCCGCTTTCGCCATAAATAAAAATTGTCGCATTTGTGGGAGCTATTTTCAGTATTTCCTGCCAGAGTTTTTTCATCAACGAATGATTTCCGATGAGCTCGTACTTTTTCTCTGCTTTTTTTCGCAAATCCTGATACTCATATAGCATCTTGTTCTGGCTTAATGCATTCCTTATGCTGATCAACACTCTTTCTCTGTGAAGGGGCTTTTCCAGAAAATCAAAAGCTCCCAGCTTTGTTGCTTCTACTGCTGATTGCACTGTACCATGTCCAGAGATCATAATGATTTCAGGTGAATAAGGTTTTTTCTTCAGTTCGGCCAGAACATCCAGGCCGTCCCGCCCTGGAAGCTTGATATCCAATAGAACCAGATCAAGACCGATTGTTTCTTCAATGATATCAATTGCTTCCTCACCGTCAGCAGCCTCTAAAAAATTGTAGCCCTCGTATTCTAAAATCATTTTGAGGGATTTTCGGATATTCTCCTCATCATCCACGACCAAAATCTTTCCTTTACGACGGTTACTCATTTGTTTTTATCCTTTTTTCAATTAATACAAATATAATATAGCAAGACAACGCTTCGCTGGCAAGACAACACTTTGTTGGCAAGACAAAAAAGTGTGTTATTGCGAGATTCCGAAGGAAGCGTGGCAATCTCATCGTCTCCCACTCTCCCCATCTCCCTGTCTCCTTGTCCTCTTTTCTTACTCCTCACTCCTTGCTGCAATTCTTGCCTTACTGCCTACTGCCTTCTGCCTTCTGTTATTCTTGCCTCACTGCCTTCAATATTGTAAGATTAATTCAGGATGTGGAAACCCATTCTGCTTATTCTGTTGATGATTTTTATTGGAGTTGTCGGTTTTCACATCATTGAAGGCTGGCCATTCCTCGATTGCCTGTATATGACAATAATCACCATCTTTACAGTCGGGTTTAAAGAAGTCAAGAATCTTTCCCCTCAAGGACGGATCTTCACCATTTTTGAAAAAAGCTACCTTGGAGGCATATCCTGAAAAGCCATAAATCGATTTATACAATAATTATGTTCCTGTTCAAATCATCTAAATTCTGTACAACAGCCCTGCTGTTTGCCCTTATGTTTTCGCCATTTTCCTTTTACGGACAGGAAAACGAGCAAACCCAGTTCTTTGAGCTTGAAAACGGCCTGAAGGTCTTTCTTTATGAAAAGCATACCCTCCCCTTAGTAAATTTCGCTTTTGCCGTCAATTTAGGCTCGAAGAACGAGTCGGAGGAAACAAACGGCCTTGTGCATATCCTGGAGCATTATATCTTATTCCGAGGAACAGAATTCCGTAGCGGGGATGAAATCAGCAGGGATACAAGACGGCATGGGGCCTATTTTAATGCTCATACAGGGCGCGACCTGGCATTTTTTGAGCTGACTCTTCCTTCTGAATATGTGGACTTTGCCCTTAAGAATCAGAAGGAAATCTTATTCAACTTAAAGATTACACAAGAAGAGCTTGACGAAGAAAAACAGGTTATCCTTGAAGAGATAAGCCAGATTGAAGATGACCCGAAAAAATACGCGACATCACTAGTTTACCAGAATCTATTCGAGAACCATCCTTACCAAAGACCCATTTACGGAAAAAGAGAAATTGTGGAAGCAGTGACTGTTGGACAAATAGAAAAATTCTATAAAAGCTATTTTGTCCCGTCAAATTGTGCGCTGGCTGTAGTGGGCGATTTCAAAATTAAAGAAATGGAAGAAAAGATCAGGGAAATATTTGGGGATTTAAAAAACAATGGCTTCACTCCCCAGAAATTTGAAAAAGCAAAGCCTTTAAAAAAAAATGTCGAAATAGAAAGAGTGATGGACGTTAACATTGCCTATTTGATAATAGGTGTATTAGGGCCCGATTATAACCATCCCGACCAGTATGCCATCAACGTCTTGACAGAAATTCTCGGCCTTGGGATTAACCCAATGTTAAACTATCCGCTGAGAGGAAGAAGACGCCTGGTTGAGACTATATCGATGAGCTACGGCTCATACATGTATGGAGGTTGTATTCTCATTTACCTTACACTTGATCCAAAGAAAATAAAATATGCAAAACAGGAAACCATCCGGTTTCTAAAAAAGGTAAGAAGCGAGAATTTTTCCAAGAAAGATTTTTTAGGAGAAAACCAACTTTATGCCTGGGATTTTTTAGAAAGCGCCAAAAATCAATTGAAGTTTAAAGTTCATCAATCACAGGAAAGAGGGCTATTGTTAGCAACTTCTATTGCCAGATTCACGCTTCTGAATGAAGACCCAAACCGAGGCAGTTATCTTGAAAACATAGAAAAAATAACATCTTCAGACTTAAGGGAAGTATCTGGCGAATATTTGAGTAAAGGGCGCTATGTTTTTGTAGCTATCATTCCCAAAAAGAAAAAACAGTAAGAAATTTTTTATGTTTTTACAAAAGGTTTTATTGAAAGTAATAGTAGGCATAATAGGTTTATGCCTTTTTTCAATTATCTCGATTTTTGCAGTTCAAACTCAGTCAGTTCAAATCTGGGAGAACCCGCCCAGGAAGAAAACTCTTTCTAATGGCCTTACGTTGATCCTCTATCAAAAGGATAAGTCATCAGATGTCACTGTTATTCAAATCTTTATCAAAGGAGGAAAACGAGCCGAACCAGAAGGAAAGCATGGCCTGGCTTATCTTACGACACGTTTGACTTTGGAGATTCCTGATCAAAGAAAGGTCCAGGACATCATGAATCAGGCAACACGTATTACCATGAGCAGCAGGGGTGATTATTCAATCATCAATATAGCATGTCTGTCTGAGAACTTAAAAGATGCCCTAAAACTCGAATCTGGAATCCTTCTTAAACCTCTATTTTCAGGATTGAGGATAGACAGAGTAAAAAACCAGATGGAACACCAAAGAGAAACACAGGAAGATGACCCGGTCAACGCGGCCCATAATTACCTTTTGGAAAACATGTTCAAAAACACAGGATATGCAGGTTCTATTTACGGCAGCAAAGAATCGTTAAAAGCGATAAAAAAGAAAGATATAAAGAATTTTTATGATAAATATTTTAGGGCTGGAAACATGATAGTTGCTGTTTCTACGGATTTGGAAGAAGAGTTTGTTTTTGAAATGATTAAAAGATATTTTGAAAAAATTCCTCCCGGCGAAGCGCCTGAATCCGGGGCTCTATCCATTCCTCCCTTGGGCAAGAAGAACCATTTTATCGAAAAAGAAACCAAGCAATTTCTTGTCTCTGTAGCCTTTCCTCTGCCGAAAATAACACCCAGAGATTATATTCTTGCTTATATGCTGGAAAATCTCCTGGGTAAAGAAGTCAATTCAAAACTTTGGCCTCTAAGATCAAAGGAAAAACTCGCATACAATGTCAATTCAATAGCAACACAATTGAAGGAAGGAGGGATTCTAGAGGCTTATTTGGAAACAGATAATACGAAAAAGGAAATTTCCCTTGATGCTTTAAAAAAAGTGCTGAAAGATCTCTATGATAAAGGAATAACAGAAGAAGAACTCTTGGTTACAAAAATCTATTCAAAGAGTTTTTTCATGAGAAAAAACGAAACAAAAGAGACACGAACCTACAGCCTTGGCACATTTGAGATTCTAGGGCTTGGTTACGAATTCCTAAATAAAATTTTCCAAGAAATTGAAGCAACCACCCTAGAAGAAATAAACAACTATATTAAAAATATTCTTGATCCGGAAAAGGGCATCGAGATCTTGGTCGGACCCAATCGTAAACCGTAAATCGTAAGTCGAAAAACCCATTAACCATTCACCATTTTCTTAAGGATTAAGGTTGAAGGTTTAATGTTTAAGGTCGAAAAACGGAACAGACGAAACAGACCGATTATATGTCTTGCTTATCTTGCCAGTAAAACGTTGTCTTGCCAGCGCAGCGTTGTCTTGCCAGTGAAACGTTGTCTTGCTAACGTAGTGTTGTCTTGCCAATAAAAAAACTGATTAACCGACTAACCGATTAACCGACTAACCGATTAACTGGACGCAGTGATTTCTTCTATTTTTTCGATCGTCTTAGGAATGGGTTTTCCTAATACTCTGTATCCTTCTTCTGTAACCAGGACATCATCCTCGATGCGAACTCCTCCAAAGTCTCTGTACTCATTGACTTTTTCGTAATTTATAAACTGGGTTAACTTCTTCTCAGCCAGCCATTTATCGATTAATGCCGGAATAAAATAAATCCCGGGTTCCGCTGTCAGCACAAACCCAGGTTGAAGCTCTTTTGCCAGCCTTAGATATGCAAGTCCAAACTGTTCGCTTCTTTTAATCTTTTTATCATAACCCACT
>Ga0209986_10003500_pt1 | contig 13736 bp, 10 predicted proteins | sample BlataG_FD_183168 | JGI IMG/M metagenome (GOLD analysis project Ga0209986, IMG submission 183168) | Deep subsurface microbial communities from Black Sea to uncover new lineages of life (NeLLi) - Black_00105 metaG (SPAdes) (version 2) | ecosystem: Environmental > Aquatic > Marine > Oceanic >...
ATAACACTGGCTCCTGGTAGTGGTTTATTTGTATCCTCTGCTGTCACTTTCCCTTTTACCAGATTGCTTTCTGTTGAACCTTTTTGATCCTCAAAGGTACTTCCTCCGGAAAAAGGATTGGAAAATGCCAGGTTAAGCAATACTAACACAGGAATAAGAAATAATACTCGCCATTTCCTTCGATTCGGTGATTTACTTTTTTTCATCATGATCATTCTTTTTTTACTAAGTGAATAATTAAACGTATGTACCAATCCCATATAGGTTTGTCCCATGGAAAACCTGAGTAATAAGTTCTGGTAGTTCTGCAAGGGAATTCCCTGCCGTATGACGGCGCGGTCGGCAAGAAATTCATGGGTTTCCTTAACCGACCTTCTGTAAAACCACACAAAGGGATTAAACCATTGAAAAACACTCAAACATTCTACAACAAACAAATCAATGCCATGGCGTTGTTTTATATGTTCCTTTTCATGCATAATAATATTCGACAAATTACTTTCATTAATCTGAGAAGGATGTAAAAAAATGTACGAGAAAAAGGAGAAAGGACTTTGTATCTGTTTGCTGACCACTGCTTTCATCCCGGATATTTCCCGGACACCGTATTTCCTGATTTCATGAATTAGGAATCCTGTCTGATAAAATAGCCGGACTGCCAGTAAAATAACACCTGTCAGATATAAAATTAAAACAACCCCATGCCAGGAAAATAAAATACTTTTTCCCTGACTAATAGTTACAGGATCTATAATAAACGTTTCATTCAGATATACATATCCGTCATGAATAACCCGAATAGCAGGAATTTCATGAGCAACAGGTAAAAAAGCCCGGTTAATAGCCGGAAGAATCATACAAAATATAGAAGCTGCCAGAAAATAAAACCTATTTATCCGGAAAAAAGTTTCTTTTCTTAAAAGAAACCAATATAGCATATAAAAAACAGCCAGTGCAATAGCCGTTTGAAGCAGATAGTTAAAAAATGTATTCATGACTTATTTTCATTTTCCTTCAGGTCATCCCGTATCTCCCGCATCATTTCTTCCAGTTCCCGGATACTTAACTTATTTTCTTTTGCGAAAAAAGAAGCCATCTGGGGAAATGAATTGTTAAAGTATTTCTGCATTAATTCCCCAAAACGGAACTTTGTATATTCTTTTTTTGAGACAAGAGTATAGTACTCATTGGTAGTTCCATAGGACTTGTGGCTTACAAATCCTTTATTCTCCAGTACTCTTATAACCGTCGAAACAGTGTTATAAGCCGGTTTGGGATCAGGTAATTGTCCCAAAACATCCCGAACCACTGCCCTTTGCAGATCCCAAAGAATATGCATGATTTGTTCTTCAGCTTTGGTAAGTGTTATCATAATACAAACATACTACTATTTTTTTAGTTTTGCAACTATTTTCATAGTTTTTTCACTATTATTTTAGTGGGGTTATTTGGAATTCGTCATACCAGTCTGATTATCTATTTATTTCATACATGCTGATATTTATTTTTTTATTATGCTTTTATCATAATTCCTGATTTAGCGTGCGGATCACTCAAAATCCGGATAGAGCAAATACTTTTTCCTGATTTGCTTATATTGTATAAGGTCTGCTTCCCAAGTTTTATAAATATCTTCAGGACTTTTCCCGGATTCAATTTGCTTCTGCAGTTCTTGTGTTCCCGATAGTTTCGAAAAATAGCTGTTGAAAAAATCTCCATTCTCCTTCATGTTATTATAAGCATCGATAAGCCAGTCCAGGATGATTCTCCGTTCCTGCCAGAAAAACCTGTATTCAATATCTCTGAGGTCAACTCCCTTACATTCAATCCCTGAATATTTCGGATTCGATGCACCTTCATTACTCCCCGGTGTAAATGAAAATGTTTCATTCACGTATGCCGGGTGACCAAATACCTGGAAAGGAAAATCTGTCCCACGTCCCACACTCATACAGGTCCCTTCAAAGAAACATAATGAGGGATAAAGATACACAGACCGGAGGTTAGGAAGATTTGGAGAAGGTTTTATTGGCAATTCATAAGCCTTGTTGTGGTCATAATTTTCACATTTCACGTATTTCAGATTGCATGTTAAGCTGTCTTTCAGCCATCTCTCACCGTTGATCATCCGTGCATATTCAGCAACAGTCATTCCATGAACAACCGGCACAGGATGCATTCCAACAAACGACCTGCAGGCAGTATCCAGCACCGGACCATCAACATAAAAACCATTTGGATTGGGACGGTCAAGTACCAGGAAATCAACATTATTCTCAGCACATGCCTCCATAACATAATGAAGTGTGGAAATATACGTGTAAAAACGCGCGCCCACATCCTGAATATCAAACATTACCAGATCAATTCCTGAAAGATCATCCGGTGATGGTTTTTTCTTTTCTCCATACAATGAAATAACCTGAATACCGGTTTCCTGATCTGTATAATCTGACAATTGCTCCCCGGCATCGGCTGTTCCCCTGAACCCATGTTCAGGTGTAAATACCTTCGTAACGCCAATTTCCAAAGACAACAAACTATCGAGAAGATGAGTATCCTTTATTTTGGAAGTATGATTGGCAACCAGGGCAATTTTTTTACCTTCCAGAAAAGGAAGATACATTTCGGTTCTTTCGGCCCCGGTAATAATTTCCCGATTTGACTTCCCGCAAAAAAATAATAACTGGGATGCAATAATGATTAAGCCCAGGTTGATTAACAAATGACATGTGGTTTTCATAATATAAAATATTTGTGCTGTTAAAAAATATGTAACTAACCAGTTAATTCATCATTCAATCACAGATTATCAGTTGTTATTGCAGCAAAACTGGAATATTGTCCCGTAGGTAAATATTAGTTCTCTCAACATTTAAGTTGCTATCTAAAGACAAGACCATCGGTCTTGGATTATTGTAGTAAAACCGCAATATAAATAAATTTAAAACTCTATCGGAATTTAATCATTACTTTTGTTCCACCCCGTCACCCAACTCAAATGAACACTGAACTATTCATAGCGAAACGGCTTATTTCAGAGGAAGATTCTTCAACGAGGATCTCACGCCCAATTGTTTTTATTGCTATAATAGGAATTGCCCTGGGATTGGCAGTAATGATAATCGCCACTGCAATTGTTACCGGCTTTAAAAATGAAATACGAGATAAGGTAATCGGTTTTGGATCTCATATCCAGATTCTCAATTACGATTCCAATACCTCATTTGAAACGAAGCCGGTTAAAAAAAACCAGGAGTTTTATCCCCGAATGGTAAATCTGCCAGGGATTAAACATATACAAGTATTCGGCACAAAAGCCGGTATTATTAAAACCGAAACCGATATTCAGGGTGTAGTATTAAAGGGAGTTGGAAGTGACTTTGACTGGACTTTTTTTGAAAAAAACCTTACTGACGGAGTAGCCTTCCGGGTTACGGATACCATTAAAACAAATAAGGTTCTGATTTCGAAATATATTGCTCAATTATTAAAGTTAAAGGTTGGAGATTCATTTTCTATGTACTTTGTTCAGGAACCTCCCCGGATAAGAAAATTTACCGTATCAGGTTTATATGAAACCAGTCTTGAAGAATTTGACAAGATTTATGTTATTGCTGATATCGGACATATTCAGAAACTGAATAACTGGTCTGACAATGAAGTTAGCGGATTTGAAATTATACTTGATAATTTTGAGGATTTGGAGGAAATGACATGGGTGGTTCAACAGGAAGTTGGTTTTGGATTTGAAGAAGACGGATCAAGATTGAAGATCCGGAATATTATCCGGCAGTATCCTCAAATCTTCGACTGGTTAAATCTCCAGGATATGAATGTCTGGATTATACTTATTCTTATGTTGATTGTTGCCGGCTTTAATATGGTTTCCGGTCTGATGATCCTGATTCTGGAGAGAACAAATATGATAGGAATTTTGAAAGCCGTAGGTACCCAAAACTGGAGCATCCGAAAAGTTTTTCTCTACCATTCTGCATATCTCGTCACAAAAGGATTATTTTATGGGAACATTATCGGCATCGGGCTTTGCCTGTTGCAACATTATTTTGGAATTATCAAACTTGATGAATCTTCTTATTATCTTTCAACTGTCCCGGTTAATTTTAATCTCCTTTATTTTTTTGGTCTGAATCTGGGGACACTGGTTTTAACTGTTTTAATGCTCATTATACCTTCCTATCTGATTTCAAGAATTTCACCGGTAAAAGCCATCCGGTTCGACTAACTCTTTTGTGTTTTTAGTCGCTTTTAATCGCAGGAAAGTGCAAATGCTTTTTTATATACAGTTAAGTTTCTAAATGCATAACGCTCCGCTTAAGCGGTTGTTAGGATTTCTCCAAGATACGGTCGACCCAGTAATCCGGGCACCTATGAAAATGCGCAATCGCAATAATATTAAATGTAATTCTCTTCAATTGAATAGAGAATCTTGTACGGGAATTTGTGAAGGAGGCACCTTCTCACATCGTCTTTTTCTTTGGCCCAGGCGTCAGGATATGCACGAATTCTGCGGATTCCACGCTTGACCTCCTCCCTAAATCGTGCGCCCAAACCTGGCATTTCAAGTTCGTAGTATTCCGATGCGTCGTCCAATTCCAGTTGGGCGAGTTTATCAAAAACAATTGTCATTTTTACAGTTCTTCTCCAAAAACGTCCTCAAATGGAACTCCTTGTGTATTCCCTTCCCTATGCGCTCTTAGTCGTTTTTCAGCCTCTTCGGCCCAGATCGCTTCAATCTCCTTATTTGGCTCATCAAGGCTACGAACAAGTCCATCGACCAACAAGAATCGATCTCGCGGTTTTAAGAGTAATGCTTTTTTAAGTAATGATTTACCGGTTTCCATGGTTCCTTCCTTTCTATGTATAAAGGATTATTTAAAATCAAAATCCAATCCAATAATCCTAACGTCTTGCTTCACCTGCAAGAACGAAGTACGGCGGGGTTCTTGTCATATGTAAGCAATTGTTACGCGTTTTTTATATCATTATATTCTTAATTTACATTAAGTTTGTATATATATTTTTATAATAATTCATTTAATTGTTCTACAGTAAGATAAGCTTGTTTTAATATATGAGATAAAGTAGAACGTTTATTTGGTCGATGAGCTGGAATAGTTATCTACAATGGGCTCTAAATATAATTCAATAGCTTCTTGTATGTTTTTCAATGCTTCTTTTTTTGTTTCTCCTTCACTAATACATCCAGGCAGAGAGGGGACATATACTGTATAACCTCCTTCATCACTACGTTCTAAGATAATTTGTAATTTCACTCGAAATATTTTTAGTTAAACATTTGAATTTTTATTAATTATAATTATTCATTTTAAACATTTACTTTCTAATACCGTGGAACCCTCATGTTATTTTCATGCTCTTTTCCGACGTTAATGCATGAGGGTTTCATATTGGTATTTGATTAAAATTTGTAGCTCTATTCTAAATACAGTGTGATTTATATATATTGCAATTTCAATATCATATCTGGGGCAAGCTGTGACTTAAATACTCTTTTAACTGGGCATCTATAAGTTCTTCGAGAAAAATTTTCAATAAATCTCTTATAAATTCCTTCTCTATTTTTATGTATCTCCCAAGCATTCTTACCTATTGATATTGCCTTATTTATTTCACTATCTGAAAGTACGCTGGAATTCAATTTGAACCAGTTTGCATAACTTTGAAGATATTCTGTTGATACTCCTCTTAATGAATGATTTATGATACCTTTTAATCTTGATGCCATATTATTCACATTCTGAACATGATATTCTCCTCCTGCCGTATGTTCTGATGCCTTGAAGCTAATATGTTCTAAGCCTTCTGATTTTGCAAATGAAGCAATACTCCTGTGTTTATCAGACACAAGAGTACAATCATCTGAAAATCTTCCGGTAATTTTCCTTTGAATATCTGATTTCTTTATCCGACCGACACGTATTAATGATATATCTGTATTTAATTTTCTGTCCGATGTTATCAACAATTTAGCTTGAAAATCATTATCTCCTGCACGTTTACTTCCTCCTCGTTTTCTGGAATAATCCAATCCTTTTCTCCCTTTTTGACTATACAGAAACCAGATGTCATCAATCTCTGTTATTCCTTCAAAATAACTTTTATCCTGGCTTATGCCTGACAATATCTTATGTCTCCAATCAAATGCTGTTTGAATGCTGATACCTACTTTAGCTGCGATCTTCTTTAGTGGTAGGTAACCTTCCTGCATTATAGCTTTATATGCTTCAAACTTATCAACCTTCTTGATCTTATGTAATGGTGTTCCTGTTCTTGATGTGAATACTTTGCAACAAGATTTGCACTTATATCTTTGCAATTCACCTCGTTTGCCATTTTTTACGAAAAGCTTGGAATCGCAATGTGGACAGCATAAGATAGGAGCTTGTTCTATAAATAATGTTTCAGAAACAGCTTGTGAATTAAGCTCCTGTAATAGTGATTGCCTTTCTGTATCTGTTAGCTTTTCAAATAATTCGAATATCTGTTCTTTTAATGTCATCAGTAATTTTTTAGCTATATTTAATGCCTAATATAGTGAAAATATTTTAATCAACCGCTAATTAGAATAGAGCCATTTCTTTTAATCTAAAAATTACCAAACTAAATTTTGCTCAGTCCAATTATTATCATCAAAACTTACAAAAATTGCAGCATCTAATACACATGGTAATATGCCACATCATGTGATTCAATATTCCAAATAATCTTCATTTATTATTTTTTCGTTTTTATAACTTATTGTTTGCTTAGAGGTTCTGGCTGCCTAACGGTTTAAATCAGCCGCTGGCTGAAGTTCCACGGAGGTTGGTCGGCTGCATTTTTTGGTTAACTGTCCTTCTCATTTTTTTGACCCAAATTCTCGGGATTATTTTCATCCTCTGCCCAATTTAACGGGTTCTCAATAATATATTTTCTGATCCTATTTAATTCATCTTCATCACGTATTATGCGGTCATGATACCGTAATTGCCACAACCGTTTTCTGAACGGCGGCCAATTGTTCTGTTTTACACAATTTATATATCCATTTGTGGTGATGGATTTGAACGCGCCAATGATTTCAAATAATGTATTCGCATCATTTTCCCCGGATAATATTTGAAGGATGCCGTGAAGATGGTTCGGCATAACAACGTATTTATCAAGGATTACGCATCCATATCTTTTAGGGATTTGATTCCATTCCTGATCAATCATTTGACCCGCTTCATTTAATCTTATTATGGCCTCATCTATTTCTCCAAATAATTTCTCCCGATCCTGTGTGCAGATCGTAACATAATAGTATCCCGATCGGGAATAATCATACCCTTTCAATCGGATCGATCGGCGATGATGTCTGTCAGGATTATATCCCATTCATCAATATCCTTGGACAGTCAGGTGGAAACACCTGACATCATGTAAATAAATCATTAACTTTTACTTAGTGAAACTTTTACCATAGGCATGCCCTTGGCAGAACCTTAGCCTGCCCTGTTAAATACGCTACGCTGTATTTCATAATTAAACAGGGTAAACCTCGTAAGGAAGTTTACCCAGTGAAACAGCAACTACGTTGCTCCTGCTACGCAGGGTTTCACGGGGTGAACCCAGTGAAATCCGGCAAAGCAGGTTTGCTCTCAACAAAATTTCACGGGTGTTTCACAGGGTCCACGATTTTGATTTCGTCCGGGGTTAGGTCGTATAGTTTGTAAACAAGTACAATGGCCGGAAACAAATATTATAGTACGAGGCGATAGTTATTTTGCATCAACGTGTTATCATGAACGTTGAGGAAACTTCAATTGGAACCAACATCAGGTACTCTCCAAGAAACCGGTACGCTGACTGTTCCCGGGATTCAATGGTATTCCCAGTCCATGCTCAACAAACTGCAAGTCTGACAGGCTCAATTTTTCATAAAATGGGATTTCAAAGTTGGTATATTCAGACATTCATTAATTCAATTAGTTTTTTTCCTTTTTCTGTAAGCATGTATTGTTGTTTGCTGCTTCGCGGTTTTTCTGGAATTGTCATCCCAATCCAATTCTGCTCAACGATAGGTTCAATATGCCTTTTAAAATTGGTTGACTTATTCGTTAAACCTATATGGTTTAATATTTCTTTTCTTGACCGGGCTTCCTGACAAAAAGCTAATATCTGCCATATTTCCTGGTCAACCTGGTCCCTGACCTGGTCCCTGACTTGGTCCCAATTATCGTTGCCAAGACCATAAATGAGCTGATCCAATTCACTTAAACTATTGATATTCAATGCTGATTCAAGCATTTCAACATAGTCCCTGACTTGGTCTCTGAAATCAGGATGCATAAGGATCTCAATTAAGAAATAGGTCCGTTTTTCTCCGTCCGTGTCAAAAATCGCTGGAGGTGAGCCATTGTCAGCCAGTACCCTTTTTATTGTAGGAATACCCGTAGCTCTGCCTTCTGTCAGTCTCAGTTCCTTTAAAAACTCACCGATCCTTCTGTTCCTGTATCTTCTGGCCCTGATTATACCCTTGTTAAAATCGGATAAGCGGATGGACGGATCCGGACCCCCATAACTTATGACCTCAATGGATTCCGGAAGTATTCTGACTTCAACGGGTTCCCTTAACTCATAGTCTCTGTGATACACAGCATTGGCAAGGGCTTCCTCCAATGCTTCGTATGGGTAATTGTAGAACCTTTCAGATTCAGCTTTACCAGATACTTTTATTATTTTTTCCTTAATAATATTCGTTTTCAAATAATCCAGTACATCTCGTAATTGTTTCTGAACAGGTCCTTTAAAAATCTTTTCATACATCTCAGACTCTTCAGGCCCATAAGGAAATTCTACAACATCAATTTGAACATATGGAAAGAAGGAATCCGGATTCATGTTGAACATTAATAGTCCAACATTTTTCGGAAAAATACTTTCATTGCTTCCTTCTGCAAGATTCATTTGACGAGCAAGATCAATAATTGACATATTCAGACTCTCTTCAAAAAGTTTACTCTTAACATCTTGGAGATGCTGTCTCAATAAAGATGAATCGATATCTGTAACTTGTGCATGGGTATTTACCCGGTCATCAAAGGGAATGTTGGCTGTGAGCCTGATCAATTCCCGGATAGTTACCTGATCTGCCCGGACAGAATTTGAATATCTGCGAATATAATATGCATAAGTCTTATTCTTTTTAACAGTCACATTAACCGGGACCTCATATGGACGATTACTCCCGGCAGGCACCCATATAACAAGTACATTTTTGCCGTCCACCGGTTCAAGGAACAATCTGGGGAAATAAACCGGCCTCATCAGATTTCCGTATCCTATCATCGCTTTTTGAACTGCATCAAACTGATTCACCGGAAATCCAAATACTGGTCTTTCTGCTATTCCATCAACTTCTTTCGCTCCAACGATAATATACCCACTACCCTGATTATCAAAGTCATTGGCAAAAGCGCAAACAGTTTGCATTAGACGTGAAGGATTCCAGCCCTTTTTAAACTCAATTCGTTCAGACTCAACCGTGGTTGCAGACAACAAATCTTCTATGTTTACCGGTAAATTCATTCTTATACATGTATTATACTTTAACCTCCACCTTCCCGCTTAACAAATCCTGTATTAAACCTTGTTTTAGAGAACTACCGTCTTTGTTCCGAAAAATAAAAATTCAACTATTCAGGATTGCTTTTTGAGGACACTTAGTAACAAATGCTTTCAGGTATTTTTCTACCCGTTTGAGTTTTTCTTCTGTCCAGATACCTCCGAATTTAGGTGTTTTTGTCATTTGAATTGTTTCCTTTTGTTTTTAGGCTTTTTCTCTTAATTCATAATTCTAAATTAATCTCCTTCCACAATTTTGATTTCTTCCGGTGTAAGGTCGTAGAGTTTGTAAACAAGCTGGTCGATTTCTGCTTCAATGGCTTTTACTTTGGCTTGTTTTTGTGGGTTTTGCAAATAATCTTTGTCTTTGGTGATGGCTAAGATTTTATCAACAAGGTAAATAAATGGTTTTTGGTCAGATTCAGAGATTTTTGGGATTGGAAGTTGCTCAACATATATCGTAAAAGCTCTTAATGCAGCATTACCTAACTGCGAAGATATTTGTCTGTAATAGAAATCCATCGCCATAGAATTTAGAACAGCAAGAAGGTATTTGTTCCCTGTATTTAAGAAATAAACAGTATTGTTTGTATATATTTTCTGTCTATCATAAGCAAAAAGAAGTCTATCTGCTATGTCGCTATACACAATCTTATCCTTTTCAAATTCAGGGTAGTAATCACAGTCTCGTAATTCCCACCAATAATCGCCCTGGTCATCCCTATTATATAACCCCTTTCCCTTTCCTCTAGTATTGCCAAATGTTTTTAGGTGTTTATACACCGCCGGATAAATCTCTTTAAAAAATATTTCTGGTGCCTTTTTATTTCGGTTTTGGTTTGTCCATCTTGATTCTATCCTAATCAGCCACAATTCAGCCCATTTGTAACCGTACCGATAGATGTCTCTACCTCGCAGAATCGGTTTTATAATCTCTGCAGATTTTGTGTCTTCTGCACATAGTTGCTTTTTTGTCTGCGTATCAATGATAAACGCTTCATTAAAACCTGTAATAATTCCCCTGTAAATTTTCGCATCCCAATTTTTCAGAGGTATGCCCTTTTGTTCTATCTTCTTTTTAAGAATAAGGGTTGTTTCATCTCCAAAAGTAAAACAATTACTATCAAAATCTGACTGTTTCATTTCTAATTTATGTGAATTGAAATAGTTAGTAATATCTGTTGATGGAGTAAAATCCGGTTGAATATTTAGAATATTTACGATATTTCCTGATGGTTTTTCTGTCTGCGTGTCCCGCACAGGCAGGATTTTCTGAAAAAGCAGAATATTAGTATCCACAGTAGCGTCAAAAACTTGATAGCCAGTAAAATCAATAATCTGCTTTAAGATGGTTTTTTCCTTAAAGAACCTGCGTAGTTTTTCACCATATTTTGCCCTCATCCACTTATTGCTGGATATAAAGCAGGAAAAACCGTTTGGTTTAAGAATATGATAACTTCTTTCGTAAAAGTAAGTATATAGGTCTGATGTTGAATTATAGACTTCGTACTCCTGTTTTTGTAATGCCTGTTTTTGGTCTTTTATTTTTTCCTGTCTTACGTATGGTGGATTCACAATCACCACATCAAACCCACCCTTCTTGTGAAACACTTCCGAAAAATAAACTTCAAAATCAAATTCAGTATGCCCGTTGGTAATTTGGCTGATCAAGTCATCAATCTGCTTTTTGTATTCCTGTTTTTTGGTGGGATTGGTTTCATTAAAGTAAAGCGGTTTCAGTTTTTCCAGTTCAGTGAACAGTTCATTGTTAAACAAATTTTTCTCAACACCCAATAGCGAATTCCCGCAAACAACTTTATAATCCAAATTCGGCAGGGGCTTGATATTATTAATGTCACCTGCCTGCCGCGCCGCATTACCATTCCACTGACGCAATTGTCCTTTATCGAATTCCCTTCTTATCCATTTCCTACCAAAACCAGTTTTTAAATCTTTTTCTCTTTTCACTGCTTCCTCTCTTGTTTTGTATTCTTCGTAATGAATTATCTCAATGGGTTTATATTTCTTTGTCCAACTAGCTTTGTTTCCACAGTGCTCTTTCCAGCGCTTCTCTATATCTTCAGTTTGTCCAATATAGAAACTGTTGTTATCACATCTAATAATATAAACATAAAAAGCTTGGCGCGGCGCAGGCAGGTCTTCATCAACTATCAGCGAGAGCCACAGCCGTAGTTTGGCAATCTCCACCGCTCCCGGGTCAATGTCCACACCGTAAAGGGAATGTTCAATACAGCGGCGTTTGAAATCGTATGTAGTAGCACAGGCATCTTGCCTGTGAATAAAGGTTGATAGCACATTTCGTACTCTTACAATCTCGCTCATCATGCCCACCGGAAAAGCGCCGGAGCCTACTGCCGGGTCACAGACAGTAATATCCGCCAGCTTTTCGTCTATCAGTACGGCGTTCTTGCGGATGCTTTCGGGCAGTTTGTGGGAATAGGTTCTGGTTTCCCTGCCTTCGCTGATCACACGAGCTTCGATCTCGCTGACCTGCTCGCCGGTGTGGATTAGGGCTTCGATGTCTTCTTTTGGTATGCTCAAGCTGGAAGCTTGAGTTACTATGTTGCTCAAGCTGGAAGCTATGTTATTACTCAGGCTGGAAGCCTGAATTACACTATGCAGGTAATTTATCAGACTCTGTTGGCACATGTAGTGGACAATTTCGCGGGGGGTATAATAAACGCCGAATTTTTTGTTGAATTTATTTTCCTCGCCTTTTTTGCCGCTCTTTAATGCCTTTCTGAATTCATCATAATTATCCGGGCGGATGGCATTGAATTTTTCATAAGACTTGCCTAAAAGCTCCGGGTCGATGGCTACTTCCTTTTCCAGCGGCTCATCTTCTTTTACGGTAAAATTGTAACGGTCAAAAACATCCAGTATGCCTGTGCCGGTATCGCCTTCCCTGGTTTTTATCTTGTTGGAAAAAAGTTTATCGGGTATAATTATATCAGTATGCACCCAGTCGTAATTGCCGATAGGGTCAAAAAGTCCGCCGTTCAGGAAGGGGATTTTGCAGTCGAACCGGCTGTAATAACCATCGTCATGGCTCCGGTCAATACGCAGGGCTTCATAAAAAAGCGGCTCCAGAATATCATTGAAGAAATTCTTACCTGCCTGCCGCGGCGTATTACTTTTCGGCGCAGGCAGGTAATCCCCATGCTTTTTCTCAAACAGTTCCCGTAAAAATTGTTTTGAGCCGGTACCCCAGTCATCGTCGCGGCTCACACCGAACCAGCCTTTTTTCTGCAGGAAATAAAGAAAGATGATCTGTCCCAGCAGTTTCTTGGCAAAGTTTACGGTGTCAACGCCTTTAGCTTCAAATTCATTCCTCAGGCTGGAAGCCTGAGTTACCACTTTGTCCAGTTCTTCTTTGGTCCGCAGGAAAAGTTCACGGTATTTGAGAAAAAACTCTTTGGTAACGATCTCAATATCAAAAGCGTTTTCGATCTCTTTCAGGGTCGGGGACTGTTCATCATTTACCAGAATATTAACCAGCCGGCTTTGTGCGGTGTGGCTTTTCTCGTTGGCGCCCACCAGAAACGACCAGCGCCGGGCAGGAGTAAATTCTTCCTTCACCTTCATTTTGCCTGCCTGTGCGTCTCCGCACGCAGACATGCCGGATTTGGTTTTTTCAAATTTATAATCCATCCTGACCAGCGAAAACCGCCAGTCCTCTTTATCGGGAGATACAAACGCAGCCAATGCCGCATCTTTCATTTCACCGCCCCGGCTGCCGTTTAAGTACCAGGCGATAAAATTGCGCTGCATGGTACGGGCGCGTTCAAGGGATGTCTCTTTCTGTAAGGTTATGACAAGGATATCAATGTTGTTTTCCCCGTCACTGAATTTACCGATACGTTCCAGTTTTTTGATATATTGTTTATAGGCATCGGGGATATAATTCCCCTGGTAAGTAAGAGGTGCTTCTCTAATATGATTGAGAAGGTTTTTGATAAATCCGGTAAAACCGTTTTTATCAAAAGAGCTTTCAAAGGTATCCCTGATAATTTGTTGTGCCTGTTGTTTATTCACGATTCATTCCTTTAAGCAGTTTATGTTCTGTATATGAATCAATCCGT
>Ga0209986_10003501_pt1 | contig 13733 bp, 15 predicted proteins | sample BlataG_FD_183168 | JGI IMG/M metagenome (GOLD analysis project Ga0209986, IMG submission 183168) | Deep subsurface microbial communities from Black Sea to uncover new lineages of life (NeLLi) - Black_00105 metaG (SPAdes) (version 2) | ecosystem: Environmental > Aquatic > Marine > Oceanic >...
AAATTCATTAAGCTCTTGTTCAACTAACTTTTTATCAATTTTCCCAGTTTTTTCATCAAGAAGAGCAGAATGTCCCGCATAAAAAACAGAACCGATACATACATTCGGATTTTCTCCCGGTTGACCACCAATTTTAATATTTCCAATCGTTAATACTTTTTGTTCTTTTTCAAATTCTATCATATTTCCAATTCACAAAGATTAATTCTTTTCAATTTTATTTTGTTCATTTGATAAAGTACTTGATTCAATCTCTTTAGAACCTTTAATTTTTCTTTTAATTAATATTCCCGCATAAATAATTGATATGATAAATTCGGGAATCCATTTATGAAGCAATAAAATAATTATTGCCGCAATAAATGAACTGGCTGCTGAAATGGAGTAGTGTATATCATCCCAAGCATAGCCAATATAATATAAATAGAGTTGTATAACCATCCGGATAATATTTACAACATAAAATATTATAGAAGAGATAATTAGAGCTTTAAGTTTTCTCCACCATATATTTTTACTTGTGATTGGATCTTTTGAGTGTGGAATTGAGATAATAATTCCTGCAAATATAGCGATTGCTTGAATTCCGGTGCAGAACGTTTCGAAGCCAATATTCGGCTTTCCGGGGATCACAAAATACCAATAATAAGGCCCATAGGGGTTATAAACGGCTTCAGCCCCCATCCCTGTCAAAAGATTCATAAAAAAAACGGTTTCGTGAATTACTATATCATGGAGCCAAACCCAGTCATGGCTGAAATATATAAGGAATGAAATTATAGGAGTTCCTACTGCAAAAATAATTAATGATTTTATTGAAAAAATATACTTTTTACCTTCAAATTCAATTTCTGGTGGCTTCATGAATAGAAAATTCAGTTTTTATGTAATCTATTTAAGATTTATTTTTCTAATTAAAAGTTTTGGAACTTATTTATTATTAATGAAAATTCAATACAAATTTGGAGAAAAATATAATTTTATTTAGCATATTTTTAATATGCAAAAAAATAAAAGAATAGATTTTACTATAAACCTCGCCAAGAACTCTTGAAATTGAAGAGATCTATTTGGGTTTTGCGGATTCTCGAGAAGATTTTACTCTTGGACTGAATATTGTATAATTAAATAAAAGAGCAAATTTTCTTAAAAAAATCTTTCTAAGAAATTTTAAAAAATCAAAAATATCAATATCAAAATAAGCTCAAAATAAAAAATTTATAACCTAATTCGATTAATAAACTTAAGCCAAGGTCCAGAATTTGTGTAAAATTTTAAGATATCATAATCTTCTTCACACTCAGCATTGTAGACTCGATTATCGCAAGAATTAGGCAATTCATTGCCTTCTAAATTTAAATAAACCAGGTTCGGACATCCATCAAGCCCTTCAATTTCCGAAATCCTATTACCGCAGAGATCTAATTCTTCTAGATATTTCATGTTGCACAGACCTTGCATATTGGTAATTTGGTTATAACTCAGATCAAGATCAGTTAAACTTGATCCTTCAAGTCCCTTGAATTCTCTTATCTGATTTCCACTAAGATCAAGGGATGTCAAGCTTTTCAAACCCTCGAGTCCCTTAATAATAGTAATTTTATTTTCTCTCAAACTCAGTTCTCTTAAGTTTTTAAGACTATCGAGTCCTTCAATATCGGTAATTTGATTATCGTCAAGATCTATCTTTTCTAAATTGGCGAGTTTATCAAGTCCCTGAATTTTCTTGATTTTATTTGAAAATAAGTTTAATCTACGAAGATTTTTGAGAGAGTCGAGTCCTTCAATCTTGGAAATTCTATTTCCTCCTAATTCGAGATCTTCAAGATGATGCAATTTATCCAGTCCTTTAATATCTGTAATCCGTTCGATATATTCATCGGTTAAATTTAAATGATATCCCATATCATCCTTGTAGTGCACTTTTATCTCCAACTTCTTACCTTCGGCATCTTTAATAAACACGGACCCGGCATTTCGGTCCTTTTCCTGGCGTTCTCTCCTTTGGCGCTCAATTTCTGCGGGGTCTTTAACCTTATCTCTCGGGCTCGTTTCAAAACTACTTTTCCAATTTCCCTTCGATTCTTCAAGGACTTCCTCTAAATCCTCCAAAAATTCTTTTAAAGGATATTCTCCATCTTCTTGAGTTCTATTTATGTTTTTTTCTTTCATTTCTTTACTATTTTAAAAGAATTTTAACTATTTAATTTTTTGGAGTCATATTATTTACTAATTTTCTAATCTAACCAAATAGGATCTCTCGTCTTCTTGTACATATAATCTTTAATCATATCATAATCATAACCTTCACTGTTCATTAAATAACCCCACGTTTGAATGTTCAGTCCTTCGAGATCCTCTTTACTTACCTCGATTTCAAAATCATCAATCTTTAGACGATGTGCGGAAGGATGATCAGTACTCTTGAGCGATTTTGAATTTATAAAAAGTTCAAATCTAAGTCTTAACAAGCCCATTCTTGGAGAAAAAATTAAATACCGTGCTTTTTCTATTAAGATATTTATTTTTGCCCATTTCTCAAATGGAAAATCCGAATACTGTGCTTCGGCTAAAACCTTATCTATAATAGCTCTTTCTGTTACTCCCATCATTGCTTCGCATGAATCAGTATACAATTTAATTCGAGGATTATCTTGCTCAAAACGTCTATATATAGAAGTAAAACCCCCTCCCTTTTCGAATAAGATTGGAGTATAACCAAAAAATAATGCATTCTTCATTAGACTAAATCTTCCTTTTACTGGCATGAAAATATGCGAATCAGAGAATAAAAGTGAAAAAACATCATTTTCTGAAATCTTCTTCGCAAGATTAAGCAATGTCTTTATGGATTCATCTTCCTCAAGATAAGGATAAAAAAGTTTCAGAGTATATAGAAAACGGTAGTTATTAGTTCGTATTGAGAAAATGATAATCAAGTAAATAAGTTTCAGAAAATCTCTATAAGATGATATCTCTTCCTTGAATTCAAACAATTCTTCCATATGTTCTATGTATTCGTATTTTTGAGTAAATAATTCCTGAAAGATTTCACTCAAGAATTCTTCCGGGTCTTTTACCTTTAAATGCTTTTTTCTATATTCCGTTTTGCGAAAGTTGGAATAAAAGTATCTGATAAATGAAAATAATTCGTTTGATTCCATTAGAATTTTATACTTGTCCAAAAATGCGATTGTAGAAAAAATATTCTTTATAATCAGCGATCACTAAAAATCTCGCCCCCTTAATTTGCTTTACTGAAAGAGACGGTAGAACACCTCTCGTAAGAACTGTTTTACTTTTAACTCTTAAGATCTCCACGGAAAGGGGCTTTTTTTCCTTGAATTCTCTTTTGCCAAATTGTATTATCTTTTTTAGGATTTTGCGTTGGCTCATTCTATAATTATTCCTATCTAAATAATATAGATTATTTTTTGGAGATTTATATTCTTGATTATGATATAAGTTTATTGCGAAAATAAATGATTCCGATCTACTATTGGAAATTAGTTAGTTTTTTTCACAGGTAATAATATTTTTTTGTCTCTTTCAGGATTAATTTGCCTGTATTATCACCAAAATTAATAAATAAATAAGATACAACATTCATAATAATTTTTTCAATGATTCTTTTCTTTAACTTCTTGAGACTATCTTTCTTTTCTTTTGATTTCTGTGCCCAAATCTTTTTTACTTCCAGTAAAATGTCTGGAAATAGCAAATAAATCTCTCCCAGAGTTTCACGATCAAACATTTTGTTAACAATATTTATGATATTTTTTTTAAATTGTTTAATCCTTTCAAATATTTCCGGTTCATCACCTGATTTTAACAGACTCTCTATTTCCTTATTAAATAAATTTATCTCCCGTCTAATTTCAGAATTTCTGTTTTTATGTTTGTATATTTTAATAATTATGTTCTTTTTTTCTTCCCCGGAAAACTGTTCTGCCGTTTTTATTATGCTTGATATGATGAGCTCTAATTTTTTTATATCATTATCTTGAAGTTCATTTGGATCTTTAATATTAAATTTCTTATCAGAATCGCTGTAAGGTTTTTTATCTTCTCCCATAATACTTTCTCGAAAATATCAATTTCTATATAATTTTTTAAAATTATGCTTATTTAAAGAAAAAATCTTCCGCATATATCAATCCGGTTCTTAAATATTAATATAAGGAGAGGCATAAATTACAATATTTAATCAAGATTGTTTTTTTTATTTATTTAAATAGCTTTAGTGAAATATAAAGTCAAGAAATTAAAAATATTTTAATATTTGTAAGATGATGATCCATTTACAGAGTAAAGAAATAAAAACAGATATCGATCCCGGGGGAGATAATTTAGAGTCCGTTCATAGAGAGTTTGGGGATTATATTACTTATTTATGCGAGCCAATAGATTCTCTGTTGGAACAAGCATTAGAGATTAAAGAGATTAATAAGAATAAGAAGTTAATCCGTTTTTGGATTAGAGAGATTGTTTGTGAGATATACAGACTCGGGATAGATTTATCTCCTAGATTGGTTCTTGCTTCTGCCATGTATTTTTCCACATCTCTCAAGCCGAAGGTAATTATTGTAATATGTAAAATCACGAGATCATCTCTTTTTAAGTTTTTAGAATTAATAAAAATAAAGAAAGAGATTAAAGAAGATCTTGTAATTTACATGAATAAGATTAGATTTTTAACAATTATAGGCAAAACAATTGGTGAAATATCTCATATAACCGAATATTCTGAGGAAATTATAGACCGATACATCGGAGAGAACTCTTATTACTTCATTACTTTCAAGAAATGTAATTTAAACTTAAATGATATTTATGCTATGATATTTTTAAAACGAAAGTACTTTTCGAATAAAATAATCGGAGCGAAATTTAAAATTAATCAACATCTAGTAGAAAGACTCCTCAGGACATTTATGCCGGATTATGAGAAATATAAACGTTTCCATAATACTAAAGTAGATAGATTTGTTCTTAATAAGATGATTTCATTAAAAAAGCAATATTTAACCAATAGAGAAGTTGGAAAAAAGTTAATTTTATCCGAATCTACTGTCTCAAAATATCTGAGAGAATATTTTTCCGAATACGATCTCTATAATGTCGGTAGGAGTAGTAAAAAAGAGGTTAAATTACTTAAGTTCAGACAATATCAAAATAATCTGAAAAGTAGTTTTGGAGATAAAAAATTAACAGGAAAAATGGTCTGTAATATATGTTTATATGAACCCGCTCTAAGATTATTGAACGGCTATCTAGATATTTCGGAGATAAAAAAAAATGAGGACAAAATCAAGAGTCTAATTAGGGAAATCTGTTCTCGATTATTTCAGATCAATAGAAGCCGGCTTCCCAAACATATCCTAGCGGCTGCTGTTTATCTATGCATGGAACATAGGACATTGCCGGAGGTCTCAAGGCTCTTAGAGCTTCCGTTTTCGCCCACCTATGATCTACTGAAATTAGTACAGCTAGGAAAGGTCAAGAAATCTTATTAAAATGAGAGAATAAATGGTCTTTAAATAATATTTAATACCTGATTTTTTGATATTATAAATTCTGAATTTTCTTTTTTCATTTATAAACTTCTATTTTAAGCATCGTTTAAATACCAAATTTCTTACGGTGATAAGAATTATCGAAGCCGAGGAGTTTTTCAGGAAGGAGCTAAGCAGACAAACAGTTTTCAAGAATTCAAACTCTCTTGATCTGGGTTTTGTTCCCGAGAGACTTCATTGTAGGGATAGCGTAATTTCAGATTTAATTCAGACGTTTCGAGGAGTAATAGATTGCAAGGGCTTATATTCTTCAAACTGTTTAATTCTTGGAAAAGGGGGTTGCGGCAAGACAACATCGGTAAAGTTTTTTTGCGAGAATTTTAAGAAAATTGCTCTTGAGAGAGGGGTGGAGGTCAATACACAATATTTTAACTGTGTGAATTTTGACACGAAATCAAAGATAATTCGAAGACTGTTCGAAATCTTTCTCTTTCATTCAGGTAAAGGTTATTTCAGCGAAGAAGCATTGCATTGCATAGTAAGAAATATGAAATACAAAAAATCGTATTTGATCTTGGTATTAGACGAGGCCCATCTTCTACCTGCAGATGACATTTGGTCTCTTTTAAACATCTCTGAAACATTCGGCCATCATAACGTCAAAATATCTACTATCTTAGTATCGAGGCTTGTCGATTGGAGAAATATTGAAAATGAGAGACTTTTATCTAGAATTGATAAAAAAATTATATTAAAACCATATACCCTTAGGGAAGCTGGAAGGATCCTATCTTATAGATATGAAATTGCGTTTAGAGATGGATTATTAGGAAGAGAGGGTATCGAATTTATATCATCTATCGTTGAACGGAGTAAAAACTTAAGACATGGAGTCGAGATATTAAAATTTTGCGGACAATATGCAAATAAAAAATGTTTGAATAAAATAGATAATAACATAATTAAGAGGGTTGCTAAACAGGTCGTTTATTCCGATTTTAGGGCTGATATTTTCGATAAATTGAAAATGCATGAGGCGATTACGTTTTACGCCCTATTAAAGGCGTATAGAGACCGAGACGGGAGATTTATTACTACCGATATATCATTCAATAATTATATTATAATTTGCAAAAATCTTGGGATAAGACCTCATATAAAATTAACTTTCAATACATATATTCGAAAGTTAAGTAAGACACATTTGATCACCTCCCGATTAACCAGAAATAAGAACTCAGAGAGAGGCATGCATTCGCAAATCTCTCTTAACTTAAATCGGGAACTCTCCCAAATCCTTGAGGGAGATATTAAAAAATATATTCGGGATAAATATTATCAAAATAAGATTATATTATAAAATAAATTCTTAAACAAGAAGGAAATACAATATTTTCGCAATATAACAGAGATATAATATAATAATTTCATTTTATCTTGTATTATGCAAAAGATTTATATAGTTTAAGAATATAAAGTTTTTTGGGGGCAAGTATGTTGTAATTCCTCAAAAGTAGGGTTACAAGTTTGTGAGATAATAAGCCGAAAAATTTATCTAACCTTCTTGCCCCCCTTTACATAACTTATTTTAAGAAAAAGAGAGAATAAAGGGCATTCCTCATCTTATCAGAGAAGGAGAGGAGTTTTTAAATTACGATCCCAACTAGGACTCCATTTTGATTTCCCTTAAGATAATAAGCCGATAGGGTAATAAGATGAATCACCCCTTATTCTGTGGTGATAATAAAGTTAAGATATTTAAATCATTTTTTAACTGTAAATCAACGGTCTTATTCTTTATAAGGTCATTTTTAGGAGAACTTCTATTTATAATCCATCATTAAAAAAATAATAATAAATGATAATTATTGTATGCCTTTCTTTAGAGCTTTTTTAATTGGTTATTCTGCTGATCTCTTTTTGCTATTATTAATCTCTTTTTTAATTTTTTCAGTAATTTTTATGTCTGTAGAATATTAAAATCGATTTTTCTTTAAATATCTTTGATAATAAGCTGATTGTTGTTGTTATTAATTTATTCATTTCAACTCCAATTCGGCCATATAGGAATTTATAAATGCTCTTGGTTGATGATAGAGTAATTAAGATTAATAGAAGTAAATTTGGAAGGTATACGTAAGAATAACTCAGAAAGTAAGTGCTTTACCAAACTTCGAATTATATCCAAGCTTACGTATACCTTCATATAAAGATCGGTTTTAGTTTTATTTAAACATTCAAGAAAGGGAGGTTAAAAAAATCCTTATTTTTGCGTTTTTTTGTATATTATTCTTCTATAAACTTATATTTTTAGTATTTCTTTGATGTCAAATAACTAATTTGTAATATCTGATCCAATATTTTCCAATGTTTTTTCATTTAAATATCTTTATTTTAAAATAATAAGGATGAACGAATTAAAGAAGGTTATAAAAAGGTTAGTTACGATTATATTTAGAGTCTGGTACAAGGGAAAGAATATGGAAGTGTTCTTAATAAAAAAAAAGGATAATCAGTCGGTAATGAGTGAGATGCTAGAAGCGCTAAGAGATTTAAATAAATTAATTCAAGGTCCGACCTCTGTTAAAGATATCTATTTAAAGAAAGAAAAAGCAATATGTTAACTTGAGGATAAAGATGCTTACAGCCCGCGGTATAGAATTAAGAATTAATGATTTTATCTTGTTCTTTAAAGAACATAAAGATGGTACCGTTGATTTTCTCATAAAAGACGCAATTAAGAAAAAGAGAATAATTAAATATAAGGGAAAGGATAAGAGTAATTTTTTTAGATATTTTGCTCAATCGATAATCGCAACTAGTAAAGCAAAGTCCTCCGATTAATGGGTGAGATTTATGAAATTTAAAAATCATAAAATAAACGAAGACTGTTTCCTTTTCTGCTTTAATTTATTTATTATACTTAAACAGCAATAGAGAATGTTTAGATCGAAAATGAATAATTATGGTAAAAATTATAAAGTTTTACAGGGCAAGCGGAAAATATGGTTTTCTCTCAAACTTATTTAAAAGACCAATAGAATTTGAAGGAAGAGTCTTCCCTACTTCTGAATATGCTTATCAATTCGGTAAATTTAGAGATGAAGAATCTAGAGAGTGGGCAATGAAGGCTCCTAAACCACACCTATTGTCAATTCTATCGCATGGATTATTTCCCTGGGATGTTGTTGAGGATTGGAATAAGAAAAAGATCGAAAGGATGTATAAGATTTTACAGAAAAAATTTTCTTATAATGAATTAAGATCTAAATTGCTTGAGACAGGAAATGCAGTTTTATTTGTAATCTATAATTTAAAATGAGAAATATGAGTGAGGAAGAAAAAGCACCCCATCGCACAATTTATAAAAATCAAGAAAGCATAATGAATTAATTTGAGTTTGAACAAATATTTAACCAAGAGTTTTATTGGATTGATGTCAAATACTACGGGGATTAGAGTTGATTGCTATCACAGCCGTTATCATTCAAATTTAGTAGAAATGAGAAAAATATCCCCTGATGCACATTTTGAATTTATTCGAAGGTCTCCCGATAACTCGGTGCTTGCTCCAAGCCGAGGTTTACTCATAAGAGCCGGCATTTTCGATAAGACACGGGAGAGAATGCCTTTTGAGGATTTCAGATTTCTGTATAAGAGGGAGATTTTTGGAAGCAAACGGGCAATAAAGAGAATAATATTCCTACATAAGTTATCTAAATTGAAAACCGTCTTTCTCGTTTGTGTGGAAAGCAGTCCCGATAAATGCCATAGGAGTATTTTAAAGGAAATAATTGATTCTATAAAAATAGTAAATTTTTCATACCCTTACGACAAATTTTTAGAAGATGAATATACAACCATTAGGAAAGACAGCAAAAAAGGACTTAAAAGCGGCGATTTTGTAGAGGTTCATATAAATAAGAAGTTTTCCCATTATTGCATTGTAGATTACATTGAGCAAAAATATCTAAATGATTGTTCCGAAGATTTTTTGGTAAAAGACACATCTCCCTTGGCAAAGAATAGAGATGAAGCCTATGATTTAATCCGTAAATTTTACGGCGATATCGATTTAAATATGATCCTATTTTTTATATTTTATTTGAAAAAGATCAAATAACATATAAGCATAATAGAAGCGTTACCATTCCAGAACTTCATCTCAATACGTTCAGTTCAGTATCAATATCTCGCAGACCTAAAAACAGAAGTCTTAAAAACAGAAACCTATTTTAGATTTTTTATTTATAAGGCTTTTTTTTAATATTCATCAAAAAAGGGTTTTAGATATAAAATGACAGGTGCAAATTTTTTAAAAGATAATATTGATTTTTGTCTTAGTTCTAAGAAGAAGGAAGAGTTGAAATCATAGAGTCAATTTTTTATTAGCATTAAATTCTATACTAAATTCATGCACTCTGAATATATAAATTCCATTTATAACAGTTTTCAATAATGATTTTTGTTAATTTGTCTAAGAAAGATATCGAGTATAAGGAGAAACAGAATTACAAACCGTGCAAGACATGCAAGCCTAAATATAATGATTGTAAGGGTTGTCCCTATAGCCAAATGATAGGAGGTATATATTATAGATGAAAAAAGAAGTAATACATAATTCAATTGATGATTACATAGGTCGCAAAATAAACATAGGATTTATTTATCGTAAGTACGGTATTTCTGCTTTCGGAAACGTTCTGGAGATTAAGAAAAGAACAAGTAAAGCGATTCTTGGAGTAGTAGATATCGGAACTATGGATGATCCGATAATTAAAGAAGACTGGTTTCCAATCTCGACCATAGTCTAAAATAGATATTTTTTACCTATTAAACACTCTGCATTTTAGTTCTTTCTAAATATTCCTCCTTTTCTAATTACAAATAAATTAATGTTCTATAGACATTAATTATAACTATAATATAGCATAGCAATAAAATATCTGAATATTAATACAAAAAGTAATTAAAAAAAAGGGAATTAAATTTTAAATTTTTTCAAGTGTAAATCCACAGAATTGACATTCATATTTTTGTTGTGTAGAATCCCACTTAATTTCATGAACTTTGTTGTCTTTAAGGCAATATTCTACTATTTCCATTGAAATTTGATGTATGTGTTTGCTACCACATCTTTTACATATATCCATTATTTTCACACCTTTTCGAATTTAAAGACATGATATTTATTTATATTTTCTACTTCCGAGAGAACTTCATAATTTAATTCTAATATCTTTTTTAACTAAATATTTTTAAATAAAAAACTTCTTTTATCTTAATTGAACTCAACTATTTAATGAGTTTTTTGAATTTAAATTCACTAATTTTTCTTGGTTGTTTTATTTTTAATTAATTTTACCCGATAATTCTTCAATCATTAAAATTTAATCCAAAATTACATTATTAAGGATGTATATTAATTTGTCGAATAAAAATAATCTAATGCATTTTTTAAAGCCTGAAGACTTGAAAGAAGATAATTCGGGAGAAATCAAAAAAGAGAAAGAGATTTCTCAGGATTATATCAATAAACTCGAAGAGAAAATCAGGTTTTACCAAGAAAAATATTACGCCGGTCAGCCCGAAATACCTGATAGTAAATTTGATGCCCTTTGGGATGAGCTCAAACGGTTGGACCCCAACAATCCAATTTTCGATAAGGTAGGGAAGGACGAGGAAAAAACCCTTGCCAAGAGAGAGCACATTATTTTTATGAACAGCCAGGATAAAGTCACCATTCCGAAGGATTTTAGTAAATGGGCAAAAAAGGTAAATCATCCGAAATATATCGTCCAATTTAAACTGGACGGAATTAGTTTGGAACTACAATATAGAAACGGAGAATATCGATTCGGTGTAACAAGAGGAAATGGATATAAAGGGGATGATATATCCAATAATGTAAGGAAAATGAAGGGGTTTGTTCAATCGATTGATAAACATTTTACCGGTGCAGTTAGAGCTGAGATTTTAATGGAGCATAGCATTTTTGATACTAAATATTCAGAGATATACAAAAATTGTAGGAATACGGCAAGCGGTTTTTCAAAGAGAAAAGATGGTTCGGGATGTGAAGATTTAGCGATCATTTGTTATGATGCAATCAATAAAGATGACGCAAATCTATTTAAAAGTGAATTAAGCAAAATTTCCTGGATTAAAGATCAGGGTTTTATCACCGTCGATTATAAAATTTTTGATAATATTGAACAGGTGATAAAATACAGGGAGACGGTTATGAATAACATTCGAAATTCGCTAGATTTTGATATAGACGGACTTGTAATAAAAGGAAATGCAATCGACCTCGAGGATATGAGAAGGACCACCCCAATTAAACAGATTGCGTTTAAGTTCGATACCGAATCAAGCATTTCAAAACTTATTGATATCGAGTGGAGTGAAAGTGGAAAGAATTATACCCCGGTGGCAATAATTGAGCCCGTAGAATTATGCGGAACAACCGTAAGTCGAGCCAGTTTATCTAATCCAAATAAAATTAAAGATTTGGGAGTAAAAATTGGCTCTAGAGTTTTAATTTCTAAGCACGGAGATATTATTCCAGATATTGATGAGGTTGTTGAAACCCCTTTAAATGCTATTGAAATTGAGATTCCGATTATTTGCAGTATTTGCGGAACGTTTTTATTAAACGAAGGCACTAGATTATATTGTCCAAATAAAAATTGCCCTAAGGTTGAATTTCACAGACTCTTAAAATGGATTAGAAAATTGGATGTTAAAAATTTCGGAGAGAAATTAATGCGAAAATTGTTTGATTCCAAGAAAGTTCTCAAGATTTCCGATTTATACAATTTAAAGATATCGGATATTTCAAGATTTGAGAGAGAAGGGGAGAGGTCTGCTCAAGTGGCTTTAGATAATCTGCTTGCCGTAAAAGAGATTTCTCTTGCAAAATTTGTCGCCGGGTTTGATATCGAGGATATGGGTGAAAAAACTTTGGATACAATAGTTTCCGCAGGTTATACTACGCTTGGCTCATTATACAATGCCTCACCGATAGAGCTTGCAAAGATTCACGGGATAGGTTCAATAACTGCAAGAAATGTTATTAAGGGGATTAAATTTCTGCATGATGAGATGATGGATGTATTAAATACACAAAAAATAAAAATAAGAGGTATAGACAAAATGGGAGGAAAATTGCAAGGAAAGAGTTTCTGTTTTACAGGAAAGCTGGAAACCATGAATAGAAAGGAAGCAGAAGAGATTGTGATTTCAAACGGTGGAACCATCAAAAGCGGAGTTTCGAAAAATCTTACTTATTTAGTTACAAATGATACCGCTTCGGGTTCTGCAAAAAATGTAAAAGCACAGAAATTAGGTGTTTCGATAATTACCGAGAAGGAGTTTCTAGAAATAGTTAAATAAAATTAAATTTCAATTTTTTTTTCTTTTATATATCTTTAATATACTCAAACTCTTGGAAAAGAAATGATGCAATATGAAAATTGTTATGAAACGAATTGCAAAATAAGAGCAATATATTTTGTTGCACATCGGCAGGACTCAGGAGCATATAGAGATGTGAAATTATTGTGTGAATACCATGCACGAAGAAATACTAAAGACTCTCCTGAAGATTATTTCAAAGTTCGACTTTTAAGTTATAACTGTCCTAAATGCGCAAGTCCAATATTTTATGATGATGAGATTAGGGCGTTAATCTGTGTTAATAATTATAAGGGTAAATGCACTTATTCAAAAAGAGCCGATTATTTTTGCGAAGGGTGTTATAGATTTAGTGGGAGAAAATATTTTCTTAAAAGACTTGAAGACGATACGGGAGTTGCCTTCAGATGCACTCATTGCGGTCATATAATCCAAGATTGGATTTTAAGAGCAAAAAATAAAAAAGATTTAGAAAAGTCAGTATAAAATTGATTTAAATTGTCACCTACATTAATAAGATGGATTATAATAGTTATAATTTAGCTAATAGTTAAGACCTTGATTTTCTCTTCTAATTCTCGTCTTATTTCCCGATTAAAAATCTCACTTATGATATTTAGAGCTTTTCCGAATACTTTTAGCGATTTTTCAGTCTTATTTTCATTTCTTAATTTTTTTCCCGTATTAATTTTTTTTACCGCCATTTTAATGCTGATCAGGTCAATCTTTTCTCTTATGTTTTCTTGAATCTGAATTTTATTGTTATAATTCAATATACTTCTTGATATGTTTAAGATG
>Ga0209986_10003502_pt1 | contig 13732 bp, 10 predicted proteins | sample BlataG_FD_183168 | JGI IMG/M metagenome (GOLD analysis project Ga0209986, IMG submission 183168) | Deep subsurface microbial communities from Black Sea to uncover new lineages of life (NeLLi) - Black_00105 metaG (SPAdes) (version 2) | ecosystem: Environmental > Aquatic > Marine > Oceanic >...
CCATTTGCACAAGCGCCCTCCATCTTAATCCGGTAACGATACCGGTATCGTTATCAATATACCACGTTTCAGGGGGGTATGTCAACCCGCTGGGCCGCGTGCGCCCGGAAGCGCCCACGCCACCAACCCCGCACACCCGTACAAGATGGCAGCGAGCAGCATCACGGTGCTCAAACCGCTTGCTACAGCGAGTAAAACTCCCACTGGCGGACCGGCTACAGAGGCGACACCGTTCGCACCCCACGCCCAAGGGATCAGGGTGGGTCGTCCGCTCTCCACGCAGGTTAAGCCGTTTGGGAACGGCCAGCCCATCAGGAACGCAAGCGGGCTTACCAGTAAGACCGCCAGGCCGAAGCGAGTGGCTGTTGGCCATGCAGCCGTAAGCGCGAAGAGACCGTCCAAGATGAAAACGTAAGCAATGGCAAAGGCGGCGATGCCGAGCACCGCTATCGTGATGGCGCGACGCGGATTGTGGAAGAGCCGCCTGCTTACGAGGCTTCCCAGGCCGCTAAACACGAGGAACGCACTCACCACGCCTCCGGCCGACAGGATGGGATCGCCCAAAAAGTGGGTGAACTTGATGATCAGAACCATCTCCAGAAGCATGTAGGTGATCCCAAGCAGAAGGAAGTATGTGCCGGTTGCCAGGCGGCCGCTACGCTTCCCAGACCGGCGCTTGAGCCACAAAAGCGGCACCAGGGTCAGGAGGCTCCCCACGATCACCACTTCGATCAGGACGCCTGCAACGACCACGTAACCAAGCTCCAGCTTCCTAAACCAGGCCTTTCCGTAGACCTGTTGAAAGAGCGGAATGGAGGCCCAGCGAAAGAAGTTGTAGAAGTAGGGACTGTTGTCGCGTGCTGGCTGCACATCGTAGACCCAATCTTTCAGGAACTCCTCACGCTGCGGCGAGAAGATCTCGCGTGCGGCATAGTGGTAGTAGGAGTAGTCTGCGCCGGGTGGGCCAGTGAGCCTGGCAAACTGTTCGGTATAGTCCACTTCAGGGCAGGGTGCCCATTCAATATCAAGCTGCAGTTCCTCACAGATTAAAGAAAGCCGCGCGCAGGTCTCAGCACCGAGGGGAGTCGGCGAAGCGAGCGTCGTGACAGCTAGGTAGTTGCGAAACTGGACGATGTGTTGACCGGGCTCCTCGATGCCGAGCGACTCCAGTGCTTGTGCCAGGGTGGCAAGTATCTTTACGTTGTCCCGCGGCGGGTCCTGTTGCTGACGTGTGACCGCCAGCAGACCGCCCGGCCGCAGTCGGCGCAGGCACAGGGCCAGGCCCTCCTGCGTGAGCAGGAAGTCCTCGTGAACGGAGAGCAGGCTACTCACCCCAACGGCCATCCCCTCTGCCCTCACCAGTTGAATGATGTCATAGCGCTCCTCGTGAGCCTCCAAAAAAAGCCGCGGATCGGCCGCGACCGCTTCCACGCCGGGAAGGGAGAAGACATGCCCAGAGGCCTCAGCCAGAGCACCGGTCATGAGCTCCATGATCTGCGGATTACCCTGCACGACAGTAACGCTCGTGGGATTCCATCGCCGCGCGAGCCAGACGTTCGTGCCACCGACCTCGCCGAGCAGGAGGACCCGTGGGCGCTCGCTCATCCGATACGGCACACTCATGGGTGTGTGGTCGAGAATCTCCGCCTCCTGTGGGCTTTGTATCTTAAACACCGTACCTGCTAAATGGCCATCGACCAGGATGTGAAGCTGCGGAGGAGGGGGAGAAAGGGCGGTGAATCCGGCGAAAAGGGTTTCGTGAAATAGCGGCGAATCGTAGACGTCCAACCGGGCGCGCGGGCTGTGCATTGTGAGGAGGTGCTCGGCGTCGGACTGATCCTCCCAGCGCTGCACCGAAGCGAGTGTTTTGTACTGGTCGATGCGCAGTTCCATGGGCCACAACGTCGCAAGAAGTATCAGCACAGCCATAGAACCAGTCACCGCAACTAAGAGCCTGGTAGGAGGGCGTCTCCAGATGCCCTTTGCCACGTTTAAAGATGCCGCAGGGGGATACGTTGCTCCATATGCGACCCAGATGACCGCCGCCACGAGGATGAGCCCAGCTATAACGTAGAGGAGGTCCTCTTCCGGTAGCGTGAACATGAGCAGGATCATCCACAGGCCGCCAACGCCACTGCCGAGGAGGTTCGCGCCGTAAAGCACGTGGACGCGTTTGCTGAAGTGCATGAGCGATAGCCCGATGACAGTAGCGCCGAGCATAAAGGGTACGAAAAGAAGGAGGTGGTAAGCGACCATTAAGGCAGCCTGCCGCGAGCTGTAGAGGACATACTGAGGATCCAACGGAAGGGCTTGCGCTGCCCGGAAGCAGAGCGGCACTGAAAGACCGAAGGCGAGGGTCAGCACAGTGCACCATGTACCGAAGCGGCGCTCGAGTGAGGGGCCGACCAGGGTAAGGAGCGTTCCGCTCGCCCCAAAACCGAGCAGAGCTGTGCTTAAAACCAGGTAGGAGAAGTGATGCCATCCCATTACAGACAGGCAGCGCATCAACGCCAGCTCAAGCCCGATAATCCCTGCAGAAACAAGGAAGACAGCCAGTACGGGTAGAGCAAGGTGCGCCGTTTGCTTCTCTGAGAACTGGGACGAGGATAGGGTCATGTCTAGCCTTGAGCTTTACCCGTCATAGGCACAAATCTGACCGGCAGCAGTGTCTCCGAACGGATCGTGCCATCCAAATCCTTCGTGACGCGCACGAGATACTGCACCTCGTACACCCCGCCCACAGGGATGGCCATTCTGCCGCCTGGCTTCAGTTGCTCAAGCAAGGGAGGGGGAATGTGCCCGGCGGCACAGGTGACGATGATGCCATCGTACGGGGCGTGTTCTTCCCAGCCAAAGTACCCATCGTCAATCTTGACTTCAACGGTTTCGTAACCGAGCTCCTCCAATCGCGCAGCCGCCTGCTCCCCCAGCTCTTCGATGATCTCAATCGTATAGACAAATGGGGTCAGCTCCGCAAGCACCGCTGCCTGGTAACCACTCCCCGTACCGATTTCCAGGATCCGATCACCGGGTTCAACATCTAGCAGCTCCGTCATGAAGGCGACGATGAAAGGCTGGGAGATGGTCTGCCCCTGGCCGATGGGAAGGGGGCGATCGCTGTAGGCGCTGCTGGCGTATTTCTCCGGCACGAAGAAGTGACGCGGTACATCTCGCATTGCGTCAAGTACCCGCGTGTCTCTCACGTCGCGCGCGGCGATCTGCTCCAGTACCATCCGTGCACGCTCCTCTTCCCGCTTCTCAACACGCGGTTTTTCCCGATGGTCTGGGCGGGAAACGTGCGGTTGCCAAACAAGAACGATCACAAGAGCCAACATGGCGGCGAGGATCAATCCACTCACTATCGCAAGCCTTTTGACGCGCCTTCGGTCGATCAACATAGTCGCTTCCTCTGTCCCTTACTCTTCGGATCACCCTTTGCGAGGGACTCTTTCCCTGTCTCTATCAGCATAGCACGCAGAGACGCTTAGACCAAGAAGCGCACAGGCACAGGGGCAATTCTTGGATCCTGCCCATCTTCAGTCCTTCTTGAAACGAAAGCCACGCAGGCTCTCATTGTGGGCTCCTCGCTGTTTCGGGTGGGTAACTCAAGAGAAAGGCTGAAACGACGAGACTCTCGCAAAGACGCGGAGACGCAAAGAACGGCGGAAAATGGAAGATACAGAAAACCTGTGTCTTTCTTGGCTTCCTGTCTTGAAGTTGAACCTGGCTACGACCAACAGCAACTGCCTAATGCTGAGGAGGCCAGGAATGCAGGAAGAACACGTCTTAGAACGATAAGAACAAATGACCCTTGGGGGGTGTAGTAGGCGCTCTGGGATTTACTACACCCCCCGAGGCGATCTTAGCGTCTTGGCGAGAGAACGGGGCTTCCCTGCCTAGCCGGCAGACAGGTCATGAGAATGAGCTTTTGGGTTTTGTCACACAAGAAACTGGGCTTTTTCCTGGTTTCCTCAGAGAGAAGGTCTTGATTCACAAGAGCAGGCCAGTTCCGAGGCTCCCTGGCTGGTTCCCCACACCAGATAGCGAAGAACCTCATTGTGAAGAAGGAATAAAGACGATACCGTATAGGCGAGGTTATAGATGAGCGAGGAACAGGCCGTAGTCGTTGCCGGCTATTATGGATTTGGAAACCTCGGCGACGAGGCGATCCGGGATGCGTTGGTGGGAGAGTTAACGCGTTCTGAGCTTGTTACGCCAATCTTTCTTGTTGCTGCTCCGCGACGCGCAAACGAGGTGAAGCGCAGTTCTCCCATACGCGTGTTTGCTGCCTTAAGAGGTGCTTCAGCACTCCTGTTCGGTGGAGGAGGACTGCTACAAAACCGCACCAGCAACCGTTCGCTCTATTACTACCTTTCCCTCATTCTTCTCGCACATCTGTCTCGTCGTCCGGTCTTCCTCCTGGGACAGGGGATCGGCCCGATTCGTGGGATGTTGGCACGAGGAGCCACCCACTATGCACTCTCTAAAGCGGTCTACATAGGCTGTCGCGATCAAAGGAGCCTCGATCTTCTTGAAAGAATAGGGCTCAAAGGCGTGTTGGACGGCGATCTCTTCTTCCTCTTTCCTCCTATAGAGCATCTGCCAACGCCGCCGAATGAGACACCCCGGATCGTTCTTTCGCTCAAGGATCCTGGCACTGCTACAAGGCAAGAACTGATCGAGCAATCGGTAGAACTGATTGAGGGGGTGCATGGAGATACCAGCGCTTTGTTTATTCTCCTCCCGTTCTTTCCCGCAAAGGACCTTTCCCTTGCCGCGCAGATAACGTGCAGGCTCAGCTTCCCATGCCAAATCACCTCTCCTGACTCCGTTGAGGAGGCGAGTGAGGCGATCGCAAGCGCTGATCTTCTTATCTCATCGCGGTTGCACCCGCTTGAGTTTGCCCTGAGAGTGGGAACTCCGATGCTCGCCATCGCCGAGGACCCGAAAGTCAAACAGCTTGTCAAAGAAGTTAGATCAGTCGATGGGCCACAAATCCCGTGTACCACGTTCCCATCACTAGAGGAGGTCCTTCTCCTGTTGAACTACCCACCCCAACGAGATTCCCTACAGGCAGCATACCGCCAGTTACACGAGCGGACGGATGAGGCGTTTTCCTCCTTCTTAAGTAAGTTAGAGACGGTCCTGGGAGGAAGAGATGGGTGAAGCACGACACCAACCGGTTTTATGCGCGGAGGTGGTCCGCATATTTGGCCCGCAGCCAGCTAAGGTGTATGTCGATGGCACGGTCGGCCTGGGAGGGCATGCACAAGCACTGTTAGAGATGGACCCGACTATCACTGTGGTTGGGATCGACCGCGACGAAGAGGCACTCAGGATCGCCGCGGAACGCCTGTCCTCATTCGGCGAACGGGTCTACCTGATCCACGGTAACTACAGCGACATCAGAGGGCATCTGGCCTCCTTGGGAATCGAGAAGATCGCTGGATTCCTTCTCGACCTTGGACTTTCCTCTTTGCAGCTTGACAGTGCCGCTCGTGGGTTCAGCTTTCGCAGGGACGGTCCACTAGACATGCGGATGGACACCTCACAGGGGTCCACAGCCACCGCCTTGGTGAACAAAGCCTCAGAAAAGGAACTGACTCATATCTTAAGGGACTACGGTGAGGAGCGGTTCGCACAGCGGATCACCCGCGCGATCCTCGCCGCCCGCGCAAAAAGCCCGATCGAAACGACACAAGTGCTGGCGCAGATCGTGCGCGGTGCAATCCCAAAGCGCTTCCACCCAAAACGGATCGACCCGGCGACGCGCACATTTCAGGCGTTGCGGATCGCGGTGAACCAGGAGCTTTCGAACCTGAAGGAGGGCCTCGAGGCCGGTTTCCAAGCCCTTGAGATCGGTGGAGTGATGGCAGCGATCAGCTTTCACTCTCTGGAAGATCGGATCATTAAGCAGTTCTTTCGCTACAAGGCGCTTTCCTGCACCTGTCCACCCGATTTCCCAGTCTGCGTTTGTGATAAGCAGGTCGAGGCAGAGATCCTCACCCGTAAGCCGATTCGCCCTTCATCAGAGGAGATCACGAAGAATCCCCGCGCCCGCAGTGCCAAGCTGCGCGCTGCACGCAGGATAATCTAGTTCGCTTCCTTCCTCAAGGAATTCTCAGGTCTTGACTCTCATAATACTTTACGGATAGAAGCAGTTCACCGATGTGCAAATTTGGGCGAAGCATAGCGAAGCCTTTTATCCGCTGTTATACGCACCGAACGAAGTGGGACTAGTTGAGGAAGAGGTTACTATGAAACTTCTCTGATTTTTTAATCTGATTATTTATTTTAGTAACTCATAGATACTTGCAGAAAATTCTGTTACCCGTATTCATCCTATTCATGTATAGATTGCTCGCATAAAACTGTAACGAGTATGCGTAAGTTCCATGATCCATAGCAGGAGCTATCCCTTCTTTTTGTACAAACTGGACAAAGCTGTTGCTTTTCCCATCCCACTCTAGAACTCCATCTATATGGACGCCGTATCCCACTTCCCATCCTTTCTCTCTCAAGTCTAATAGGGCGGTTTCATATAGCCCGGGCTTCGACAGTTGTAGGTGAACACAAAGCATCAAAGTCCGTAGAGATACACATTGTGTGCATCGGGGTTTTGTGACCGTGTGACTACAGATTACGGACTCACAAGCTCCACTTTCTCAACCTCGGGAGGAGGCCCAATCCCTAATCTCTTCGGAATTTGCTCCTGTTCGCGCGTGAGCTCAGTCCGCTGTAGAATATGCCCATTTTTTTGTCGCAAATTCTACCCGGTGGATCCGCCCTACACAGCCGAGGATCTCCCATTGGGTGACGGCATCCACGGTGTTGGTGTGGTAAATATTTTTCTCCCCATCACGACCCCCTTGATGGACAGTGTCCACGCGCAGGTAGCCGGGTGGGCTACTGGGATCGCACTTAGCTGCTTAAACTCTTGGCGACCAAACAGCTCGTATTCCCGTTTGGGGAGCGCCAGCGTAGCCGGCCTGGAGAGACGATCGTGAGTCTTATCCACCTCGGCCGACAAGAATTGATCGCTACGTGTGAACTTGGTAGGGAAGGGATACCGTTGGTAGTGGCGTGAGCGCACGTGACCGGTACGACGGAATTGGGCGATCAGACGAGTAAGTCGAGCTGGGGAATACCTGGTCGTCTTTTGCAGATAGCGGCGTAAGAGGCCCTTCTCCGTACGTGAGCGGGAGAGATACTTGTACTGACGCAGTGTTCTCTCGATCCAGGGATAGGTCTCGGCACTGGAGGAGCTTGTGAACACCAGAGCCTCGCTGGAACGCAGGAAGGACCGCAATTCCATTGTACTCATGGATCGTGAGTCTTTCATCATAAGGTTCGTACCTCCTATGATTCGACCCACGTGTCTGTCTGGCTACTTCCCCCGCTCATACTCATCTTGTGTGAGACAAGTCTGTAGTAGACATTCACCCAATTGTCCGCTATGATTATAATGTTGGTGGAAGCTAATTGTGGGGATGTGGCTGTCTCATGTGTGGAAATTCAGTTGCCAAAGGGAAAGGAGGTGATAGATTGGAGTTAAGTAAAGATTGACCGGAGAATCAGTAAGAATTACCGAAGTAAAAGGAGGGAGTAAGATGTGTAGATTTAAGCGAATCGTGTTTTTGGTGGGGTTGTTGACCGTATCCTTAATGGTGGTAAGTGGAGGAATCTTTGGGCAAGCTCCTATGGCAGTTGTTCTCGCTACCGCCCAAGACATAGATAACCTAGATCCTCACGTAACAACGATGAACTCCAATATGCGGCTCATCTATCTCATCTATGATGGCCTCTGCCAGTTTGGCTCGGATCCGAGCACAGTAGATCCAATGCTGGCTACGTCGTGGGAGGCATCAGACGACGGGTTAAGTTGGATATTTCAGTTGAGGAATGACGCCTATTTTGAAGACGGAACCCATTTTGACTCTGCGGTGGCAAAATTCTCTTTCGAGCGGCTTTTGGGCGTGGGTGGTGGGCCTTCTAGTCCATATCAGGTGATCGAGGAGATCCTGGCTCCTGAACCCTATACGCTCAAGTTTATCTTGAAGGAACCTTTTGGTCCATTTATCTGGACCATGTGTTCCGTATTCTGCCGTATCGTCCCACCGAGCGTCACGGAACATGAAGAGGACGGGGACTGGGGACAGGCGTGGTTGGCAGACCACAGCTTGGGAAGCGGTCCCTTCCAGCTCAAGTCCTGGGAGAAGGGGCAACGAGTTGTTCTGGCGGCGAAGAAGGATTACTGGGGTGGAGCCCCCAAGTTGGATGAGGTCATCGTGCGGACCATTATGGAACCTGCAACTCGGAAGATGGAGCTTTTGGCAGGCACCGTCGATATGGCAGAGGACATCCTTATCGAGGATCTTGATGAACTGATTGCTGTTGAGGGTGTCGAGGTCTTTAAGGCCCCTAGCTTTCACATAAACTACCTATACTTTGACACTCAGAATCCACCGTTTGATGACGCTCGGGTCAGGAAAGCAGTGGCCTATGCTCTTGACTACGATGCCCTGATCGACGGGATCATGAAGGGATGGGCAGTTCCACATGAGGGACCTGTCCCAATCGGAATGTGGGGCAGGGATGACAGGCTAGACGGACTGTATACGCGGCGCCTGCCGCTGGCCCGGCAGCTTCTGGCTGAGGCTGGCTATCCCGATGGCTTCACCACTACCTTCACCCTGGCTCCACTAGCAAACTGGTCTCAAATCGCTACGTTGGTCCAGAGCTATCTCGCTGATGTCGGGATCACGGTCAAGATCGAGCAGTATTCCTGGCCCACATATATAGCGAAGGCTTTGGGCCATGAGGTGGAGCTTGGGATCATTGGGATCACGCCCGATTATCCCGATCCAGATATGTTCGCTTGGATGCTTGCGCACTCCACTTCCGAGTTGAACTTGTCCAACTACCAAAGCGAAGAGATCGATCGCATTCTTGACGAAGCCCGCGCTCTATCTGAACAGGATGAGCGGGATGAACTTTACAAAGAGTTCCATTGGTTGCAGCACGAGCTGGTCCTAGCTGTCTACCTTTACCAGGACCTGTTCCGGCAACCGATGCGGTCTTGGGTCAAGGGATACTACTACAATCCTAACATGCAACCACTGATTCCCTTCCAGGCCATGTGGGTCGAGAAATAAAACAGTGCTAAGAAAGGAGCCTGGATGGCGTAGGTGCCATCCAGGCTCCTTTTCACGGCAGAGCAAAGAATGACTGTATATCTACTTAGGCGAATTTTTTCAATGATTCCTACCCTGTTTGGAGTAACTATTCTTGCCTTTCTTATCGCGAATTTGATACCCGGCGATCCCGCTCGATTGCAAGCCGGCCCCAATGCCTCAAGGGAGGTAGTCGAAAGGCTTCGGGAGAAGTTGGGGCTCGATGATCCCCTCTTGATTCAATACTCCCGCTATCTTTCCCACCTTTTTCAAGGGGACCTAGGAACGTCCATTCGGACAAGGCGCCCCGTTCTAGGCGACTTAAAGACCCGCTTTCCCGCCACCTTTGAGCTAACCCTCACCGCTCTTCTGTTTTCTGGAATAGGAGGGATCATTTTGGGTACCCTAGCCGCAGTCAAACAGGATAGCCTTATCGACCATGGGAGCAGAGTAGTGGCCCTTACAGGTGTAGCTGTTCCCTCCTTCTGGTTGGGGATTATTCTCCAGCTGATCTTCTTCTTCAAGCTCCGCCTCTTGCCCAGCTCCGGTCGAATTGGGCAGTTCATAAGCTCCCCTACCCATATTAGCGGCCTTTACGTATTTGACAGCTTGTTTGCCGGAAATTGGACAGCCTTGGGAAGCTCCCTTCTCCACCTGGTGATGCCGGCGGTAACGCTCTCTCTTGGAGCCTTAGCCTTGGTCTCCCGAACAGTCCGGTCGAGTGTGCTGGACGTCATATCCCTAGACTATGTCCAGACAGCGAGGTCTAAAGGCCTTCGTGAACGGATAGTGATCCGCAAACATGTTTTGCGTAATGCCCTCATTCCCGTAGTGACCATGTCTGGAATGACACTCGCTGCCTTGTTAGGAGGAACGGTCCTAATTGAGACTGTTTTCACCTGGCCCGGCATGGGATTATATGTAGTGAATTCAATCTTCGCGTTGGACTTTCCTGCCATCATGGGGTTCACCGTTCTGGCAGCCATCATTGTTCAAATTATGAATCTGTTTGTCGATATTTCCTATGTCTTCCTCGACCCAAGAATTCGCTATGGTTAAAATTTATATAATTATGCTGGAGAATATATGCAGATTATAGAACTAAAAACGTTAAGAAAAGGTTTACGAAATCCTCCTACACTTCTGGGAATCTTTCTCATCCTTGCCTTCTTTTTTCTGGCAATCCTTGCTCCCTTTATCGCAACCCATGATCCCCTGGCTATCGATGTCTTTAACAGGTTCCAACCCCTCAGTAAAAGACATCTTCTGGGAACGGACGAGCTAGGACGGGACGTCTTCAGCCGAGTTATTTACGGGACACGTCTGACCCTCCAAGCTGGGGTAACTATCGTGGGCATCGCTTTTGTGGTGGGAACCATCCTGGGAGCCATAGCGGGCTTTTGGGGTGGATGGACTGAAACGCTCATCATGCGCACCGTCGATGTTTTTATGTCCTTCCCCGCCCTAATTCTTGCTTTAGCTGTGGCTGCGGCCCTGGGGCCGAGCCTTATTCATGCAGTCATCGCACTTTCCGTAGTATGGTGGCCATGGTACACCCGGCTTGTTCGCGGGCAGATCCTTTCCGTCAAGGAAAGCGTTTACGTTGAAGCAGGGAAAGCTCTCGGTGCCTCATCGGTACGGCTCCTCTTTCGCCATGTCCTTCCCAACTGTATCTCTCCAATAGTTGTCCTTGCAACTCTCGATATGGGTTATGCTATCTTAACAGCGGCTGGACTAAGCTTTATTGGTGTCGGCGCTCAACCCCCCAGCCCTGAATGGGGGGCTATGTTGAGCACAGGGAGGAGTTATATAACTACAGCTTGGTGGTATCCTACCTTTCCAGGAATTGCTCTTTCTCTGATTGTACTGGGCTTCAATTTGCTTGGTGATGGTTTCCGTGACTTGCTAGACCCAAGGTGGCGTCGGTAGGTGACATCTGAATTATCAATTTCATATAAGGAGTGAGAAAATGAGAAGGGTAAAGATTGAGGATATTGGGTCTTTTGTCTCGGTGGATGCTCCTCGTATCTCTCCCCGTGGAGATAAGGTGGCGTTTGTTGTTGGTCGCACTTTGGTTCACGAAGATAGGTATGAAAGCAATATCTGGATTTTCGATAGGGAAAATAAGGCGTTAAAGCAGTTAACCGGTGGGGGAAATGACTATAATCCAGTGTGGTCCCCACCAGGGGATAAGATTTTGTTCCTATCTAACAGGGGTGATAAGAAAATAGGCATCTGGAGCATTGATTCAGAAGGAAAGGGCGAGGCTTCCCTCGTGTTAACGAAAGAAGGAAGGATAAGTCAACCATCCTGGTCACCAGATGGGGAAAGTATCTTGTTCTTGTCGCGTCCCATAAATAAGGAGGATGTTAAAGAAATAAAAAAAATTCCTTTCTGGATTGATGGGCAAGAGTTTACCTATCATTCGGCTGTGCAGGTGTTCTCCGTAAATATCTTAACCCGCCAGGAAAGTCAGCTTACAAACGTCGATATGGACGTACAAGGCGCGACATTTTCCAATGATGGGAAAAAGATAGCCTACATTGTTTCCGCCAACAAGAAAAATCCCCTTTCCTATGATGCCAGGGTAATGGATTTCAATGGCAAAAACGTTAAGACCATCGCTCCTGGATTTATGTATGACGGCCCTATGTATCCGGTTTGGAGCCCGAATGATGAGCATATTTTGTTGCAAGCCAGTCGATTCGAGAAAGGATTTGCTTCCCATAGCAATCTTTGGTTAATCCCAGTTAAGGGCGGGGAGCCGAGGAACTTAACCGATGAGCTCGAGTTGAATATTGGGAATTCCCTTTATTGTGACATAAGAAACCCGCATAGCTACGGTCCACAAGGCCCTGTGTGGGAAGGTGATCACATTTATTTCCACGTTTCCGAGGGAGGATCGGTTAAGCTGGCAAGATTAGATATGAGAAGAGATAAAACAGAGATTGTCGCAGGTGGAGATATTGGGATAAATAAGTTTGCTATTAAAGGTAATTGTATAATATTTTCTGGAGGGACGGATATCGATCCTCTTGAGGTTTGGGAGAGCAAAGACGGAAAGAAGAGGCTCACACATTTTAACGATTCTATTACCGATGATTTAAGGATAGTTCCTCCGGAGCGATTTGCTTTCAAGGCAAGCGATGGCGAAGAGATCGAGGGCTGGTTCATGAAACCCGTGGATTTTGATCGAGGGAAGAGATATCCGGCTGTGTTTTGGATTCATGGTGGTCCGAAAAGTAAGTTTGGTTACGGGTTCATGCATGAGTTCCAGTTTTTTGCCTCCAGTGGCTACGGTGTGGTCTATCTGAATCCCCGGGGAAGTGACGGATACACAGAAAATTTCGCCGATATACGGAAGCATTATGGAGAGAGGGATTACAAAGACATAATGGAAGCCCTTGATTGGATAGAGAGTAATTGTTCCTGGATTGATCCTGAAAGAATCGGTGTCACGGGCATCTCTTATGGCGGTTTCATGACAAACTGGATTATCACGCAGACTAATAGGTTCGCTGCTGCTGTATCTGAAGATGGAATTGCAGACTGGATCACTATGTTTGGCATGACCGATATAGGATTTTTCTTCTCTAAAGACGCTGTTGGAGGGGATCCGTGGGATAGCCTTGACAAGTATTTAGCGAAATCTCCCTTGTTTAAAGCCGACCAAGTTGTAACACCGACCATGTTTATCCATTCAATAGATGATTATAGGTGTGGAATCGATCAGTCTATTCAATTTTACACTGCGCTTTCCTATTTAGGGAAAGAGAGCAAGCTTCTTCTTTTCCCAGAAGGGGGGCATATTTTTGGATGGACTGGCAGGCCGACACTTAGAGTTAAGAGGCTTGAAAGAATTCTAGCTTGGTTTAATGAATACCTGCAAGCGAAAGAATTGGAGAACTGATAATCCTCACAATTTTGATAGTTCTAGAAGGTTAGGCAGCTGGTGGATGAAAATCTGTATTGGAGTGGCTTATGGAAAGTAACAGAGGTGAGCTTTTCGAAATGGCGTAGTTTGCGGTAGGAATGTTTGGGCGTAGGCTTCGAAATTTTGATGCACTGTCATACTGGATGCGAGGCGGTGCCAATGACCAAAGTCCGTTGACCTCAAGAGTTCACTCGAAATACTGATTGGCTCTATGGGCACAGAGAGCGATTGTGCTCTCAGTATCCGAATAAGTGCGTTGCTGTATGGAATCATGTCGTCATCGACAGCGCTGATGAGTTAGATGAGCTTGAAGCCCGACTGCATAAGATGGATGAGCGTATTCGGCAGACAGCCGCGATCGAGTTTGTGGTAGCACAAGCCTCCTGCATGCTGTTGTGAGGATTCTTCTCAGACCCGAGTTTGAACTCTCCGAGGCCCTTTTAAGAACAACGATCGTATAAGTAAGGCATTTGAGACGGGTGTGAGGAGGGGTGCGTTGGAAAAGTTGTACCACCGCATATTCCCTGTTCACAGAGCTTTCAAAATCCGATGGAAGACCCCGGCTCTTCCTACCTATTCGCGAGTTCAACGCACATTCTTCAATCGCTTCGCCACTCGCTGGCAA
>Ga0209986_10003503_pt1 | contig 13732 bp, 15 predicted proteins | sample BlataG_FD_183168 | JGI IMG/M metagenome (GOLD analysis project Ga0209986, IMG submission 183168) | Deep subsurface microbial communities from Black Sea to uncover new lineages of life (NeLLi) - Black_00105 metaG (SPAdes) (version 2) | ecosystem: Environmental > Aquatic > Marine > Oceanic >...
CTTCAAGTAATTAGTCCGGATTGGTTATTCACACCCGAGGCGTACAAGGAAGTGGGTGGGATGAAACCCGAGTACGAATACATTTTCGATACTGACCTATTCTACAGAATGGCGTCAGAAGGTATTAAATTTGTTTATATTAATACTCCCTTGATTGGCTTTCGTTATCATCCTGATTCGAAAACGGTATCGGAGCAAGAAAGATTTATTAATGAATTTAGAATCCGGCGATCGCTAACAAAAAATTACCGAAAAAGTGTGCTAAATCGAGCACTAATAAAAAATATTTATCGGGTAAGTCAAACATTAAATGGAAACATTTTCAGGAATATTTTACAAACCAACCGATACCGAGGAGTTCACTGGAGAGAGTTTGAAAAGGAATCCTGACGGTAAATTGGCTAAGTGTAATAAGTGAAAATACTGCATGTAATCGCTGCTTTATACCCAGAGAGGGGTGGTCCGGCAAAGGTTGGGCCGGAAATGTGCCGTGCTCTGGCGAAAAAAGGAGTTGATGTCAGTATTTATACTACCAATTTGAATATAAGCGGGACTCTGGATGTGCCAACAGATCGTGCTGTTGTTCAGGATGGTGTTTCTGTATTTTATTTTCCAATAAGCGGTTTACGCCAGTATGGCTTCTCTCTACCACTTGCTGAGGCGCTTCGATCTTCTATCCCAACCTTCGATTTGGTACACATCCACAGCTTATATATGTTCCATACCTCCGCTTCTGCACATTTTTGCCGAAAATTTAAAGTACCCTATATCATCAGACCTCACGGTACGCTCGATCCATATCTGCGCCGTAAGAGCCGTATAAAAAAGGGGATATACAATTTATTTTTGGAGAAGCGTAATTTAGATAAAGCCTCAGCGATTCACTATACATCAGAAGAAGAAATGATATTGGCGCATCGACCAATGAATATTCAATCTCCATGCGTGGTTGTTCCTTTGGGATTGAATCCTGAAGATTATGCAAAGCTGCCTGCTCCTGATTCATTCCGTAATCGTTATCCAGAATGTCGAGGGAAATTCTTGTATCTCTTTTTAGGACGTCTGGACTTTAAGAAGGGACTTGATTTATTAAGCAGGGCATTCGGAGAATTAGCGCGCAAACACGGGGATGTTCATCTGGTCATTGCTGGTCCGGATGAAATGGGCTGCATAAAGCAGATGCGTATATGGCTTGCGGAAGAAGGCATACTTGACCGCGTAACGTTTACCGGGATGTTATCTGGAAAAGACAAGCTGGCTGCTTTCAACGACGCTGATGTGTTTGTTTTGTCATCGTATACAGAGAATTTCGGAGTAGCATTAGTAGAAGCAATGGCTTGCGGTATGCCGGTAGTAATATCTGACAGGGTAAACATATGGCGAGAAATTGCGGATGCTGAAGCGGGCTTGGTGACAAAATGTAATGCTGATGATGTGTCTAGGGGGATGTCTCAATTATTAAAGGACCCGGATCTACGAATGAAATTGGGACGTAACGCAAAGGAACTTGTTGCAGAAAGATATACCTGGGATAAAAATATCGACTTGATGATTGATGTTTATACCAAGATTATCAAGGGAAAGCTATCGACTGGTATTATTACAGATATCAATAAATGATCATTCGTGTTTTATTACAATTAAAAAATTTGAATTGAATTCGATTAGTGCTTATTATCCCACTATTTTGCGTAATTGGATTTATCCCCTGGCTCAAAAATTGCGTAAACGTAATTTCACTAAGATGATGCAGGATGCTCAGAGGATTCAGTATCTTGAGCGAGAGCAACTGCGAAGGATCCAATTTACCAAATTGAAAGCTCTTTTACATCATTCATATAAAACGGTTCCATTTTACCGTGACAGGTATAAACAGGCGGGTTTAAAACCGGATGATATTCGCAGCTTGGATGATCTAAAATTGCTGCCGATTTTACATAAAGATGGAATCAGAAACGATCATAAGCGTTTTCTATCTGAAGAGCCGCGCACACCAGTATTTAAGGTTAGCACCAGTGGATCAACTGGGATCCCGATGGAATTTCATATCAGCCAATCAGCAGCGGCGGCTGCGAACATCAGCAGAATCAGAGCCCTGGAATGGTGGGGCATCAAGCTTGGAGACCGCGAATTGAGATTTGGGGGAATTGGTTATCCGATGGGTTCAGGAGTAAAAGTTTTTGCTAAAAAACATTTTATCAGCCCTGTTCGATACAGAATCATGAATCGCAGGACGTTGTCCGCTTTTGATATGTCCCCGCAAAGCATGGATGAGTATTGGGATTTTATTCAGAAATATTCGCCAAAATATTTTTTTGGTTATCCGTCGTCTTTTCATATATTTGCTCAATACATCCGAGAGAAGGGTTATGACGGTAAATCGTTGGGCTTGAGGTGTGTGGTCGCTACAGGAGAAACCCTGTTTGATTGGCAGGTTCAAGAAATTGAGGCTGTATTTAACTGCCCAGTGGCGAACGAATATGGTAGTGTTGAGGTCGGAGTGATAGCATATGGTCATCCCTGCGGCGAACTTCATATAATGGACGATTTTATTTTTTTTGAGGTTGTGAAATCGAATCCCAATGACGAAGCTGGAGAGATTGTTGTTACGCATCTTGAGAATTGGGGAAGTCCACTTATCCGTTACAACGTACAAGACCTCGCAATTCCACTTGATGATCCTTTTCCTTGTCCTCATGGATTAGGTTTCAAAAAGATTAAGCGTGTGATTGGACGTTATCATGATTTGATTCGATTGCCAAGTGGACGGATTGTGCACGGGACTTATTTTGAAGGACTTATGAGGAATGTGGCGGGAGTGCAGCAATACCAGGTAATTCAGAAAAAGCCTGACCTTTTCGAAATTCTGGTAGTTATCGACGAAGAGTTTACGGCAGACCAAGAAGATTTTATCCGGGAAAAAATCAATCTACACATGGAATATGCACAAGTCGAAATTATCCGTACTCAATCTATATCAAAGGAAGCCTCCGGAAACTTGCGATATGTCATATCTGAGGTCAAGTAAGAGTTTTGTCCAGAAACGAGAAATAGTTGATTATTATGCATAAAAAATATTATATACGTCTGATGTGAAATCAACTACTTGAATGATAGGGAATGACCCTTGCAATTGAAAAGGTGTCAGCAACAAGGAGTCATTCCCATGCCAAGTATAACATTTTCTGAACTACTAACGACAATTTTTGTTCTGGTTGACGATTGGTATCAAATGCACGGCATAAAATTTATCATCGGAAAAGCTGGTCGAAAGCCAATATTTTCAGACAGCGAAGTCATGACGCTGATGATGGCACATGATTTTCTCCCTTTTCCAAGCGAAACACAGTATCTTGAATACATCCGTGCTAATTATCTGGATATGTTTCCAAAGCTGCTGAGCCAAAGTCAATTCAATCGTCGGTCACGTTCTTTGCACCTCTTGGTGGAAGAATTTCGTCGTTTTTGGCTAGCCAAAAAGGGGGTCCTGGCTCAGTCGAGTTTTCTGTTGGATACCAAACCCATACCTGTGGTGGGTTACAGACGCTCGAAAAGCCGCAGCGAATTTGCCGGAAATGCTGATTATGGCTTCTGTGCCAGCAGAAATATGAAATACTATGGCTATAAGCTGGTTCTGGTGAGCACACTGAATGGTGTACCTGTAGACTATGAATTAGTACCAGCTAATACCGATGAGCGCCTGGCAGCTGAAGCAATCATCGATCACTTCAATTCTTGTGACATCTTTGCTGACAAGGGCTTTATCGGTCTTGAGTGGCAAACTCAGATATTTGAACAAACCAACAATCGAATTTGGACACCCAAACGCAAGAACCAGCACCATCAAAATCACAAGAGCCTGGATCGTTGGCTGAGCGGTGTTCGTGAACGCATTGAAGGTGTTTTCCATGAACTACAGAACACAGGCCGGAATATTGAGCGGTTTTTATCAAAAACGGTGGTTGGTCTTTGCACCAGAGTGATTGCTAAAATTGCCAGTCATTTCTTGCGTCATATTCTTCTTGTTGATTATGGTATTAATGTTCAAACTTTTCGTTTTTCTAGTTGATATGCTTTTTATTTCACATCAAGCGTTATATATACTACAGCGCAGTATCTGCAAAAGCAGAACTACCATGTGAGGATGGTCGCGGTAAAAAAAGTCAATTTCTAAGTCGTGACGAAATACAAAGAATTCAAATTTATGGCACATTGAAAACCCAAAACTTGATAAATTGTGTATTAAGTTCCATATAAATTTAGCTTGAGTCTTCGCAATATCCCACGGCTCGTCAGCCATAAGTAGCAAAAAACCTCTGGTCATCAAACCTTGTCTGGGTTTCGAAGTATTGACACACTACGCGCACGGAAATTGCTGTGAATCCTGAAACTATAGAATAATACATATAGCGCTAGCATTTCTTCCAAGAGTTCATTATTTATCCAACCCCTTAATGCGACTATGGCGATCTGCAGACTCAGTCCGATCATGCTGGGATTAGGTAAGATCAGTCGGTTAGAAGAGAGCCAGTACTGCTTTAGCTCGAGCCATACAGGAACAAAGATAGGAATGGGAAACAGGATCAACAGTAGATAAATGTATCGGAAGTATGCATTTATTTAGTTGTGAAGGTTCGTTTCATTTTAAATGGTACCTTTTTCGATAAGTTCTGGTGTTGCCCAACTGAATATTCTTTGTCCCCAACTGACTTCTCCCAAGGCATAGATATAAAATAAGACCATTAGGAGGATATAAAATCCTTGTACATATCTGTAAACTGAAAAAGGTTGAGGCTTTTTATTTAACCGCAATACGGCACTTCTTAGAAACAGCATTGAGATGATCATAAGGATGGCTCTCAACGATTCAAATAAAACATCTTCCTTGTAAAGGAAAGTGAAAGTTGAAGAGGTTCTATCGAAAAGATGAAAAAGAATGATTAAAAATTGACCGATGAGCGGTGAGATTACGAGCATGAAGCGAGGCGATGGATGAATTGGAGTGAAAATGTAAAATGGTTCTGTCAAAAATATTTGCTTTAAATTAGCGTGCCAAGATTCATTCTGCGCCTTCAGGAAAACGAATCCAAGGATTATGAGCAGGATTATGAAGAAATAAGATGCAGAAACGACTTTCAGTTCTCGTATTGGGGAAATAGGTCTGACTGAATATGGATTAACCGTAAGTATATGGACAATTTGATGATGAAATAAGGGATAGCAAAAAGACAAGATCAAACTGAATGAGATCGTTATTACCCCAATCTTTCTCAGATCGACACGCATACCCACCTCCATGATGGGATAGCTGCCAGCACCAGATTAGCTAGGTGTAACACAACGATGTTACTTAGTTTTCTTGAATTCTATTATAACCATCTCCACTGAATAAGGCATATTCCACATTATGGAATCAAGTTTATTCCGGATAGTCAACTGGGTTTAATTTTGAGACGAATATCACCGCGTTCTTATTAGATTTTAGTGTTTTCTTTTCCTTTCATAGCGTGTACAGAATTTGGAATGCATCGGCGCATTTCTTTTTGGCAGTTCTACTAGTCTCTGTATCACACTCGGGGTCATGGAGGAGATTTAACTTTCATTAAACCAATCAGTTCTAAATTAAGAGCCCACTAGAATCTAATCCTTGTTTTGCACGCAGGGAGTTAATCGAAGTGCGTGCTGCTGATGGTAGAATTATTCGAAGAGGTGCAGGTTTAGATTGACCAGCGCCGAATGGCATCAGCACTGTTTGTAAAACCTTTTGATGTATAAGATAAGAATTACCGAGCGATCTCCTCATTATACTATCTGAGATGATGATCTCTGAATGTACATCCGTGATTGTCGCCGATATGCATAATGGATCACTGAAGGTTTCGTAGCGTGCATGTAAACAAGAAGCTTGGAAGAATGTTCAGAAAGTTAGACTTAATGATAGAACGACCAGTGCCAGTGGTACTTTTCCTCATGGCAATCAGTGTCTGCGCGCATATGGTCTATTTCGGATTTACACGAGCTGCCTGGCTAAAACCTGTCTATGGACCTTTCAATGGTCCCGCTCAAGCTTTAGTGGAGAGTCATGGTAATGCGATTTGGTCACCTACTACTGCTATGGGCGAAAAAATCGCTTTCCTCCCACCAGCATATACGTTCTTCCTAGCAACTACCTATTTAATTCTAGGAAATAATTGGGGAGCTGTTGCCTTTACCCTTTCTGTAGTATGTGGACTAGTCAGTATTATGGTTTTTTTTATTGGAAGCCGTTTGTTTTCTTACAGGGTCGGATTCCTGGCGTCGATATAGGTGATTTTATATCCGTATTATTTTATTCAGGGAAGCCCACCGAACATATACGAGAATATGCTGTTTACCTTTTTCTTACTGGTTTCCGTCTGGAGTTTGCTACGTATGCAAATTAACTTGACTTTCAAAGCCCCCATCATTTCCGATGTTCTTCTCGGGTTGGCAGCCTTGTGTCGTCCGAATGTGTTATTTGTGGTGCTTCTAGCGTTAGTCTGTTTTTTCCTCACATCTTATGCATCTCTGCAAAAACAGGTCTGGTTGGCAATAAGTCTAATCTTGGCATTCATGATGACACTAGTGCCGTGGGCGTTGCGAAACTCGGTTGTTGAGGGCGTGTTATCTCCTTTTGGCTTATATGAGAATAGTCTTATATACAAAACCTTTCATCCTGTAATGTTGGAGTATTATCTAGGATAGGGGGCATTCGCTGATCCAATACTACGCTCATTAAGTTCGGATCGAGTATATGAACAAGCTCCCCTTTGGGATGCGGCTCAGACCATGGGGATGACAACGAATGAGGTCGATGCCTGGCGTCGCTCTATGCCATGGCGCTATTGGAGCTAACATCCTATTCAATTTGTTAAGCTCAGTGTCCTGAAGGTAATCGCTTTGTGGTCGTGGAAGTTAGAGCCCCTGACATTATCTTGGGTTAAACAAACCGTATACGCTGTGACATATGTACCTGTTTTGATCCTTGGGGTTATGGGTTTTTGGTTACAGCGTGAAAAGTGGCGTCAACCCAGCCTATTTTTGACATTATTTCTTTCTTTTACACTTTTTTCAGCGGTCACCTATGGTGTCACTCGCTATCGCGCTCCAATAGATGCTTATCTCATTATTATGGCTTCGGTCTCAGTTGTGTATCTCATCCAGTTGTTATTTCAGTTCAAATCATCTGATTTAACCGAATGAAAATACTGCACAGAATTTATTGCCGCAAACTATAAAAGAATATTCTTGGTTTAATAAATTTGATAAACATTATCTAGCGACCTGACAGTTTGCGACGCAAACATGATTTGGCGCGGATTTTACCCAAATCATAGCTTTTTAGATCGATTTGAAACCGCTTCACCAAGTTATAATAGTGATTCGGAGCCGTTTTCCGGTTAGAAATCACACGAATCTCAACTTTTGGGCAGTGAAACCAGGGATTCATCACTTCGCTCGGAATGATACTTGAGGTAATTGGATGAAAATCGATGTCCATTTTTTAAAGTGTCAGGTGGCTAGAACATTATGAGTGATTATTATTCCACAATTTTGCGTAATTGGATATTTCCATTCAGGCAAAAGCTCCAAATGCGGGATTATCTACGGATGATGGCAGAAGCTCAGAAGAACCAGTATCTGTCCCGAGATGCACTGCGAGATATTCAATTTAATAAACTCACTGCTTTATTGGACCACACGTATAATACTGTACCGTTTTATAAAAATTTCTTCAAGAAGGCAGGTGTTACGCCAGAGGATATTCGAACTTGGGATGATTTTAAGAAAGTTCCAATTTTGACAAAGAATCAAATTCGAGATGACCCTGACAGTTTTGAAGTCTTGATTGTGACAGACACAGAAGAAGAAGCGCTAGAAGCTGAGCATTGCATCCAAACCAGAATGCACAAACGTCTCGGAACCATTGATGTTTGTGTAAAACGTGTTCCTGCTATTCCTACAGAATCCTCCGGAAAATTAAGATCTGTTAGATCAGAAGTTGAATGGAATGATTTGTTATGAGAGTCATTTGCACTGGTGGTAGTGGGTTTATCGGTACACATCTCGCAGATAGCCTTATCATGAAGGAAACCAATTTTTTAAACTTGGATATTTGTGAACCCTATAAACATGAGCATGTTAAGTACTGGAAACGATGTGATATTCTCGACTTAGATAATCTTCGGGATGAGTTTCAGAAATATAAGCCAACTCATGTCATCCACCTGGCTGCTAGAGCAAGCATGGAGGGAGAATCCCTGGATGACTTTCGAGAAAATACCGATGGTTCAGCAAATGTTATTAAAGCGGTAAAAGCAACCACAAGTGTAAATCGGATCGTTGTGACCTCGACCCAGCATGTGCGCAAGCCGGGAAGTGGGCTGCCTTTAAATGACGAAGATTTTGATCCGCTGATGTTATACGGACAGAGTAAAGTAATAACCGAACAATTAACACGCAATGCGGATTTAGACTGTATTTGGACGATCATACGACCGACTAATGTTTGGGGACCCTGGCATCCTCATCTTGTATATGGACTGTGGCGTTTGATGCAAAAAGGATTGTATTTTCATCCCAGCGGAAAACCAGTAATACGTAGTTATGGATATGTTCGTAATGTGGTATGGCAAATCGAAAAGATATTGAATGCGCCGCCAGCAATAGTGGATCAAAAAGTCTATTATGTCGGGGAGATGCCGTCCAGCCAGCTTGAATGGCTAAATGCCTTTTCTCAGTCATTGATCGGACATGATGTCAGGGTTATTCCAAGCGGACTGATCAAGACTTTGGCAGGTATTGGAGATATACTTACTTCAATTGGAGTGAAATTTCCTATGTACACCTCTAGATATAAAAATTTGACGACAAGTAATATTGTGCCAATTGCAGCAATTATTGAGACCTTTGGTGACCCCCCGTATTCTCTGGAACATGGGGTGAACGAAACAGTTCAGTGGCTGGAAAAGGAAGGTTTTATTTAGTGGGACAAAGATTGAAATCAACGGTTCGATACTTTCTTCCACACAGGATCCAGCGCCATCGAATCCTGGCAGGACCCCTTGGAGGCTGCCAGATTGTCACTTCATGGCATGATTACCCAGCAGCTATAACTGGTCGAACCGAGCGCTCGTTGTTGGATTGGTTATCAGCGAATGTTAAACCTGGAGAAACATGGATTGACATTGGCGCTCATTATGGCTACACAGCCATCGCACTCTGCCGCCTGGTTGGCGATCAAGGTCGTGTATTTGCATTTGAACCGATGATAAGTACTGCTGGATATCTCAATCAAACGAAAATTCTGAATAAGTTTCACATAATGACTGTATTGCCGTTGGCTTTAGGGGATAGAACGGAGATAAACCTAGTTCGGCTTTCAGTAGTCCGAGGGATGGGGGATAGTACTTTGAATGCGAAAAAGCAAGAAACGATCTTTCTCACAAGTTTGGATTGGCTCTGGTCGCAGGTTTGTGGTCAAGATCGGAGCATAGATGGTGTAAAGATAGATGTCCAGGGTATGGAATTTGAGGTAATTAAAGGAATGGGTGAAGTTTTGAAATTGTACACACCCAAACTTGTCATTGAGTTTCATAAAGGTGTGGATCGAAAGATGCTGCTAAATACGCTTGTAAACATTGGCTATACAAGACCAGCTATCCCCATCGAACCAGTCTCGGGGGAAAATGTGCCCCAATTCTTGGATGATAAAAGCTATGCGTTTGAGCCTGATTAAACGGCAATTGAACCAATGCGTGTTCTAATTTGTGGTCTCAATTTTGCCCCTGAATTAATTGGTATAGGAAAATATACCGGTGAATTAGCTCAATTCCTATCGGAACATGGCAATTCGGTTCGGGTTGTAACAACCCCCCCATATTATCCGCATTGGAAAATTCAAGCTATATATTCGGGATGGCGCTATAAAAAAGAAGATTGGAATGGAATTACCGTTTACCGTTGCCCGCTTTGGGTGCCGAAAAAACCCTCGGGCATAAAACGCATAATTCATCTGTGCTCCTTTGCAATTTCTAGCCTTCCGGTATTGATTTCTCAAATTCCGTGGAAACCGGACATCGTTTTTGTTGTCGCACCGGCACTGTTCAGCGCGCCGGGAGCGATTCTCTTGTCGTGGACAAGCGACTGCAAAACCTGGCTGCACATACAGGATTTTGAATTAGACGCCGCGTTTCGGATGAAATTACTGCCTGGCAGCAAGTTACTAGAACCGCTGGCGCTCATTATTGAGTCGACAGTTATGCGAATGTTTCATATAGTGTCTACGATTTCTAAGCGAATGATGGGGCTTTTAGAGCAAAAAAAAATACCAATAGGAAAAACTGTTTTATTTCCAAATTGGGTGGACAGCCGTATGATATATCCGCTTGCTGAACCCAGTCCAATGCGTTCAAGATTTGGGATTCAAGAAGGTAAAATTGTCGTTCTATATTCGGGGAACATGGGTCGTAAGCAGGGGTTAGGTCTATTGATTCAAACTGCAAGAATACTCGAAGAAGATGAAGATATCCTTTTTGTTTTGTGTGGAGAGGGTGCTGCAAGACATGAGCTCGAAGAACAAGCTCAAGACCTGCATAATATAAAATTCCTGCCTTTGCAGCCAACCGAACGATTAAATGAATTGTTGAACATGGCGGATATCCATATTTTACCTCAACGGTCTGATGCTGCCGACCTGGTAATGCCTTCCAAGTTGACCGGGATGCTCGCCAGTGGTAAGCCAGTCATCACGACTGCATCCCCCGATACTGGATTAGCTATTGAACTTGGTGCGATAATTAGGGTCGTACCACCTGACAATGCATCTGCTCTTGCAGAAACATTACTCTACTTTTCTCGAGATAAGGTTGCAAGAGAACACCAGGGATCGTTGGGATATTCTTTTGTCCTGCAGCATTGGACGCGTGATAAAGTCTTAGGGGATATTCTGGTAAAATTTGAGCATCTCGTACACACCCCTAAAGCTGGGAAAATTTAGTAAAATTCGATTTCAATATGGAAAAAATTTCAGAATCACAAGAACAGGTCTCAGTATCTTACCAGGGTAATAGCCTCTCAAAACATCGTCTATGGTATCGTTACTCGAGATGGTTGATGATCTTGGCACTACTGATATCAGATCTGGGGAGTATCATCCTTGTTATTGTGATAGCCATAGGCATCCGCACCGTCTTTTTGGGTAACGTAGTTCTAGCCCCATTTTTTCAAATCATAACTTTAATTGCCATCTTTCCGTGTTTATATTTTCTCCAAGGTTTATATCCCGCTATTGGTATCGGTCCAGTGGATGAAATGAGGCGATTAACTATTGGCACCAGCTTGGGTTTTATCGCCTTGATTTTGGTTGTCTTCCTTATGCATATTCCCCATTTTTATTCGCGTACAGTTTTCATCTTGAGCTGGGTACTTGCCCTTGGGTTTGTTCCTCTAGCACGGTATCTGGTCCGCAAGGTTTTTATTAAAACAGGCATTTGGGGGGAACCCATCGCTGTGATTGGACCGGAGAATCGAATTAAGGAAATAAGCAAGCATTTAAATCATGACCCTTATATTGGTCTGCGCCCTGTTGTAAGTTATGAGCATGAGCGCAGCACTAACAATCTCGGTGAGGATTATTCTGAAAAATCGATCCATTCATTAACTTCAATTTGCAAAGCGAATCACGTCCGTTGCGCAATCATTACAAATTCTGATTTATATACTCCAATAGAAGTGGACCTTCATTCAATCGAGTATATTTTTGAAAGGATAATCTGGATAAATCTGGCAGATAAGCAAGAGTCATTGTGGATTTCGTTCATGAATTTAGGTGGTATGGTGGGTATTGAAAAAAAACATGAATTGGCAAAATCGTGGGCTCGCGCCCAAAAGCGTGTTTTTGATCTGTTCGGTTCAGTTATTGGTTTGCTGTTTTTATCCCCGTTCTTAGCAATAGTTGCTGTGCTGATTAAACTTGATTCCTCTGGCCCAGTTTTTTATCGACAAACTCGGGTTGGCAAAGATGGCAAGAATTTTCAAATGCTCAAGTATCGCACAATGTATAAAGATGCGGATCAGGAACTGGATGAATATTTGAAAGATAACCAGGAACTTCAACAGGAGTGGGACGATTATCAAAAACTGAAACAAGACCCACGCATTACACGTGTGGGTTATTTCCTGCGTTTGTATAGTATCGATGAATTACCACAATTATGGAACGTATTAAAAGGTGAGATGAGTCTGGTTGGACCTCGCCCGTTTATGCCGCAGCAAAGAGAACTGCATGCAAATACTTATCATCGCTATATTCGTATTCGACCGGGTCTTACCGGAATGTGGCAGGTGTATGGTCGCAGTGAATTGCAATACGACTTCAGAATCCAAATGGATGAATATTATTTTCGAAATTGGTCGATCTGGTTGGACATCTACATTATGATACGCACTCCGTGGGTGGTTATTCGCAAGATTGGAGCGTATTAATCTCTGAAGCGATATCACTTTTTTTAACCATTCAACCTGATATTTGCGTTCTTTTAAGAAGCATGTTTTAGGAGATGGGAATAATATGTATGAGTTACAATTAGTTTGTTTAATTCAAGAAATGATGTATTCTCGGCGGTTAAAAAAAATAGCGGGGAAACTTAATTAAATCTATACATATCCATTCTCTTTATCCGTGACGGAAGGGCGGAGCGCGTCAATAAGAAAAAACTCGGAGATCTTTACTCGCAACGTGGTAAATATTTAACATTGTTATAAGAATTCCATAGTTTTACTGGCTCGATTGAGGTGAATTGAATGTGCGCGTGAACCTTATTTGATTATAATTTGTTCGGGATCAGTGACTTCTATCTCCAAAGTGCCTTTGTATTCCTCGACAAATCCTTGTATACAAATGGTCTTGCCAAAATAATATTCATCAGGATTGAAAGGGAAATATTCTAAATCTCTTCCCCATATCAATGCCGTAAATCGTTCTGGGTCCGGATATTCTTTTCCGATGTTGAGAAATGTGGGTTGACCATTCGTTGAAGTGGCATAATATGCACTCACAACGGGACCGCAAACGGTTGCAAATTCTTCGATATAGGCGTCTGCTTCATTCCAATTTATCTGATTGGTGTCTGATGTCTGATTGGATGAATTCTCTTGTGTCAGAGAAACGTCCTTTTGTGATGTAAGGCTTTCAACATCATCTTGTTGTGTAAGCCTATCAGTATCCGCTGGGATTGGAGTGTAGCATCTCCATTGTTCTTCCGGTAGACCAAAAACGATGTCCACAAGACACGGATCGCTTTGGACTGTCGCGCGGATTCTCTTACCGTCTTCAACCATCTGTTCAATTGAATAACCAGCACTTAACGTTGGTTCAGTTTGGAATACCTCTCCTCCACAACCAAAGGTGAAAATGATGATTACAAAAGCGATGATTATCGCCTTGCTGAGATGATTATCTAAAAAACTTCTAAACATGACAACCTCCTTTGATAATGAGAACAATGCGGCTCAATGTATTATTGTTGAAACATGAGTGTTATGTCAAGGCTAAAATATTTATGCATATGAATTTTCTGTTTTCGTGAGGAAATGCCAAGGAAATACACGATCAAGGTGAGAATATAGTTCGTGCGAATTTATCGTATAATTCCATGAACTTTTTCTTGAGGAGGTATCGATGTTAGAAGGAATTATACGACAGCTTGAGCAA
>Ga0209986_10003504_pt1 | contig 13731 bp, 14 predicted proteins | sample BlataG_FD_183168 | JGI IMG/M metagenome (GOLD analysis project Ga0209986, IMG submission 183168) | Deep subsurface microbial communities from Black Sea to uncover new lineages of life (NeLLi) - Black_00105 metaG (SPAdes) (version 2) | ecosystem: Environmental > Aquatic > Marine > Oceanic >...
CGATATCCGATATTTGGCATATGGAAATGTTCCTCTCTGGTATCCCCCGCTATCTCCCCTTTTTTTAGCATTCCTATCCAAGATAACAACTTTAGACCTAGCTACTGTATGTACAAGAGTTGTTCCTTTCTTTGAAGCTTTTACTCCCATTCCATTTTATTTTTTAATTAAAAAATGGTACAATGATCAGATCGCAAGAATATCTATCCTAATTTTAGCTCTGACTCCCTCATTTATTTATCTAACGGGGATCGCAGATCTCCAGATATTTACTCTCTGGATTATTCCGGTAGCTCTGCTTCTAATATCAGAAGAATACACCATTAAAAAGGCTATTATACTGGGAATTCTTCTCGGAATTAATTTCCTGTTCCATCTTTCTTATTTTGTAACAATAGTAACACTGCTTTTGTATATAGTAGCTGAAAAAATTGAAAAAAAGCCTATAAAAGAAAAGATGAAGTTCTTTCTAATAAGTGTCGGAATAAGCCTCGGGATCACAGCATGGTGGTGGGTTCCGGATAATCTTTTCAAATGGTGGATATTTCATATCTCCACTTCTACACTTTTACAAGATATCACAGGGCATTTAGAGTTTTATGGAGCCCCTTTCATGATCCTGGGATTCATAGGTTTTGTGTATTTCTGTATAAAGAAATTTAATCATAAGATTTTTATAATAATATGGTGTTTTTTCTTGTTTTATGAGGTATTTGCTGAAAATATTCTTGATATTCTTAACAGAGCAGACCTTATGTGGCTTACTGTGGTAAGACCTTTGGAAGGATACAGGTTCTATATTTTTCTGGCTATGCCATTTTCCTTGGTCTCCGCATTGTTTCTGGATAATATAAGAAAAGATCTGGATAGAGAAGTGTTGGGGATACTCATTATCTCCGCAATGGTAATAATCAGCTTAACAGGACTATCTTCCTATAATATGGAATGGAAGCTTACAAATGCGGGTGTAAATGAAAGAGAGTATGATGCCGCATTATGGTTTAGAGAAAATACAGATGATTCTGCAAGGATCGTTGCGGATTACTATACCGCACAGATGTTTTCAGGTGTCTGCGGTGGAAAAGCACTTTTAGGAGGATTATTCCCTTTGAGAGATATAGATTTCAATCCTTATATTAAGGCGCCGGGGCAGGTACAGAACGATATTTATGATTTTTATTCTACTGATGATATCGATCTCACGTTTGAGATAATAGAAAGATATGGGATAACGCATGTTTTCATATCGACAAACATGGAGACAAGTGGTTGGCTTGGAGCGTATAAAGCAGGAGGTTTTGGGGTTCCAGTTAATCACAGAAAATTTGATAATAAAGAGTACTTTGAACTTGTATACTCTGATAAAGATATAAACATCTATAAAATTTTAAGATCATGAAGGATCATAAGACAATCTTAGTGGCATGGCTGTTTTTCTCAACAGTTAATGGCATAATGTTTCCAATACTTCCTATCTACATATATAATCTCAGCGAGAGCTATATCTATGTAGGTTTGATAAATGCCCTCCCAGCCCTGATGCTAATGTTTATGAGCTTTATATGGGGTGCCTTTTCTGATAAAATAGGGAAAAGAAAAGAAATCATATTTTTCTCATGTTTTGTTGGATCTGTTATGTATTTTTCTTTTGATATTCTAAATGCTGAGCTTCTTATAGTTATGAGAACAATCCAGTTCGTATTCCTTGCTGGTGCGTATTTAGTTCCTGCTTTGCTGACAGAGTATTTCCCTGAGGAGAAGGGTAAGGCGCTAGGAAACTTTCAGAGTTTCGGAGCTTTAGGCTGGGTAATCGGGGGATTGAGTGCCGGGTATCTTTATAACTCTGGATATATTTTTGTTATTTCTGGGGTTCTTACTCTGATATTTGCATTTTTGATGACGACCATAGAAGAAATACCTAAGAATGTTTTTAAAGAGTTTTATTTCTTTAAATTTGGAAATTTTAAAGTTCTGACCTACCTTTCCTTAACCACGATTGTCCTGATCACCTCTTCAGGAATTGTTTCAGGTCTTTTTTCTGTGTATATGAAGGGCTTTGGAGTCTCTGAAATCAATATTGGGAGGGTCTCAGCACTGACAGGTATATGTGTAGTTTTAACTACAACTCTGGCAGGTATAATATGTGATAATTTTGGAAGTGAAAAAATATTTGTCCTTACAAGCTTTTCTTACATATGGATCTGGATTGCTCTAGGTATCACCCAAAATATGGTTATTTTTGCTATAATATATGCTATACCTGCCTATTCTTTCTTCTTCACAAGTGCAAACTCAATGGCAGCAGATGCTACATCTATAGAAGAAAGGGGGAGAGGCATAGGGTTATTAAACTCTTCAATATCATTAGGGATGTTCGCAGGCCCATTGATCGGAGGTTTTCTAGCACAGTTATTCGACGTTCCTTTCGCATTTAAATTTGCTGGCTTTTTGTGTATATTCTCCACTGTTTTGGCTCTGTATTTGAGGTCTTTTTATGAGAGGTAAGAATTTTACCCTGTAGAAAAGTTTTTATACCTAAAAGAGAAAAAAAGACGGAAATTGGTGTAACTATGGGTGAAAAACAATATAAGAAGATTATGGGAAGTAAAAAAATGGCTTTATTTGTTTTGTTATTTTTGTTTTTCTTTTATAATATTTCTATTTTCAAAAATTGGAATATAAATCATGAATTTGAACGGGAAAGGGATATGCAGTTCCAAAGATTGGAAGAAACTTCTAGATATAAGTCTGAGGAAGAAAGTTCATTAGAGGTAACTTTCTGGACGTGTGTAATGGAAAAAGAAGAGGAGTATATCCTCTCCCATTACAAAGAACTCTATACAGATCAGCCAAATATTTTTTCCTGGATTCCATTTCAGAGTTTGAGACTGAAATATCGGGCACAGTGGTATAATACTCAAATCATATATGTGCTCGGCAATAGTTTTATCCTCATAAAGGAACCAAAAAGCGAGTACCAAGAGAGCGAATATTACCGCGAATCTCTCCAATCTGTAGAGGGGATAACGGATGAAAGCATTGAAATTCTATGGAAAGACTACACAGCATGGCTCATGGTTGGAGCACCAACGTATGAAGAAGTAGAAAAAGAGTTCAATTTCTTGCCCGATGCTTTCAAATCTGTGGTGAATGGAAAACGATTAGAAAATTTTTATGAAAATAGAATGGAAAGAGTAAAAACACACTATGAAATGTACGCACCTGAAAAACTTGCGTACGACATCAAGGTTCTCGCAAGTCTCACTGCACTGGCGGAAAATGACGGTGATGTTTTATTTCCCAAAGGTGTTATCATGGGTGTCGGTACCCCTGAAAATTATGAACTGATGAAGTTTGAAGACCAAGATATACCGTATACATCGTATTTTTTGGAGGTGTGCGCTGTTTCATTGATTCAAGCGTTGTTCATATTTCTTATATATTGGAAAATGGTGCAGAGTAAAAATGCATAAGATAGAGGAGATGCTCATGGCAAAAAAGAACATGTATGATTTTATTACTTCTTTTTGTGGAAATTTATTTTACACTCCGAGAAAACTTTTTATAAGAGCTATCCCTTTATAGAATGATCTTTATGAAACTGAAGGAGTACTCAACTATAAGAGAGATCTCGGGGCCTTTGATGATCGTTGAGAAGGTAGAAAATGTAGGATATGGGGAAGTAGTCGAAGTCATCGTTTCTGATAATGAGACAAGACTCGGTCAGGTTTTGGAAACTTCCACTGATATGGCAGTTGTCCAGGTGTTTGAGGGTACCACAGGTCTTGATACACATCACACAAGAGTAAGGTTTACTGGAGAACCTATAAGGCTTCCCGTCTCTGATGATATGCTTGGTAGGATATTTACAGGTGTCGGAAAACCTATCGAGGGACCTGATATAATCCCAGATGACGAATTGGATATCAATGGATCCCCTATTAATCCGTATGCTCGTGAGTATCCCAGAGATTTTATACAGACAGGTATATCCACAATAGACGGAATGAATACACTTGTGAGAGGACAGAAATTACCTATATTCTCGGGATCGGGACTTCCGCATAATGACCTAGCTGCTCAGATAGCAAGACAGGCTAGGGTACTTGGAAAAGAGGAGGAGTTTAGTGTCGTATTTGCAGCTATGGGAATCACCTTTGAAGAAGCAAACTTCTTTATAAAAGATTTTGAGAGAACTGGAGCATTAGAAAGAGTAATAATGTTTTTGAATTTGGCTAACGACCCCTCAATTGAAAGAATAATAACCCCAAGAACTGCGTTGACATGCGCAGAGTATCTTGCTTTCGAAAGAGATATGCATATTCTGGTAATACTGACAGATATGACTAATTACTGCGAGGCTTTGAGAGAGATATCTGCAGCAAGAGAAGAAGTACCTGCAAGAAGAGGATATCCTGGATATATGTATACTGATTTAGCCTCTATTTATGAAAGAGCTGGAAGGATAAAGGGTAAAAAAGGTAGTATAACACAGATGCCCATACTTACTATGCCCGATGATGATATAACTCATCCCATTCCTGATCTCACTGGATATATTACAGAAGGTCAGACGATTCTTTCAAGAGAATTGCATAGAAAGAACATATATCCCCCCATAGAAGTTTCTCTCTCCTTATCACGACTGATGCAGAAAGGGATTGGTGAGGAAAGGACAAGAGAGGATCATTCTGGGGTTGCTTCCCAATTATTTGGTGCTTATGCTGAAGGAAAAGAGTTGAGAGATCTTGTAGCTGTTGTCGGGGAAGAAGCTCTCAGCAGTTCTGATAAAAAATATCTGGAATTTGCAGATGAGTTTGAAAAAAGGTTTGTAAATCAGGATAGGGAAGAAGACAGAAGTATTGAAGAAACGTTAGAACTGGGATGGGAGTTATTATCATCATTCCCTGAATCTGAACTAAAAAGAGTAGACCCTGAATATATTGAAAAGTATTATAAAGGTGAAAAGCATTGAAAGAGATAAAGCCGACTCGTTCAGCTTTATTGAGATTGAATAGGAGAGTTTTGCTGGCTGAAAGAGGACATAGACTCTTAAAAGAAAAAAGAGACGTTCTTGTTATAGAATTTTTTAGTATCTTTGAGGATCAGAAGTATCTTAGGAGAAAAATCAATGAAGACCTTAAAGATGCCTTTAAAAATTATATGAAACTAAGGATTGTAGACAGAAACACGGAAAACCTTGCCACAGTACTTCCTAAAATGCAGAGCCCTGAGATAGAGATAAAAAGAAAAAATATTATGGGAGTTAATGTCCCCTTAATAAACTTGAAAAAAGGGAAAAGAAATCTTTTTGAAAGGGGATACAATCTATATTCTTCTTCTACGCTTTTAGACGATGTTTATGACAAGTTCGGGGAGATACTTGAGGAGATAGTAAGATTGGGGGAGATAGAAAGATCAGTTAAACTTCTAGCCAGAGAAATTGAAAAAACAAAGAGGAGAGTAAACGCATTGGAATATATAATAATACCTGCTCTAGAAGAGAAGAGAAGATTCATTCAATTTCAATTAGATGAACGGGAAAGAGAGGATTTTTTTAGGATGAAGAGGGTTAAAAGCCTTATGGAAAGTAAAGCTTAAAAGTGTAATTGCCCGTATAATATATGGTGTAAAAAATGTATGTGACTGGAATATCTTCAAAATCCATAATAGAAAAACTGCCGTATGAGAAGATAGATGTAGAGTACCGAGAATTTCCTGATGGTGAGATGTATATAAGATTTCAGGAAAAAATAAAGAAAATAAGAGAGCTTCTTATAGTTCAGTCTCTCTACTCCCCCCAGAATACACATTTGATGCAGTTATTTTTCATGCTTGACGCGTGCAGGGAGTTGAATATAAATGTCCATCTTTTTGTTCCCTATCTTGCTTATGCACGACAGGATAAGAGATTTAAGGATTATGAATGCATATCCTCAAAGACAGTATTAAATATTCTAAATTCTTTTGATTTAAAGAGCTTCTATACTATAGATGTTCATGAAAAAAAACTTTTAAAACATATTAAAACAGAATCAAAAAACGTAACAGCGACGTCTATAATAGGAAGGTATCTCAAGGAAGAAGATCTGAAAGATCCTGTGATAATTTCGCCGGATAAGGGAGCTATAGACATAGCAGGGAGGGTAGCTGAAATTCTGGACTGTGAGTATGATTATCTGGAAAAGAAAAGGATCTCTGGGGATACTGTAGAAACAAGACCTAAGAATATAGATACAGGGGGAAGAGATGTCGTAATTGTGGATGATATGATATCGACAGGAAGTACAACGGCAAAAGCATGCGAAATTTTAAAGAAAGAAGGAACAAGAAAGGTACTGGCTGGAGCTACTCATCTATTGATGGTAGGGGGTGCAGAAGAGAAGCTTAAAAGAGCAGGCATAGACAAGATCTTTGGAACAGACTCCATACCTCATAAATACTCATCTATAAGTGTCGCTCCTCTGATAGAGGGGGAGTTAAAAATCATGCTATGAAAGAAAAATTAGTACCTTTAAAAGATCGGAGATTCAAATGCCAGTTGTGCGGAGAATGCTGCAGGAACAGGTGGGTGCCTTTAACCTTGAGAGACATATCCAAGATAAAGAATGTAAAGCCTATAGATGATTTTCTTCTGATCTGGAATGAAAAGAAGTTAGTTATAGAGAGAAGAGAGGGGGATAATGGATGTGTTTTTTTGAAAGATAATTTATGTGAAATAAACAAAATAAAACCTCTTATCTGCATACTGTATCCTGTGGCTTTATCAGAAGTGCCTGTTTTAAAGAATGATACTCCTTATTACCTTAAAAATGGAAAAAAAGTATATTTATATATTGATAAAAGCTGTAAGGGTATTGGGAAAGGAAAAAAATTTGATATTGAAAAAATACTGGATCTGTGCGAAACAATCCTTCAAGAATCAAAAGAAACATCGCTGGAGAAATTGATAGAGATAATTTAACTATAAAAGTTTCAAGCTTCCTGTATATCCATCTATTTCTTTATCCTTCCATGGTCCTATTCCTATGCATGTTATTGTATCTGGCGATATCTGCGTCATCCCTGCATCCTTTATAAGAACAGTAGGAATTTTTCTTTTTACTCTTTCATACATCTCTAGAATCTTTTCTTTATTTTCTATCTTCAGAACTATCTTTTTCTGCCCTTCGTATGCCCATTTATCGTATATATCTGGATAGTTTTTTCTGCAGAGTTCAGCTGCTGCTAATGATGCATGAGCTACCTGTGAAGCTATCTTTCCTTTTCCAAGCTTCAAATCTGCTCTGATTACTATAACCTGTTTCATTCCTTCACATCCAGCAAAACAATGTCTTCATTATTTTCCAAGAAGATCGTAAGTTTTTTTCCTTCGCAGTGGTAAAGATCTATCCCGTGCTCCAAAAAACTTTTTGCTTCTTTAGAGTATACAGATATTTTATAATTTCCTATATATAAATAGAGATGCCCTCTAATGTTCTCTACCATCTTTACTACCCCTGCTCCCCAAAACTTTCCTTCCGGTATTTCATCATCAAGATCATATACACAAATCTCATCGGAGATAACTTTTGCCTCACCTACAAGCATCTCTTCCGATCTGAACTCTTTATAAACTCCCGAAACTTCAACGATGCACTCTTCGAATGCCTCTCCTTTTATATATGCCTTTATTTCCCCAGTTTGATCTTCCAACTCTATTAAATGCCCGTCGTAGTAATATCTTCTCGATTTAACTTTTCCTCTAATAGTATAAACTTTATTCAACTTCAAATCGCATATTTTTTCTATTTTTTTTCCTAAATTCACATAATAAAGACAGAAAAACTCTTTATTAAGTATCCCATAAGCTTCGATATAATTTCCGAAATCAGAGTTTATATCTATTTTTATATCGTTTATATAGTTTTCATCTCCTCTCTTTTCGGTTTTGCCTTCAAGATAATCACATTTTAAAGAAAATATATCGTTTATTATTAACTTCTCATTTTCTTTCTCCCCTATAATCCCTCCAATTCCGTCAAAACCAAAGTTTTCATTAAAAACAAAACTTCCAAAATTAGTTTTAACTTTATTTCCTTCTATATGACATGCAAAAAAAGATTCATTAAATTTATGCACTTTAAATTTCTCTGGATATATCTGAAACTCTGGAAATCCTCTTTTTATGTATTTTTCGGGCGTCTTTTTTAATACGCCTTCAACGATAATATAGTCTCCTATATCTACATCTTCCAGCGAAAAAATCTCTATCTCATTAACAACTAAAAATTTTTCGTATGCTTCAGAAACTACTCCCTTTAAAACAACGTATTTCTCTAAATAATTTTCGGGATCTGAGGAGATCTCTTTTGGCCCTAAGTATATAGAGAGAGCAAATAATGAACTCAGTCCTATTAAGGATGTTATTAGAGCTACTCCCAGCAGTGTTTTGTTTTCCATGTACTTTATTTTTAAAAGATTTTAAAAAAGTATCGTTGCTATATCTTGAATCGTACTTGCAATGTTCATAGTATCTTCTCCATTAAATCTAATACAGAGTAAGAAGCTCTTGTTATTCCCATGCTTTTTTCTGTCGTATCTGTGCCTACAAGATATAAATCTTTTATAGGTGTAACATTGCCAGGCATTTTTTGGTTTATACTCCATGCTGCTTTTTCAGGAACCAAAACCTGCCAGTGCATAAAATCTATGTCTTTCTCGATCTCTGGAAAAATCCTTTTTATACCGTCTAATGCTTTTTTCTTTTCCTCTTCCAGATTGTATTCTTTTGGAAGAACAAATCCAAATCCCACCAGTTGTTTTCCCTTTGGTGCCAGATCTGGATCGTAATTTGAAACAGGAACAGCCCAACATCTTGGATCGATCCATATCTCACTGCCCATCTTATCAAAATATTTTCTATTCAGTCCCGCCCAGAGTGTTAAAGTATGTACTCTCTCTAATTTTTTTAATTCCTCTTTATAATTTTCGGGAAGATCCACTATATCCGGCAACTCAGAGGCATATCCAGAGTATATTACCATTTTTCCTTTATATTCTCTGTTTTGAGTTTTCACACCTATAACTGTGTTATTCTCTATTAAAATTTCTTTTACCTCCTCTCCCGTTATGATTTCAGCGTTTAGGGACTGTACTATGCAGTTGATTATCGTTCTTATTCCTCCCTTGGGATATCCCTGGTCTTCTGCACCTTTCTTTGTCAATAATTTGATTATTTTTGAGAGATACGCCTGAGGATCGATACCGTGTATAGTTATAATCCCCTTGCTCTTACTCTTATAATCTAAACTATCTAGAAACCTCGCTACAGACGCTCTTTTAGAATCAACTCCTGTCATAAAATAACAGATAGTGTCTACAAAGCTCATCGTTGTCTTGTTGATATTTCTCTTCTCCAGGAGATCATATACAGAAATATCTAAGAAATCTTCCCCCATCAATCTTCTACCATACATCGAAATTAAAATCTCTAATAGAACTGCTCTATCTTTTCTGGGGATAAGAGAAAAGGTAGAAAATGATTTTAGATTCCAAGGAAAAGAATAATGTTTATCTTTGTCTCTTACATAATACTCTCCGTGATAAATAAAATCGGGGGACACATCAAAGTACTGGGTAATTAATTTTCTTAAGGGACCATTTTCTAATCTTGTGATAATGTGAGGTCCGTTATCTACAACATACCCTTTTATCTTATAACTCTGACAAATTCCCCCTACTTTTTTTTGTTTTTCTAAAATTAAAACTTTTTTTTCATTTTTTGATAATACCAGTGCGGAAAGTAGACCACTGACCCCCGCGCCTATTATAATCGCATCATACACTATGATACACCTCTTTTTCTAGAAGTTTTTCTAAAGTTTCTATTTTTGAGATAATCTCCTCGATATACTTCTCCTTTTCTTTATTTTTATAGTCCTCCAATTTTTCTTTTAGAGGCTTTATATCTCTGAAAAGAATTTCTTTTAATGCAGAAATGTAGAAATCAGCAAAATCTTTTTTTGCTGTGTATAGATGAGTTCTAACATTTTTCACTTTTATTATTAAACTTTTTTTACGAGCTGATTCAAATATATACTTACAGAAGAAATACTGTATCCAGTTTTTTCTTTTATTTCCTTCATTGTTAAAGGATCCTTAGAGAGTAGAACCGTGGCAAATATCATACTACCTCCCTCGCATATGCCTAAAAAATTTGACATTCTCACTATGTCCTGAACAATTTTTTCTCTGATCTCCATAATTTTCACTTTTTATATATTTTAGAAATTACTGGAATTTCAGGATTTATAAATCTTTCGTAGAAAGACCTTTTAAAGATAAAAGTTAAATTCTGAGTATGAGAAACGCTGTAATAATTACTTGTATCGTTGCATTGGTTGTTATAGGAGTGATCTTTTTTCCAAGGGGTGAGAAAAATGAGACGGATGATATAAAAATAGACCCCCCTCAAACAACAAAGATGCAACTTAAAGGAAAAACAATAGAGTGTGAGTTAAAAAACTATACGACTGATGGAAGGATAGGGGTTACAGTACATTACGTTCTCTCAGACACAAACTCTACAGTTGTAAGCGTCTTTTTTAAAAATATAACAGACAATATTCAGCCTCTGAATTTGAAAGATGTTTTTGTGGAGGATAGGGCAAAAAATATTCTTCCTCTTGAGGACTATGAGATAACATGGCAAACTTTCAATGTCTTGGATAAAAATCTTAACTCTTTGGGACCTAAAGAGGGTGTGAGAGTAAATTATTATTTTAAAAAATCAGAAAAACTTCTAAAGCACTTTGCATTCAGAAATGTATACTATAGTAGCTTTGAATACACTATCTGGAAAGTTAAGATAATTTATTAGAAATAGAAAAATTTTTAGTATTTTTATATAGAAACGGGCCGTGAGGGATTCGAACCCTCGACAGGCAGGTTAAGAGCCTGCTGCTCTACCAGACTGAGCTAACGGCCCCAAAGTATACCTGACCGCATTATAATATAAATCTTTCCACCCACCCCATTGTTTCTACTGGAGATAGTAGATAACTCTTAGAGATATAAAAATTTTATGATAATATTCCCAGTAAGTCTTCTTTTTTATGTATATATATTTTACTATGATACAAAGGGAACTAAAACAAGTTAAATTCCTATTTCATATAATAAAATAGCGTTTTTCCAGAGGAAATAAAGGGGGTAGGTAAAACTATTTATAGGGGTACACCATCAATATATCAATGAAGCAAAGGAGTCTCGAGGAATTGTTTGATCAATGTATAAATAAGAAATTAATAATTAAAAATAAGGATATGTTGAGACATTCTTATACACCTGATGTATTACCTCACAGAGGTAACCAAATAGAGAATTTAGTAATACCACTCGTATCAACACTTAAAGGTGAAACTCCCTCTAACATACTAATTTATGGCAAAACAGGTACAGGTAAAACAGCAGTCGTTAAATATGTTGGTAAGGCGATAGTTAAAAGAGTCGGAGGGAAGTTTTACTCCAGACCGTATGTAAATAGAATAAAGCCAGATCTTGAGATAGAGAATAATGACAATACCCCCGTGTATTTTATATATATAAATTGCGAAGTTGTTGATACACAGTATAGAATGCTCGCAAAGCTTAGCGAGTATCTTGGAGAATCTGTGCCTCTTACAGGATGGCCTACAGATAAGGTATACGATACATTTTTTAATGCGTTAGATAACTCAAAAAGACTTGTAATAGTCGTTCTCGATGAGATCGATAAACTGCTTAAAAAATCCAGTGAGGATATACTTTATAATTTAACAAGGATAAATACAGACCTAAAAAATGCAAAAGTGAGTATTATTGGCATCTCCAACGATTTAAATTTTATAGAGTTCCTTGATCCCAGGATAAAGAGTTCTTTAGGAGAGGAGGAGCTGATATTTCCACCGTATGATGCAGTTCAGCTCGTTGATATACTCACCCAAAGAGCTACAGAAGCTTTTTATTCAGATGTCATAGGATCAGGAGTGATTCAGTTATGTGCGGCTTTCGCTGCACAGGAGCATGGGGATGCAAGGAGAGCATTGGATCTCCTGAGGGTATCTGCTGAGATAGCAGAAAGGGAAAACTCCAAGAGGATAGAGGAAAGACATGTAAAGGAGGCAAAGATAAGGACAGAGAATGATAGGATTATAGAGGTCCTGAAAACCCTTCCCACACAAAGCAAGTTCGTTCTTTACTCTGTCGTGCTTCTGGAGAAATACAATACCTCAACAATTATAACAGGCGATGTGTACTCTGTTTATAAAGATCTATGCAGACTTTCAGGGCAGGATATTTTAACACAGAGGAGAACATCAGACCTTATATCAGAGCTGGATATGTTGGGGATTCTCAATGCTAGGATAATTAATAAAGGGAGGTATGGAAGAACAAAGGAGATAAGGCTTGGTGTTCCTATAAACCAAATAAAAATAGAGCTTGAGACAGACTACAAGATAGAAAGGATTTCCTATTACGTTCCACCAGTACAACACAAACTGGGGTAATCAGATGACAGTAGGCACTAAGGAGATTGTGGGGATATTAAGTAGGGATATAATCTCTGTTTTTTACGAGAACAATATTATCCTAAGTAAAGAGGCATATGAGTATATACTTGAAGAGAAAATTGATATAGAGGAATTGATAGGGTATATAGAATATTTGCAGGAGAAGAATATGCACATTGCTGAGAAATCCTCGCTTTTAGATATATATTTACCAAAAATGAAGGAGAAGAATTTTAAATTTGAAAAAAAGGAAACGATTCTCGATAAAATAACAGAGGAAAAAATAGAAGTATCTATAAAGAGTAGAGATATCCCAGCAAGAGATACAGATCCCGAGATAAAAATCTTAAAAAAGATAGAAACAGATAGCGAGGGAAATTTTGAGGATTTCTTAGAGACTTTTAGAGATAGATATGAAAAAATTTCCAGAATTTTTAGAGAAAGAGTTAATATAAGAGATTTTCAAAACATAAGCACCATCAAAAAGGGAGAAAATGTTAAAGTTGTAGGGATGGTAAGAAAAAAGTTAAACGCAAAGACAAAAAATGTGATACTGACAATAGAAGATTTTTCTGGAGTCACAAAGGTATTCATTTCCAGAAAATCCAGTATAAATACAGATATGATCTTCGAAGATGAAGTAATATGTGTGGAAGGGAAGTGCGGAGGAAATATAATATATGCACAGAATATTGAGTTTCCGGATATACCTTTAGTGAGAGAGGTAAACAGAAGCGAGATAGATATATACTCAGTTTTAATCTCCGATTTACATGTAGGGAGTAAGATGTTTTTAGAAAAAGAGTTTCTAAGATTCCTAAAATGGCTTAATCTAAAGATAGGAGACGAAAAACAAAAACACACAGCATCCAAAATAAAATATCTTATCATCGCGGGAGATGTTATCGATGGCATAGGGATTTACCCAAATCAAAAAAAAGATCTGGAGATATTAAGTGTATACGATCAATATAAAAAAGTGTATGAATTGTTATCATTAGTACCAGATTATATCCAGATTATAATTTCGCCCGGGAATCATGATGTTGCCAGACCTGCGATTCCACAGATTCCCATTCCTAAGGAGTTTGCTCCTGATTTGTATGATATGGGCAATGTTCTCATGGTCGGGAATCCAGCATTTTTTTCAGTGCACAACGTTAAAACATTAGTGTATCACGGGGATACGATATTTGAT
>Ga0209986_10003505_pt1 | contig 13727 bp, 19 predicted proteins | sample BlataG_FD_183168 | JGI IMG/M metagenome (GOLD analysis project Ga0209986, IMG submission 183168) | Deep subsurface microbial communities from Black Sea to uncover new lineages of life (NeLLi) - Black_00105 metaG (SPAdes) (version 2) | ecosystem: Environmental > Aquatic > Marine > Oceanic >...
ATATGGTCCGAAAGCTGCGTTGATGGTTGATTTAGCTGGAGATTATGCTTGGCAAAGCGTGACTGAATTGGGAATACCAAGTTTTTCTATTAAAGGGACGAATTTGTTTAATCTGAATATTCCCGCAATTAAGGAGCATGCTGATTTGTTTGGTGAAAGACTGTATACTGTTCGGGTTGGCAATGAAGAGTATGTTCTAAAATATGCAGCTTGCTTTCAGCAATTTTCGATGATAAAAGATTGGACAATTAGTTACAAGCAGATACCGGTTGGAATGTTTGAAATTGCTGATAGTTACAGGTTGGAGCAGTCTGGTGAATGCTTGCTAGGATTTAGGCTTAGAAGATTTTACATGCCGGATTATCACATTTTCTGTAGAGATTTGGAACATGCGAAGCAGGTTTCAATAGGGGTCCATAAGAAAATTTACGAGAAGATAAGGGAACTTGGAAACGATTATGTTTCGGTGTATAACTTAACGAAGAGTTTCTTTGAGAAGAACAGAGAGTTTCTAGGACAGTTGGTTGAAATTGAGAAGAAACAGGTTCTTCTGCGTTTTGTTCCTGAAAAGAAGTATTACTGGGTCATAAACGTTGAGTATAACATTATTGATGAGTTAAAGAGACCGAGAGAAATCGCTACTTTCCAAATCGACATTGGCAATGCACGGAGATTTGGTATAAAGTTCGTGGATAAAAATAGGGAGAAGGTTTACCCACCAATCTTGCACATTGCTGTTTTAGGGGGAATTGAACGGTATATTTTCACCGTCTTTGACACGGCGTTGAAACAAAAAATTCCTCGTTTGCCTTTGTGGCTTTCCCCTATTCAAGTAAGGGTGATACCTGTTTCAGATGGTTTCGTTAAAGATGCTGGAAAAATAGCAGATGAGATTGAGGATCATAGAATTAGAGTTGATGTGGATGATAGGTCAATTACTATGCAAAAGAAGGTTAGAGAAGCGGAGATGGCGTGGATCAACTATATAGTTGTCATTGGTCAAAAGGAAGTTGATTCTGGAATGCTTGCGGTGAGAGACCGAGAGACTAGGAACATCAAGAAAATGTCACTTCGTGAGTTGATGGATGAAGTGAAGGCGAGAATGGCGGGTAAACCTTTTAGATCTCTGACTCTTCCTAGATTGTTGTCTCAGAGACCTCAGTTTTGGTGATAGGTTAGGGGTATTTGGATATGTCTCTCTTATCAGACCCCCTATAATTTTTTTCGCAGTCACTTATTCTCTCTCTTATAGACCCCCCTATAGAGGGGGGGGGCAGTCCGTTTTGAATAAGCATGTATGCAATGTCGTCGAGTGGGTAGTAGATAGCCGATGTTCCATGTCCTATGGTGATGAGTCTGTGAATCACAAAGGTCTCAGAAAATGAAATATACAGTTTGCGGACGTTTCCTTAGTCTTCCTTTAGTAGTTTCGACAAGGCTAGAATGGACAGCAGCGGAGTTGCTGCAACTGCGACTATGAAAGGGGTGTGCGGTGAAGCCTGGTATACCATGCCTCCAAGGTATGGGGCAAGAATCGTTGCCAACATGCAAGTTGTTTGTGATACAGCCATCCATCGTCCCCTTGAGGCTTCTGGAGCCATGGAACCCACCACTGCCCCCATTAATGACCAAAACATGTATGTGGCACCCATTAGGAAAAAGGGGAAAATTAATGCAAAGAAATTCCTGAAGATGAGAAGCCCGATAAATGATGCACAAACCAGCATGATTGAAACGGAAACGGCGCCTGCTTTCCTCCATTTATCACCTAGTCTGCCCAGAGCCACTGCTAATATTGCTGATCCTAGGAAAGTAACTGATCCTAAAACGCCAATGTGCAATCTGTTGAAGTGAAGTTCATCTTTGAGAAAAAGGGTAACGAACGGTCTAGCTAAGGTTATGGCAAACATTATTGCTGCGAAGAAGACTGCCCAGATGATAATTTTCTTTTTGCGGAATGGAATAGTTGGAGTCTGGGAAGGCTTTCTTGTTGCGTGTTGACCGCTGATAAAAAAGAGCCCGAATGTGCAGAGAGCATAGAAAACAAAGGATAGCCAGAAGACATGTTTCATGCCGACGAGTGTTGAAAGATAGCCTCCTAGGGCGGGAGAGAAGATGTATCCAAGCGACCATGAAGCTGAGATCGTAGTAAACGCCAACGTCATCTTGTCTTTTTCTGTTGCAGTTGCAATGTAAGCGCTGGAAGCTGGTTGACCTATCCAACACCCGTATAGGATCATGCCAGGTAACAGTTGACTCCAATTTTGCGCTAACGAAAGAATGATTGGAGTGGGCAACCATATGAGCCAGCCTAGAATCATAACTTTTTTCCGATCGTACCTGTCCGCTAAGAAACCTCCGAGGAGAGGTGTGAATGCAGCCGCTAAACCCAATGTAGAGAACAGTATTCCTACTTCAACTGAGCCTGCGCCAAGCTCTTCCATGTGAAGTGGCAATATGTAGAAGTAAAGGCCGTCTCCGAAGGCGCCTATTAGGTTGGAGAAGAAGAGTAGTTTGAGGTCTCTGTTCAAGGTTTCAAAGACAAATCGAAGGGTTAAAATGCTCTTGTAGTCTATCCTCGACATACGGTAGCCACCATCTTCTGAAGTAACCTAAATTAGAGGAGAAGTATTCAAGTTCTCAGTTTTTATCGGTTACTCCTCTGCGCGCGCACCAAACTTTTATGTAACCTTCCAAAGTAATCAGTTGTTGCGTCTACTACAAGAGGGGACTAAGCAGAAAGAAAATTGAGGTGCAACAAATGAGTGAAGTTAGAGAGTTATTGAAGAAATCAGGATATTCGAGCAGAGCAATAGAATATTACATAAGAAAGGTAAATGTTGGAGAGATAAAAGATCCGAGTGTTCGTTTTGCGTATACTGGTCCGTGTGGTGACACTATGGAGATTTTTCTGAAAATAGAGTCTAACGTGATAAAGGATGCGAAGTTTCAGGCAATAGGATGCGCTGGGGCTTTTGCATCTGGTTCTGCGCTGATGGAACTGGTAAAAGGAAAGACTTTGGAACAAGCGGAAAAAATTGATGAAGGAGATATAATGAAGCATCTCGGGCGTATTCCAAAACAGAAAATCCATTGCGCTTGTTTGGCTAAAAGGACCTTTAGAAAGGCGATTGAACAATACAGAAAGAACAGAAACTAAGGGTGCAATCGCGCGCTAACACCATTTCTTGAAAGGGAACTAGCTCGAGTAGGCGGGAGGCAACAAGGGTTATTTCTTGTCATAATTAGGAACTGTTTCAAGGTCACTGGAGAAATAGTCCCTGTCCTCTTTGCCTTTGATTTGCTCTCCAGCTTCTTTCGCTAACTTAATGTAATTCTCGCAATCGGTTTTCTCCCCAGCAACACCATGTGCTCTCGCCATTGCTTCATAAGCAAAAGCGATATCAAAGTCTCCAATATTATTCTCTTTGCAGATTTCCAAACATCTCTTTGCATGATGGAGTGCTGATTGGGGTTTATTCAAAATCGAATAAACACGGGAAATCTGCCATTCACCTCTCTCAAACTCTAAGGCTGTTCCGATTTCACCCCAATGAAAACGAGAAGCATGAGCAGCATGAACCATTTTATCGTCTTCTTGCTTGGTTCTATCTTTTTTATCCAGAAGGCTCCAAACAAGGTTAAACAAATTGACTGCAAATCTCTTGTGGCTTTCTTCCTCTGTATATTTCTTCGCCTCGACCATTTCGATTTCCCTCAATTCGATTTGACAGTTACTAGATGCACACATAAAGTTATTGCTGTTGGGCTGTATTTTGGCATACATCTCATGCGTGTCTGTTTAGACTCAGCTTTTTAGCTTCTCTAAGATAATCGCTGGACAGATTTTTTTGACACCATCGATTTTTCCAATTTTTTCAGAGATCACCTTTGTTAGTTCTCTTCCATCCCTTGTCCATATCTCTGTCATTATCATGTGGTCGCCTGTTGATGTTGCTACTGAGCGAATTTCTTTTATTTCGCAGAGTTTTTGGGCTGCCTCCAGAAGCTCCGTTGGATCTACGTCAACTCCAACTATTGCGACGGTATTCATTCCTATTTTTGACGGGGCAATTTCAATCGTGAACTTTTTTATTACTCCCTTCTTTTGTAATGCTTGAACTCTCTTTCTGATTGTTGATTCACTGAGTCTTTGCACACCAGCTATCTCTGTGAATGAAAGGTGTGGAAAATGGAAGAAAAAATTGAAAAAAAGCAGTCATTGTTGCGATTAGGCGAAGCTGTTCCAGATTTCGACGCGGTTACCACTCATGGAAAAATAAAACTTTCAGGGTTCAAGGGAAAATGGGTTATTCTGTTTTCCCATCCTGCTGATTTTACGCCGGTTTGCACAACAGAGTTCGTTGCATTTGCACAGATAAACAATGAACTGGTGAAAAGAAACGTGCAGCTAATAGGATTAAGCATCGACAGCACCTTCTCGCATATTGCTTGGATCAGAAAAATCAAAGAAAAGTTCGGAATCACAATTCCCTTCCCAGTGATAGCAGATTTAGATATGAAAGTTTCCAATCTCTTCGGCATGATACATCCAAGCGAAAGCACAACCGCAGCCGTCAGGTGCGTCTTCGTAATCGACCCTGAAATGAAGCTAAGAGCCATGATTTACTATCCGCTAAATGCTGGAAGAAACATGCAAGAAATTCTAAGACTGGTAGACGCACTGCAGACTGCAGATAAATACAAAGTTGCTACTCCAGCAAACTGGAAATCAGGCGATGACGTTATAGTTCCTCCCCCAGCAACGCAGGAAGCAGCAGAAAAGCGTCTGCAAGAAGGCTATGAATGCGTAGACTGGTTCCTATGCAAGAAGAAACTTCCCGCCTAGTCCCCCATTTTTTAAGTTACAAAGTGTTATTTAGAATCAGGACAAAGAACAATAAAGAAGATGTGTGAGGAAAAAACGGTAAGCAAAGAAGGGGGTGAGGTGTTTGAATTCTATAATTTCAAAAGCCAAACTCATAAGGGATTTGAGAGTGGCGGTTGATAATGGAAGAGCTCACAGCGTTTGTTTGGATTTACCACCCGAACTTGGCACAGATATGGGACCCACTGCTCTGGAGCTTGGAGTTATGAGCTTCGCTGGATGTTTTGCAACTATTTTTTCATTGACTGCAAAGAAGATGAGGGTTCACCTGAAAGATTTGGAAGTTGAGCTTCGCGCCCGAAAATCTGAAGAAACTGGCACAGTAGCCTCAGCTAAATTTAACATAACCGTGAAAAGCGATGCTAGAAAAGACAGAATTCAAAGAATTTTTAAACTAACTCGTGAAAACTGTCCTGTTGGGAAACTTTTCGAGCAGGCTGGTGTGAAAATAAGCTATAATCTAAAGCATGTAAAAGAATGACAAAGATGAATCCAGTAGAAAATCTCAAAAGAATCTGAGGCAGAAACATGAATCTTGAAGCATTGCATAAAATAAGTTATGGCCTGTATGTCGTAACTTCTAGAAAAAGTGATAATTTTAACGGTCAGATTGCCAATACGGTATTTCAAGTAACATCTGAACCGGCAACAATAGCGGCGAGTATTAATAAGCAGAACTTCACGCACGAGTTTATCCGAGAAAGCAACGTCTTTGCCGTTTCGGTTCTTTCAAAGAATACGCCAATAAAGTTTATAGGTCATTTCGGATTCAGATCTGGAAGAGATATAGACAAATTCAAAGGAATAAATTATAAAGTTGGCAGAACTGGTGCACCAATAGTTTTGGATCATGCAGTTGCATATGTAGAAGCTGAAGTGATTAAAGAAGTTGATGCGGGTACACACATCATTTTCATTGGTAAATTGGTTGATGCCGAAATCTTAACTAATGAGGAACCTATGACCTATGCTTATTACCATGATATGAAGAGAGGTGTAACTCCTAAGGCGGCTCCAACTTACATAAAAGAAGAAAGGAGACGATAAAATGATCAAATACAGATGCACTGTTTGTGGGTATATATACGACCCAGAGAGGGGTGATCCTGACTCTGGAATACCATCTGGAACTCCGTTTGAAGAACTGCCGGATGACTGGATCTGCCCAGTTTGCGGAGTAACGAAAGATCAGTTTGAAAAGGTGGAATAAAATAGAAAATGAAGCCGAGGGAACTAAAAGCAAATATTTACTGGGTTGGAGCGGTAGATTGGGATAGGCGACTTTTTGACGAACTTATTCCGCTTCCTGATGGAACAAGTTATAACGCTTATTTAGTCAAGGGCAGCGAAAAAACGGCTCTAATAGACACTGTTGACCCACCTATGGCAAGCGTGTTGATAGACAACCTGAATCAGCTGGGTGTTAAAAACATAGATTATGTTATTGCAAATCATGCGGAACAAGACCATTCAGGAGCATTGCCTCAAATATTGAAGCTTTATCCGAATGCCGTGGTTGTTGCAACTCCTAAATGCAAAAATCTGCTCAAGGAGTTGCTCCTAATTCCTGAAAGCAAAATCATGACTGTAGAAGACGGGGGGATCCTTTCGTTAGGGGATAAAACCTTAGAGTTTATCCATGCCCCTTGGGTTCATTGGCCAGAAACAATGCTCACATACTTAAGGGAAGACAAGATACTCTTCACCTGCGATTTTTTTGGTTCTCATCTTGCAACATCTGATTTGTACGTAACCGATGAAGCAACAGTTTACGAGGCGGCTAAGAGATACTATGCAGAAATCATGATGCCGTTTAAAACGGTAATTCAGAAGAATCTAGAGAAAATAAAAGATGTGCAAATGGATGTGATAGCGCCAAGTCATGGGTCACTCTATGATAAGCCAGGGTTCATACTTGAAGCGTACAAAGACTGGGTTTACGCCTCGCCCAAAAACATCGTTGTATTGCCCTATATCTCAATGCATGGCAGCACCAAGAAGATGGTGGAATACTTCGTTGCTGCTTTAGTTGAAAGAGGCATAACCGTTAAACAATTCAACCTAGCCGAAACGGACATTGGAAAATTAGCAATGGCATTAGTGGATGCCGCTACAATTGTGATAGGATCACCCACAGTTTTAGTTGGTCCCCATCCGAATGTTGTTTATGCGGTTTATCTTGCGAATGTTTTGAGGCCGAAACTGAAGTTTGCATCGATAATCGGGTCTTATGGCTGGGGTGGCAAGATGGTGGAACAAATCACGCGGATGCTATCCAACCTAAAGGTTGAGTTGCTTGAGCCCGTTGTCATAAAAGGGTTTCCAAAAGAACAAGATTTTGGGGCGTTAGACAGATTAGCTGATGAAATCTTGAACAAACATAAGGAACATAACTTAACGAACTGAAAAGGAGGTGACGATATGCTAAATAAGAGAATGGTAAAGGCGTTGAATATGCAGATCAACAACGAGCTTTATTCAGCGTATCTGTACCTGTCTATGTCTGCTCACAGCACCTTTATTGGACTGGAGGGATTTGCCAATTGGTTTATGGTTCAGTATCAGGAAGAGATGGTGCATGTCATGAAAATCTACGACTACGTCAATGACCAAGGCGGGCAGGTAAAGCTCATGGTTGTTGCAGAGCCACCTGCAGAATTCGGATCGCCTTTAGATATGTTTGAAAAGACCTTGAAACATGAGAGGTTCATTACAAAGTGCATTAATGATCTTGTTGACCTTGCTGTTAAGGAAAAGGATCATGCCACGAACATCTTTCTCCAATGGTTTGTTACCGAACAGATCGAAGAAGAAGCTAACGACAATGATATCATCTCTAAGTTGAAACTTGTTGGAAAAGAAGGTAATGGACTGTTTATGATCGACAAAGAACTTGCAGCACGTGTGTTTACGCCCCCAGCGACGTCTAAGGAGAGTGAAGCGTAAAATCGTGAAACAATTAGAAAAGGAGGTGAGTGTTTGATTTCAAAGGATGAATTAGTAGGCTTTCTGAAGAAGCAGGTTAACATTGAAAATGAGATTGTAAATTCGGTAAATGGAGCCTTAGGTGAAATAGAAAATCCAGCGGTGAAAGGAGTTCTGAAAGGAATATCCTTAGATTCCCTGAAACATGCAGAAATGTACGGTGCAGCCATTAGTTTGCTAACGAGCGTTCTCCCTGCTCTCACACAAGAGAATCTCGACAAACAAAGAGAACTTGTGGAAAAGCATATGTACATAGAAGCAGAGCTCATTGAAAAAATCAGCAAGGTACTGCCTAGCATTGAAAACAATAATGTCAAACTTCTCTTAAACGCAATATCGTTGGATGAAAAAAGACATCATCAACTCTTGAAGGAAGTTCTGGAAATTCTTGTTCGAGGAGAAACTATAACCGAGGAAGACTGGTGGGAAGTTCTTTGGAAAAACGTTCCATTCCACGGGGCTCCCGGAGGATAATACATTGAGGATTAATGGAGGCAAGATGAAGATGTCAGATGTTAAGGTTGGCTTGACAAATGTAATGGCGACGGAGTATGCGTTGACGTATGTCCTGCCCTGTTTGAGACTTACTCTTATGTTTGACAGAAAGAATAATAGATAGGTGCGAACGTAGAATTCCTGAAGGTGGTTTGAGAAGATGTTATCCCAAATACCTATACAGTTAGAGAAAGTTTCGAAGAAGTATCTGGACCGTGAAATACTAAGAGTTGCGGTGATAGCTGAACTGGATGCGATAAGCCTGTATGAACAACTGGCAGCCGCGACGGATAACGAAGGCATCAAAAAGATTCTGCTTGATGTGGCTAAAGAAGAGAAAACGCATGTGGGAGAGTTTCAAACCTTACTGCTAAAAGAAGATAAGGAACAAGTTGAAGAGTTGGAAAAAGGTAAAGAAGAAGTTGAGGAGATAATCGAATGACCGAACTAAAGCAAATTTACAAATGTAACGTCTGCGGCAACATTGTCGAAGTCATACACACCGGAGTAGGACAACTCGTCTGTTGCGGTGAGCCGATGGAACTACTTACAGAAAAAATCGAAGACGTTGGCTTGGAAAAACATGTTCCAGTAATAGAAAAGGTCGGGAACAAAGTGAAGGTTAAGGTTGGCAGTATCCCGCATCCCATGGAGCAAAAGCATTACATTGAGTGGATAGAAATAGTCGCCGACGGCAAAACTTGCAGAAAATTCTTAGAACCAGGAGACAAGCCCGAAGCAGAGTTCGAAACCACAGCAGAGAAAATAAAGGCAAGAGAATACTGCAGCATCCACGGACTTTGGAAATCAAAATAGAATCTGACAGACCAGTGAAAACATTTTCAACATCATCCTCTCTTTTTTGTCCACTTAAGGCATGGTTGCTAAATCAAGATAGCCCATTAGAATTATTTTGCGTGATCTAGTGAAAGCCAAGAAACGTTTGGTCAAGACAGTTAGCGCGTGCTAGTAAACCATAAAAAGGATTCTCAACTGTCATTAATGGGATTGAAAATGGTGGAAGTTGTTTACCAGCCTTGGAAAAAAATCGTCATACATGAAATAGTCAAGTATGCTTTAGACGATTTGGTGAAACTTCAGAGTTTAGGTGTGGAACCGGGTGGATTGGGTGACCCCTTACTTTGGGTGGGAGGGATAGTATTTTCTAGTTCGACGATGCTTGAAACAAAGGATGTCATCAAAGAAAAATTAGAAGGTTCAGTTCATTGGTCATCAGTAGAATGGGCACTAATGCCTGAGTTCAAAGAGGTGATTATTATAAAAGAAACAAATGTAAAAATCCCGATAATTAATGTCAGCGCACATCCCATATACAAAACAGTTTCAAAATGGCTGAAAGAACACAAAGAATCAGAACCAAAATAACCGTTCACTTTTCCTTTTTAACGTGCACTTAGAATCCTTGTATTGGAAAAATTTGAGCATACCAACCATTTTGCATGCATGCAATGAAAAATGGACACTGGGTTTGTAGATAGTTCAACGAATCGAAAGTGCAGAGTGCTAGTACCTTTAAATAAACCTCTTGGACCAACAGTTAGTGAGGTGATAATATGGCTAGGGTAGCGCGAGAAATGGTGGAGAAAGCTGGTATTGATGTTGATCAGCTCGTGGAGTTGTTGGTCAAGAATGCCGCAGCCGAGCTTACAACATACTACTACTATACTATCCTTCGATGTAATCTAATAGGACTAGAAGGAGAAGGAATTAAGGAGATCGCAGAGACCGCTCGCATTGAAGATCGTAACCACTTTGAGGCTCTTGTTCCTCGCATATACGAGTTAGGAGGCAAGCTTCCAGATGACATGAAGGCTTTTCATGACGTCTCGGCCTGTCCGCCCGCCAGACTGCCAAAAGACCCGACTGACACTTTGGCAATGTTGAAGGTGTTGGTGGAGGCGGAGAGATGTGCAGTGCGCGGATATACCTATATCTGTAACCTGACCGCTGGCAAAGACCATCGAACCTACGATTTATCTCAGGCAATCCTTAACGAGGAAATTGAGCATGAGTCCTGGTTCTCCGAATTCCTAGGTGAGGGCCCGTCTGGCCACTTCATGCGTAGAGGTGAGACTTCACCCTTCGTCTCCAAATTCCTCAAGTAGGCCTTTTCTCCCTTTTCCCTCTTTTTTGCCAAACTTGGAAGGATCAGATGAATGAAGGAGTTCACTGAAGAAGAGCTTGCCCAATACAATGGGAAAAACGGAAATCCAGTGTACGTAGTGTACAAGGGAAAGGTATACGACCTATCAGCTAGTTTTCTTTGGAAAGACGGAACCCACCAAGTTCTTCACCGCGCTGGCGTGGATTTGACGGATGCCTTGGAGCAAGCTCCACACGGCGGAGATGTCCTCGAAAAGTTTCCCGTGGTTGGGGTCCTACATGGTGTTGGCATGTCTGATATACCATCTAAACCATGAGATGCATGCATGCAATGAAAGTCAGCGGAAACTAACAAATACGCTTAGATCTATATTCGAAGTTTTCGTCTGCTTCTTCGGACTTGAAATACTTTTGAAACCTTGATAAATAGTAAGAAAAAATATTAACATGTATACTCTGAAAATGTTCATTCATTGGAACCTTTGGTGGCTGTAGGGATGGTTGATATAGAAAAGTTTGCTGACGAATGGGGCCCCGAGAAAGTTTTGCAAGTTTATGATTCTAACACTGGAATGAAGGGAATTCTAATAATTGACAATACTGCGTTGGGTCCAGGCAAGGGCGGAATAAGAATGACGCCTACGGTAAACGTCGAAGAGGTTTTCAGGCTTGCGAGGACTATGACTTGGAAATGTACCTTAGCAGAACTTCCATTTGGAGGAGCAAAATCCGGCATAATAGCGAATCCCAAGAAAATCTCGAAAGAGGAAAAGATGAACCTGATCAAAGCCTTCGCCGTGGCGTTAAAACCTTTTTCTCCAAGTCAATACATCGCAGCTCCAGACATCAACACCGGGGAGGAAGAAATGGCGGCTTATGCCCTCGCAAATGGCTCTTTAAAGTCTTGTACTGGAAAGCCTGCAGACATGTGTGTTAGGCCAAGCGAGGAATGCGGCATTCCTCACGAGTACGGTTCAACTGGCTACGGCGTGTTTCATGCAACCAAACTTGCAGCGGAGCACATCGGCATTAAATTAAAGGAAGGAACAACAGCTATTGACGGCTTCGGTAACGTTGGTTCCTTTTTGGCAAAATACCTCAGCGAGTTCGGAGCGAAAATAGTGGCGGTAAGCGACAGTAAGGGATGCATATACAATCCAGATGGATTAGATTATGAAAAACTGAAGAAAGTGAAGGAGGAAACGAGGTCAGTAATTAACTATGAACAGGGCCAAGTTCTAAAGTATGAAGAGATTTTCGAGTTGCCAGTCGACATACTTGTTCCCGCGTCCATTCCAGACGTAATTAATGAAAAAAATGTAGATAAGATTAAGGCCAAAGTGATTGTAGAAGGAGCCAACATCCCAGCTACATATGAAAGTGAAAGTCGGCTCAATGAAAAAGGAGTATTAGTGATCCCTGACTTTATCGCAAATGCTGGAGGCGTAATATCCTCCTATGCTGAATACATTGGCGAAAACCCACAAAGAATGCTTCAGATGGTTGAAGAAAAAATCGTCAAAAACGTGAAATTGGTTATAGAAAAGGCTGAGGAAGAAAAGATTGCTCCTCGGGATGCCGCATTGAAAATTGCGCAAAAAAGGGTTAAGAAAGCAATGGAAAAGAGAGAGAAAGTTGAAAATACATAAACTTGAGACTTGACTAGCCTTTCCAATCCAGAAGTCTTTTTTCTCCCTTGATTTTCTTGATGTCAGTTATGTCTTGTGTCACTTCCATTGTTCCCAAATATTTTCCGTTCCTATCTCTAACTGCAAAATATCTGATGTGAATTAGGCTCTTGTCTTTCTGAATCCAGAACCCAGCTACATCCTTCTTGCCCGTCTTGAAAGCTTCAAGAATCTTTTTTACAATATGAACGCTTTTCTGTGGGTGGCATAACTGCACTTTTCTTCCGAGGACAGCCTTTGTCCGAACAAAAATTCTTTCCTCAGCCTTGTTGAAATATTTTACACGGTCCTCTCTATCAACAAATGATATGTCAACCGGAAGCGAATCCAAGATGGCCTCAACTTCCTCTTTTGAAAGAACACCTGTTTCAAACTGCAGCATTCCTTTAGGAGCAATTATTGTTTCAGTTTTCGGCTTTTCAATTTCTTCCGTTGGCAACATTTCTGTCAGGTGTTGCGGAGTGAAGCAACAATATCCTATTTCATCGAATTCTTTTCGAATATCTTTCCATTCTTCATCTGTAACCACTCGTAATGCTGTAGGGAAGAGTATGTTGTTTTCCTTGAAAAAATGGCTTGAAAGAATGTTGCCTAAAGACTTGGCGGTTTCACCAAGTTGCTTTCTAAAGTCTTGAAAGCTTATGGCACTGTAATTTTTGACTATACTGTAAAGTTGTTTCTTTGTATCTCTTATTTGATTGTGTTCTATCCACATTACTGCGGGAGGTTCCGTGATTCCATGTTTTTCTAGGAATGGGAAAAGTACGTTTTCTTCTCTTAAATAGTGTTTTTCCGCATCCAAGAGTTCTTCCGCAATGTGCTTCAGTTGCTTTGCCTCGTCGGCTACATCACCTACATTGCTTGCCTCCTGAATCCTGTTTACAATCGTGTTGAATTTTTCCGAAAGTTGAAGGAGAATTTTATGTTCTTCTGCGAGTATGCTAATTGGATGCCCAAGTGGAACCTCCAGTTTTTGTTTTTCTAGTTGTTCCCTAAAAACAGCCAGATGAACGTCACATAGCCTTTGAATTTCTTGTCTGGGCATCCCTTCCTTTATGAGCTCTTGTTCAATTTTAGCGATTTCTAAAGGGCTTATGCCGCCTAAGACTCTCTTGAATGTTTCTTTAACCTCACTTACTGGAGTTCCAGAGTGTAGCTGTGCAATTATTTTCTTCATTATTTTCTTTTTACTCTCGGCTGTTTCACTCATCACTTTTCCTCCTTATTTTGCGTAATCATTATGACATGCGCCATGCATGCATGTGTGCATATATAGCTTTTTCCAGTGTTAGCATACATGCAGTATTCCAATTTCTAGTTGTACTTGTGCGCGCGCAATTGCCATGTCTCTTGAGTAGTTCAGGGGGAAAACTTATCTCCCTTCGACGTGCACTCATTTTTTTGGGGAAATATTATGAAGGTTAAACCTGACAGGACTTTAGATTGTCTGGGTTTATACTGTCCTGAACCTGTTTATAGAACAAGAATGGAATTGGATGACATTAGAATTGGAGAACTTCTAGAAGTTCTGGCTGATGATCCAGCGG
>Ga0209986_10003506_pt1 | contig 13727 bp, 16 predicted proteins | sample BlataG_FD_183168 | JGI IMG/M metagenome (GOLD analysis project Ga0209986, IMG submission 183168) | Deep subsurface microbial communities from Black Sea to uncover new lineages of life (NeLLi) - Black_00105 metaG (SPAdes) (version 2) | ecosystem: Environmental > Aquatic > Marine > Oceanic >...
GGTGCCCTTCTTTGGCTGTTCAAGTCGGCTCCAATCCTTTGCCTGATGGGATCTGCTGTGCTACTACTCTACATACCTATGTTTGGACAGAAGGCACTTTTTGAAGGCTTCGGTGACGCAATAGTGCTACTATACCTATTAGTCATACCTTCTCTAGCACTTGTAGCAGCCGGATTCTCATCAAGCTCGCCATATGCCACCGTAGGCGCACAGCGCGAGATGGTTATCATGATGAGTTACGAGTTCCCGCTGGCGATGGCGATAGTTGCTATTGGCTGGCGTATCAGTCACGTCACTAATATTAATCCATTCATATTTTCTACCATCGCCCAATATCCTGTATGGAACCAGGTAGGCCTGGTGGGAGTGATAGGATCACTGATTTTGCTCTTTACTCTTTTAGTAGTTACGCCTGGGGAAGTTGGCAAGGTACCATTTGACCTGGCAGAAGCTGAAACTGAGATTGCTGGGGGGCTATTGGTTGAGTATTCTGGCAGAAACCTTGCCCTATTCTACATCGCAAGCGCAATAAGAGCTTTTGCCATGGCATCTTTAATAGTAGCTTTGTTCTTTCCATATAATCTTTCACCTGTAATTGGAATCGGGGCATCCGCTCCTGCAGCAGTTGTGGACGGGCTATTCTTCCTCGTCAAAGTCTTCCTGATAATGTTTGTTTGTGTAATGTTAATACGCGCTGCCATGGCGCGGTTTAAGATTGACCAGGCAAGCAAAGTCTATCTTGTCACAATGACACTCGTAAGCCTTGTCGGTCTGATACTAATATGGGTAGATATGACAGTGTGAGGCGAAAGATATGGAAATAGTTAAGATATTGCTAAAGCAGCTCTTTCAAACTCCGGCGACAAATAAATTCCCGGCAAAATATGCTCCCAAATCAACCATCCAATTTCTGGACAGGATTAAAAAAGGCGAGTTGAAGCTAATACCACCAATAGCAGTGCCGCCTAAGTTTCGAGGGAAAATCTCATTTAACAGAGAAAAATGCACCGGATGCCAGTTGTGCATCAAGGTCTGCCCCACTAAAGCCATAGAATTTATACCCGAAGAAAAAAAGGTGAAAATATTCGTTGCCAGATGCTGCTTCTGTGCTCAATGCAACGACATCTGCCCAGTAGACGCGCTATCCATGACCGATGAGTTCATGCTCTCCAGCTATGATAAATATGCCGACGAGCTTGTGGTAACAAAATAGCCTACGCTACTCATATTTCGAGCGTCATTATTTCATTCAGCCGTTTTTCTATTATCAGATTCGCCACACGGTCCCCACTTCCTCGAATAATGCTCGACAATTCTGTGCCAAAATCCATCTTCTCGGGCTGAATCCCCACAAGTACTATATCCTTGCAAAGGTCGCTTACATACAATATTAAGAAAGATAGTGCCATGCTGTGTGTTGAAACATGCATAACTTCTATTTTCTCCGGCGGTATAATTCTATATGAACCTGGACTTAATCCCATCTCAGCGGCATCCACCAATATAAGTCTATCAGGATTATGCCTTCTAATACTTGAGGTGTAATTCTCTGGAGTTGTACCGCAATTTATGGTAATGATTTTCCTTCTCGCCCCTATGAATTTGGCCTGTTCGGACCCCCTTTTAACTTCTTCAAGATATTTATCGATCCTTTCTACAATATAAATACCAATTCCATCGTCGCCTTTTAATGTGTTCCCTATGCCCAAGACTACTTCTTTCATGCTAACTGTTTAACCACCCTTCTATCAGTCTGAGCCCTTCGCTTCCTGTCATTCTGAGCCCTTCACTCCTTGTCATTCTGAGCCCTTCACTCCTTGTCATTCTGAGCCCTTCACTCTTTGTCATTCTGAGCGTGTGAGCCGAAGCCCTGAACGAAGTGAAGGGGAAGAATCTAATCTCGCTCAGGGTAAACTCCGTGAAGAATCTCACGGCGCTCAGGACAGGCTCCGTGAGGGGCCTCTGAGAGTCTTCAGTCGTTACACTCCCTCAGAACATCAAGCATTATACTGAGGAAAGCCCTCCACCTACAAGGAAAGCCTGAAAAATCTCTTTGACACTCGAAACTTGGCAATGCTACACTTCCCTTATCTGTGAAGAGAGTTGGCATTCTATATCACCCTCGACTGGACAAAGCCCGCGATTTAGCTATTAAGATAAAGGAGCTAGTATCAGCCCATGAAGTATCCTCGTGGCAGTGCTCGGCTTGGGATGAAGATAAAGCTAAGCTTCAAGTGGCTGGTTCAGATTTAATCCTCAGCATTGGCGGTGATGGCACTATCCTCCACGCCGCACGCACCGTAGCCCCTTTAGCAGTGCCAATTTTGGGGATAAATCTTGGCAGGCTGGGATTTATTACTGAGCTAAATGGCGATGAGGTGTTATTAAATTTGCCCAGTTTGCTTGAAGGTAATGGCTGGGTTGAGGAGCGAGCCATGCTTGAAGCCCAGATCGAAAACAAAAGCCTTCACGCTTTGAATGATGTGGTAGTGCGAAGTACTGCTGTTCGCTTGGTTAATATAAAAGCAGAAATCGACGGCGAAATGTTAGCTACCTATCGAGCTGACGGAATTATAATAGCTACAGCCACCGGGAGCACTGGCTATTCCCTAGCATCTGGTGGACCGATTCTTCAGCCTCAATCTAAGGAAATCATCCTTAAACCAATATCATGCCATCTCGGCTTGAGCCATGCCCTGGTCTTGCCGCCCCAAAGTATAGTCGATTTAGAGATTGCTAGCGGAGATAAGGCTATGCTCAGCCTTGACGGACAGGTTGATCTACCCCTACCCAGCGAGCAAAATGTGACCGTAAAGCTCAGCCCCTATGTAACCCGCTTCTTGAGAATTCATCAACCAACTTATTTCTATAGCTCTTTATGGCAGAAACTGAGAGGGAGGGAGTAGCATGAACGTTGATAGAGCGAAGGTAAGCGATGCTACTGCAATGCACCAACTGATTAATCACTTTGCTGACAAAGGTGAGATGCTGCCTCGCGCTCTAAGCGAGATATATGAAAATATCAGAGATTACTTCGTAGTCAGGGATGACGGGCAAGTGGTTGCTTGCATAGCTTTGCACGTCAACTGGCTTGATTTAGCCGAAATCAGGTCTTTAGCTGTCCATGAAAAGCGTCAAAAACAGGGGATTGGCTCTTTGCTTGTCCAGGCCTGCCTCGATGAAGCTAAAAAACTAGGTATGCCCACTGTGTTTTGTCTCACTTATAAACCGCCCCTCTTCGAGAAGCATGGCTTTCATCTGATTGATAAAACAGAATTGCCTCACAAGATATGGGCAGAATGCTATCGCTGTCCAAAATTTCCCAACTGTGATGAGGTAGCTCTTATCCGCCATGTCTAATGCTAGCTGTGAGCTAAATTTCCTCTCCCTTGACGGGAGAGGAGCAAGGTGAGGGTGATAAACAAGGCGAAGCAATCTCAATCCCAAAGGAGGAAATTATGCCACCTGAGAAAGAACTATCTACCCAGCAGGTTTACCATGGTAGCGCAGTAAATTTACGCCTGGACACCGTGGAGAAGCCCAGCGGCAAAAAAGCTACCCGGGAAGTGGTAGAACATAGTGACTGTGTAGCTGTGATAGTCCTCGATGACCAGGACAACGTGCTGCTCGAACGCCAGTTTCGCTATCCAGTAGGAAAGTCCCTTCTGGAAATACCCGCTGGCGGCATCGACCCCGGTGAAGAACCCCTTGACTGTGTCCGCCGTGAATTACAGGAAGAAATTGGTTATTTACCCAGGAAAATAAAGAGACTGGGTGGTTTCTACTCCATCCCTGGCTACGGCACAGAATACTTGCATTGCTATTTGGCCACTGACCTTGTGCCCAGCCGCTTGATGGCTGAAGATACCCAGAGCATTGAACTGGTGCGAGTCCCCCAGAACCAAATACCCCAGCTTATCGCCTCAGGCGAAATCTGCGATGCCAAAAGCATCGCCGCTCTGCTCATGTTTCTATTTGTTACCAAGGGGAAATGACCTCGTTCTGGCGACCGCTATAGCACCCTACTCAAAATGATATTAAGTTTCTGCCCAAACCTAACCATACCACCCCGATACATGTTAATCTTCTTTCATGAAATGAAGCAGGTAGATTTTGCGTTTCCTCTCAGCCCTTCCTCGCTAAACATCCTGCAATGGCTAGCATCCAGTGATAGACTATGTAAAATGGGAGTAAGCAATATCAAGTGGAGGACATATGCCAAGACCATTATGGCTATTAAAAGGTATTATTGAGCAAGACCCTTCTGCTACACATGATAAAATCGATGAGTTGCTTGGCGAAACCATAACAATGGCTGACGAGGCTTTGAAACAATTGTCGACATGCCTTCGCCTTTTGCTTGAAAAAGACCAAGCAAGTAAAGCTGACCGGGCACTCGTTGACCTTGGAGTTCGCTTTTGGAATGCCATCAGAGCAGCTAATATACTTGTACGCAAAGGATTTATTCTTAATGCTATGATGATGGAGCGAGATGCCATAGAAACGAGGGTTGTAGCAGAATACTTGCATAAACACCCGCAAAAAACCGAAGCTTGGCAAAAAGCAGAGACTGTAACACAAAGATGTAAATTTGAGGTCAAAAAACTAAAAGGTGAAGTAGAAGATGGCAATGGATGGGCTGAGGTGTGGGACAATTTATCAAGCTACATTCACCCAAATAGTTTGGCGTTGCCTACCTTTTCAGGTATGAGGCCATTTTTTGGATATAATTTATACTTAGGGGGCTTTTATGCTCCAGTACCTATAGCTGCTTCATTCGGGGTACAATTAGCCATATGCATTAACTTCGTAGATTGTTTAATGAACTGGCATAAAGTAGATCTATCGTTTCCCTCAGAGTCACACAGAAAGATAGAGATGCTAAACGAAGCCTACCATGACCAAATCAGGAAACTAGAAGAACGGGCAAGTATAGAGCAACAAAAAATAGATAGTAAAGTCAACACAACAAGATTATCGAAAGAGCAAATCATTCAACTATGGAAATTCCTTGATACATTTCCTCGTTAAGAAACTATTCCAAAAGGAACTCACAGAAAATTACAAGCCACCGTATGAAATTCCGAACCATGCTCTTGAGAAAGGAAAACGAAAATAGTTAAATATGAGCGGAGGTAAAGATGAGCGCTAAATCTAAAACACGTAAATCTTGGCAGGAGAAATTGGCAGATAGTAAAGGTCTGCCAAAAGTCGCAAAAATCACCGATAAGATGAGTAAAAGGTGGGGAACAGGCACGGTTGTTATTCCAGCACCAGAAGAAGTAGACGAAATTATGAGGAAGGTTCCCAAAGGCAAACTTATTACCATAAATGAAATTCGTGCCATACTGGCTCAAAAACATGGGGCAACAATTGGTTGTCCCATAACTACGGGGATTTTCGCCTGGATTGCAGCTAATGCAGCAACGGAGGCAGCCACAGAAGGAAAGCAAGATATTAGTCCAGGCTGTACACTCGTTAATAGAGGAGCCAGACACCTGTGTCTAAATGCCCAGCCTCTTCAGCACCTTTTACACCTGTAATGGACTTAGCTTCATCTTATCCTAAATACCTTTAACCCGCAGTGTTTTCATCTACATGTATATAGCCTCTAGATACTATTAATTGTTACAATACGGGAAGCATCACAAGCATCTGTTAAAACAAACCAGGTCCTAACCATGCCAAGCAAAGTGGAGTCAGATATCAGGACTGAAATAACGCAGGGGCTTGCGGCCGCCTGGCCTGTCTGTCTGGGGTACGTCCCCCTCGGCCTTGCATTTGGTGTGCTTGCCCAGAAAGCCGGCTTACACCCTCTCCAAATCGGGTTCATGTCGCTTCTGGTTTTTGCCGGCAGCGCACAGTTCATCGCCATATCAATGCTTTCAAGCGGGGCAGCAATCACCTCTATTATATTTACAACACTCATGGTCAATTTAAGGCATCTTCTGATGAGTTCAGCGCTGTCTGTTTACCTTACCAGAGCAAAGAGGATAGTCCTGCCCCTATTTGCCTATGGGATTACGGATGAGAGCTTTGCGGTCAATCTTTCCAAGTTCAAGTACAGCAACTGGAACATAAAGCGAGCACTTGTTGTAAACCACGCTTCAAATATTTCATGGATCGCAAGCACGGTAGCAGGCGGGTACAGCGGGCAGTTCATACCAGCAAAAGCTTTCGGCATCGACTACGCGCTCATTTCCATGTTCATCTGCCTTCTGATATTTCAGCTGAGAGGGCGCAAATATATAATCACTGCAATCATCGCCGGTGCTTCGGCAGTAATCCTATCTGTGACAGTCCCGGGCAATTCATACATTATTCTGGCTTCAATTCTGGCAGCGACGCTGGGCGTTGTGCTCAGAAAGTGGATCAAAAAGGTGTAATTCAATGTTTCAGAGTGACTACATTATTCTTGTTATTGGAATGGGTCTTGTTACGTATCTGACTCGATGGATTCCCCTTTCTGTACTGGCAGGGCGCAAGCTCCCCGGCTGGCTTATCGAATGGCTCGATTTAATTCCAGCTGCCATCCTCAGTGCGCTTCTCCTGCCATTGCTTGTAACTACAGGTGAACCAAGACACATCGAGCTTTTTCGGCCAGAGCTGCTGGTTGCCATTCCCACCTTTCTCTTTGCCCTGAAGACGAAATCCCTGGCTGGCACTGTCATTCTGGGAATGTTACTTTTCTGGCTTGCCGGCAAGATAATGTAGGGCGAGCCAAATGCCATGCCATATAGCAAGCTACTCCCAAAGGGTAGCCATTGTTGCTCATTTCTCTGTCCGGTGGAATTCGCACTCCCATCTTCCGCCAACCAAGCTGGAGTAGAACCGTAAGATTATAGGCATTGACAAGATCAAGCCAGATATCCAGAATGTCCTACAGTAAGTAAGGCGAATGCTACTGACGCCACACAGGCTATAATTGGCATGCCTAACTGCCTTCATCCAATATGACCGTGGAGGTAAAAAAATGAGCGCTAAATCTAAGCCACGTAAATCCTGGCAAGAGAAGCTGGCGGATAGCAAGGGTCTGCCAAAAGTCCAGGAAATCACCGATAAGATGAGCAAGAGATGGGGGACAGGTACGGTTGTTATCCCAGCACCAGAAGAAGTAGATCAGATTATGAGAAAAGTTCCCGAAGGTAAACTTATTACCATAAATGAAATTCGTGCCATACTGGCTCAAAAACATGGAGCAACGATTGGTTGTCCCATAACTACCGGAATTTTCGCCTGGGTGGCGGCTCACGCCGCAGATGAGGCAGCCACAGAAGGAAAGCAAAATATCACTCCTTACTGGCGGACATTAAAATCTGGGGGACAGCTTAACGAGAAATATCCCGGAGGTGTGGAAGCCCAAGCAGCCCGTTTAAGAGAAGAGGGACATACAATTGAGCTAGGCAAAGGCAAAAAGCCACCAAAAGTGAAAGATTTTGAAAAACATTTGGCAAAACTTTAGGAACTTATCTATCGCTTTCCCCTAGCTTTTCTATAACAGCATCAGCTGGCTGGTACCTACAGCAGTGCTATCCGCTCTGCCGAGCTTCAAGTCGTAAGCAACATTCTTGCCCTCAGCAAGCACTTCAGCTATAACTCTTTCTAATTTATCAGCGCTATCATTTTCTCCCAGATAACGAAGCATCATTACTCTGGAGAGCATTGCCGCCTTGCTCACTTTCCTCTTTATACATCAAGCGAAATAAGCCCCTTGTGTCGATATGATATTAATTTCGCCTTAGCTCCCTTACAGCATTAAGGAATTTCTATTCAATCTTGACTTTAGAAGGCTACACTCCAGGCAAATAGAGAGGCGTTCCACAAGATACATTAAATTCATATATCCCCGACGCGGTCTCTTTCCCAAGGCCTACATAAGGATTTGGAATTCTGAAATTTAGGGGTATGTTGCTGCTACTCGCCTACCCTTTCTACTTCAATAGTGCATTCTGTAACTAGGGCAGCAATTGCTCCGAGCGCAGCCAGGACTGGAGCTGCTAGGACTGCTGCTGCAGCTACAGGAACGCCTACCGTCAATGGGATATCTATTAAAGCACGCCCTTTATGCAGTATACGAACCCTTCTGATATTTCCTTGATGTATTAGCTCCTTGACCTTCTCGACCAGTTGACTTCCATCTACGGTGAATTTCTCTGTTGCCATTGTTCTTAACCTCCTATTTGATGTAGGCCGTATATTTTTGCCTCAGATTCAAAGCCAGATTCACCTCACCAAGTTTTTGATAATCTTCACTCCCATGCCTCAAAGCTCATTACTGCCTTCTAACAAATTGAGCACATATTCCTCGACTGAGGGGTCGACATTTCTTATCCTCCTTAGCTCATTCCTCCTCGCTATGTCTTCGATAGACTCTCCCAGATTATTGATATTCTGACCCGCCCAGAAGGTCTTTGTCCATGGTCTTCCCAGCATCTGAGACAGATAGGACCCATCCAGCAATTTTTGAGCCACAAGGTAGTTCTGCTTTCGGAAATCCTCAGGGATGTATCTCTTGACCCTGAAAGCCAGTTCATATCTTTCACATAACTCAAGCATTTCTCTGTGGATTCGCTTCAAATAGCTCTTCACGGGCTCATATCTGCCGCGGTAGCCTTCTGACGGTGTATATTTACTCTGATATAACTCCTCATACTTCTCCACCAATTGAGGAAATTCCTGGCTCAGCCTTTTCAGAAACCATGAGGCCTGATTATCCCTCAAGGTCATTCCTCCACCAAAGAGGATAAAATCCGCCCCCGCCGCCCTGGTGCCAAGCACCACTTCCTCCATGTTTTTTCCATCGTCACCGAGAAAAGGAACGATGGGGATAAAATTCACCCCTGCCTGTATTTCGGGGCACGCCTCTTTTATCTCTTTTACCACATTCAGGCGCTTCTCCGGAGACGGAGCCCTCGGCTCCAGAAATCCGGACAGCTTTCTATCCAGGGTAGTAATGGTAACGCCAATGGTGCACCATCTATCTTTTGCTATTCGGGACAGTATGTCCAGATCCCTTAAAATCAGGGTGGACTTGGTAGAGAGGATAACGGGATAATGATATTTCAGCAAGACTTCCAGGCATTGCCGGGTATTGTTATAGCTCTTCTCGGCGGGTTGGTAAGCATCGCAAGTCCCGCCTATGGCTACTACGTCTGGAAGAAGCGTTCTGGCTCGCCTGAGCCTGTTCTCCAGCATGGCTCCAACGTTGTTTTTCACATAGATAAGATGGTCAAACTCCGGCTGGAGGTGATACTTATGGCTCCTTGAATCGCAATAGGTGCAGGCAAATTCACAGCCATTATAGGGGTTTATGCTATAGCGGCACCAAAACCAGCTATCTATAAATTTATATTTATTCAAGATAGTCTTAAATTCCTTCGGAACGTATTTGATCATTTCACCTGCTCTTCTTTCATTCGCTTTGCCTTGTCTGAGTAGCAATTTGCGAAGCATTCTGAGCTAACAAAGCAAGCCGCAAAGCACGTGTTAGGCAACCGTAGGGCAAGTCCTGAAGGAACCGGGGTTTGCTTGGCAGCTACAAACATTGTTTTTCAGTTGTTCTAAACTGGCATATCAAGCTTTAGAGCGCTCTTGAAGAGCAGCTTTGATCTCCTTCTGTACCTCTAAGTTTACTTCACTATTAAGTGATCGAGTTAGTGCTTCTCTTGCTTTCCTACCCCCGATTCTTCCCAGTGCCCAGGCAGCATACGAACGAACCTTGGGCTCGGAATAACTGAGCGCTTGAACAAGCGCGGGCACCGCCATTGGATCACGGATGTTCCCAAGCGCTAGTGCGACATTCCGCCGAAGAGTCGAAATGTCCATCTGGAGAACATGATTTGGCAATACTGTTTTGTAGTAATTTTCGTCCCCTAAGAGCAATGGGATTAGTTCTGGGCTATCGGATTTTTCCTCTATCTCAACCGGATAATGCCTTCTTGGTGGCAGCCTTTGATTCTTGGGGCAAACCTCTTGGCAGATTTCGCACCCGGTAAGCCGAGTCCCTACTTTCTTCCTGAGTTCGCGGGGGATAGGCGCTCCATCAAGCCACTCGGCAATACACAAAGATGGTATAACCTTGTAAGGTTCTTTTATTGCATTAGTGGGGCAAGCTTCTATGCAAGCAATGCAATCGCCACAGTCAGAAAGTTTGTAAGGACGGTCTTCTGCCTCAAGCGGTGCATCAGTAATCACGCATTCCAGATAAATCCATGAACCAAAGCCGTCGGCATGAACAAGACTGTTCTTGCCATAAACCCCAATTCCTGCTTTGACCGCCAGTGGCTTAAGAGGTATGTTTTGCCCTCGTTCTCTTTTAACCGCATTATATCCCCCTTCGTTTAGGTACTCCTTGATGACTTTATAACAATATCGCTCCATAGCAGAAAATGCTCCTAACCCCGGTGAAAGCCTGCCACGTGGTGCGCCTAGTCTCGATGGTTCTGTCGCCGGACTACCAAAATAAAAGCCAAACACAACTACAGATTTGGCATTTTCAAGATAGGCTCTTAGATCCATGAGTGGCTTGTCCAGCCCATCTACCTCAAAGGCTTTAGCGGAAGTTACGCCGATCGGAGAGACGCCGTGCTTAACAGCATATTCTTTGAGTTCCGCAGTCAAAGACATTAATTTCCTTCCCGCATGTCCCTTGGAAGCCTTGGCCAGTATTATTTTCCAAGTAGGCAAAGCTGCCAGGCAAAATGTGGCCTAACAACCATATAGACGAACTCTGAGTTCGCCTAATCCGATTTATTCCATGACATGGTAATATCTCCTACCATAAATCGCCCGCCTACTTTTACCTGTTACCTTAAATCCATTTCCCCCCGCCTCAGGTTAGCTACTGTAGCACCTTGATCGCGCTTTGGATGTTTCTTTTGGACCTGTCATCGGCGATCTTCAACCACTCCTCATACAACAGGAGCAATTCTTTTTCCTTTGTGCGGTTTTCTGCCAATCTAAGTGTTCATCCCTTAAACTTTCGCAGGGGCAAAAAGGCATGGACTTGCTCTTGATATTTTAAGAATTCATCCCAAGCTCTTGTGCCAAAAGCTTAGTTTCCCATGAAGCGACTATCGGAAGCAAAGCCATCATATAAACCAAAGCTGCTGGCCCAATATTGGTCAAAAACCAAGACGCATGAAGGATTCCGGCTGAAAGCCCCCGTCATCCAGGCCTGAGAGACAAGAGCAACACATTGAGGCATTATAGCTGGAAGTGCCCAAGTCTTGGGAGCTCGCAGTTTGGGCATCTCGCTTCTAGTATTTTTCAGCCGTGCTCTTTGTTTCCCCTTTTTATTTCTTAGACTTGAAGCAGTCAATTACATTCTCGATATTTTGATGTCTCCTGGTAATTAGGATTCTATGCCAATCACTGTAATAGTAAATACCCTGGAAAACTGAGCCACTTAAAATTCCGTAGGATATTGCTGAAGCCAAAAAGTGGACGTTTGTTATCAGACTAAGAATTATTATCCCTGAAGAGATAAGCCAATGGTGAAAGTGAATCTTGTACTTCCCAAAAGGAATGACAATTGATTTTATTCTACCAGGTTTTCCACTTGTTTTGCCGCCCATGTATTTGGTTAGCAGAAAACCTAGAAGCCAACCCACAAAGAAGAGATAGCCAAGAATAATACCAGCAGCTAGTAGTGGAGGGATGCAAACTAACTTTCTCTTCATCTAAGAGATACTCCACATTGCCACTTTGCCATGTTCAACTATTTTCCCTCCATAACAGAATCTACCGACCTTCTCCTCGCCCATCATAACAATAGAATGGAGTTGTTGTAAACCCCTATACAGAATAAGACCCTCTATGATACCTATGCCTTCCTACCAATTGCTTCTAACTTCCTCTAAATAATATTCCCTGGTAAATCTATTGGAGCTATACTAATTATTTGGCTATTTTTACACCAAGCCTTCTCTGTGGCTGGGTCTAGCGCAACATCAACCTTTTGCCCTTCCAGTCTCACAAAGCAATGGGGCAATATCCGCGGGATAAATGGGAATGTGCATCTTGGCGTTATAGAGATAGGCTCAACAACTAGATTGGCTCTGAGTCCCAACTCGTGAGCTTTCCTTACTATCTTGATGGATTTATGAAAGCAGTTATTCGTCAATAATGAGTAAGGCTCATGGTATGCTTGGTCAATAAACTGCTTCATCCTCGCTTCGTTCACCAGCATCATCTTAATCCTCTCCCATAAAGGGAGAGGAAATTTGGCTCCCGAAGTATATGGTCGCTAGAAAGCTGTCTGGCAGGACTGGGAGTAGCATGGTCAAGGAAAATTACCGAATTCCGCGGCTCAGCTACATCGTGGAAGCCACTTTCTTTGAATTGCCTTACAGTTAGAGGTCCACAAGTATCCTGAACAAAGGCTAAATCTACTTTGGCAATTAATAATATCCCTGGCTTTGGCAGCGGTTTTTTGATTTACCAGCCAAAATTTTCTCCGCTAGCGTCTTGCCCTATTTTCAATTAACCAATTATGGCCAACACATCATTGGTATTTACTTTATCGCCTGGTTTAAAGTTTATGGCTTTAATCTTACCGTCTTCAGGAGTAGGTAAGACATTTTCCATCATTGCCTCTAGGACGACTATGCCATCACCGGCTTTAACTTCATCCCCCTCCTTAACTAGATAGCGTATGATTGTGCCTGGCATTGGTGCTAGCAAAGGAGCCCCAGCGACAACTTCCTTTTCCTCCTCTACTTTTGATGGTGCTTCAGCCATAGGAGGCGGGGCAGCAACCCCAACTTCCACCAATTTACCAGACTTAGCCTTAGCTATGAGCTCGTCTTCTCGCTTTATATCTTCCAGAGTTTTTGCTTTCGTTTCCGGAGGTGGTTCCTCTAAGCCATATTTCCACCTGAGGAACCTCATCCCGCTAGTAGGATAAAGGGCATAAGCAAGCACATCTCCAATATCTTTGGCAATATCTTTAGTTGCTTCTTTAGCTTTATCTAACTCCGGCTCTAATACATCGGCAGGCCGACAAGTGATTGGTTGCTCACCCCTTTCATAACCCTTGAGAACCAATTCTTGCACTTTGGGGTCAATAGAAGCAGGCGACTTACCATAAAGGCCATAAACATAGTCCTTAACCTGTTGGGAAATAACTTTATATCTACCAAAGAGGACATTGTTAATTGCCTGAGTGCCCACAATCTGGCTGGTAGGTGTAACCAAAGGCGGATAGCCCAATTCTTTCCGCGTTTGTGGAAGCTCAGCATAAACTTCAGGCAACCTGTGGAGGGCATCAGCTTCTCTCAACTGAGCCACCATGTTGGAGAACATTCCTCCCGGGATCTGATGCCATAGCACCCCAGTATCAATGACCGACATCTTAGTTTTAGCTAGAAAGTCACGATATTTAGGAGCTATGGATTCAAAATATTCATCTAGCTTAAGAAGGTGTTCCAAGTTAAGGCCAGTATCCCGAGGAGTGCCACGAAGGGCGACTACAATTGGTTCTATCGCTGGATGAGAAGTGCGTAAGGCAAAAGGAGCAACACAGGTATCAATAATATCCACCCCAGCTTCAATAGCCTTTAGATGGCTCATATCTGCCATACCACTGGTGAAGTGGCTATGAAGACAAACGGGTATTCTCAAAGCTTGCTTCAGAGCTTTAATCAAGTTATAAGCATCGTCCGGAGCAATAAGTCCAGCCATATCCTTAATACACAGGCTATCTGCTCCCATACCTTGAATTGTAA
>Ga0209986_10003507_pt1 | contig 13724 bp, 14 predicted proteins | sample BlataG_FD_183168 | JGI IMG/M metagenome (GOLD analysis project Ga0209986, IMG submission 183168) | Deep subsurface microbial communities from Black Sea to uncover new lineages of life (NeLLi) - Black_00105 metaG (SPAdes) (version 2) | ecosystem: Environmental > Aquatic > Marine > Oceanic >...
ATTAATTCTAAAGTCTCATTCCCCCATTCAATTTTTCCTCCGTAACCAAAACCATTCTTCCATCTTTCCACATTTCTGGTGATAGTGGCATCAGGAGTAGATATAAAGGTAGCATCAGGATTTAAGCAAAGCTTTTCCTAGAGAAACTGAATTTTAGCGATTCCATAAGCCATATTAGCGAAACACAACTTGGTAGCACTATCATTAATTCCAGTCATAAAGAGATGATCTTTAGCTCTGCTTAGATATTCTTCTCTATCCATTTCTATTTCCTTTCTATGTATCTTTTACATCCCCAGTCGCTGTTCAGCTGCATGTAAAATAGCTTCCAGCATTTTCGAATATGACATACCAGCGAGTTTTGCCATCTTCGCAAGATGGCCATCCCAACACCAACCCGGATTTGGATTTACCTCAAGTAGTTTTGGTTTCCCTTCCGCATCTAATCTCCAATCAAAACGGGTATAATCTCTACATTCAAGCCTCTCAGATAATTTTAGACAACAAGCTACAATAGATTTTTCTGTCTCTTTAGGAAGAGTGGCACGAATAGATTTAATATTCCAATAAGGTGAATTAGGGAGCCATTTAGATTCATAGCCACAAATTTGGGGCAATCCTTTTGGAAGTATCGAATAATCTTGTTCAATAATTGGTAATACCGTATAATCCTCCGGAGAATTTCCTATAATACCCACACTAAGGTCTTTTCCAGTAAGAAATTCCTCTACAATTATAGATTTATCATAGCCAAAATTTTCTCTTATTTCCGTAATAGCATTTAAGAATTCCTCAGAGTTGGTTGCCACACTTCTTTGGGTAATTCCAAAACTTGAATCCCCAAAATTTGGCTTAACTATTACCGAAAAATCAAAGGGAAGCTTAAAGGTTATATCTTGCGGCTTTATAAAAAAAGCTTCTGGAACAGAAATTCCCATTTCTTTTGCAATACCACGCACCAACGATTTATCATAACAAAAAGCAAGACATTGTGGGGCGGCACCAGTATAAGGAATACCAAGAACTTCTAAAGTGGCAGGAATATGAAGTTCTTGAGTAGCAATATTGCTATAACCTTCATCGCATAAATTGAAAACAATATCTGTTTTTGTTTTCAATTTCTTTAGGTTATGAATAATATTATCGTGATTATCAAGATAGGTAAATTGGTAACACTTTAATTCTCTTAATGATCCTTTCATTTGATCAATTGTATAAAAATCATCATCATCATAAATACGTAATGGTTTCAGGGGATCAGGTTTTTTAGGGTCACCTAAAAGGACAACTACATTTTTTAGTAATCCTTTCCTTTTCTTTAACAGAGTCAATTCTTTCTTGATTACAGCTGTTACAATGATACGTTTTTCCATCATTCCTAAATCCTGGTTCCGCTGCGAATCAGTTGATATTGTACCATGTATGGTAATATCGCTAAAACTTTCTTCTTTTAGTATTTCAATTAAACTCTCTCGAGTATAGAGTCTTTCTGCATAAAATTGATCAGCAATAATACCCTTTTCTACGTGGCTAACTACTTCTCTCGAGATTAGTTTCTGTTTATCTAATGAAAGTGAACGTTCTCGACAGACAAAATGCTTCTTGTCTATCCATTCCCAGGATCTGGGTTGAAAGTGTTCTCTTAAGTATCCTCCATCAGTAACATCAATAAGGAATCGTCCCCAGGGTTTTAGAACTCTGAAAACCTCCTTTAGTACTCTCATATCATCTTGAATTGTTTCAAAATAACCAAAACTGTTCCCCAGGATCATAACTACATCAAAGGTATCAGGTAGGTATGGCAATTTTCGGGCATCTCCTTCTCTAAAGTTAACATTAAGACCTTCTTTTTTCTTATAGTCCTTAGCTTTTTGTATCAGATAATGGGAGCGGTCTAGCCCTTCTACCAGGTTAAACCCTCTCCTGGTTAGTTCTAAAGAATGACGTCCCTGTCCGCAACAGAGATCTAAAATTCTGTGCTCGGGGGAAAGATTCAGAATATCTGTAAATAGGTCAACTTCCTGGCAAGTTATATTTGGATCATCTACTACATCCGCATCAGTTTTTAAGTATAGGGAATTAAAAATGTGTTGCCACCAATCTGGACGAATGTACTCCTCAAGATTGGAGACAGGACCTAATATTTTTCTTTGTTTTTTACCATTTTCTATACTTTGCTGAGACTTATTATTTGTAGACATTTTTTTATTCATATCCTTTCCTCTCCTGCTCGAAAATATGATAAACAAAATTAAAGAATTATCGCTATAAACAAATCAAAAACAAAATAAGGGATTAATATATAATACTATTACTGCAATTCCTCTCTTCACTTCGGTAACCGAAATTGAACCCGCTCCCAGTTCTTTTTTAAGAAAATCTAATGCTTTTTCACTTTTAATTTCACTTCCACAAGTAAAAACATCTAAAGCGCAATAGCCATATTCTGACCAGGTATGGATGGAGAAATGAGATTCTGAAATTACCACTACTCCACTTACTCCATGAGGTAAAAATTTATGGAAGGTCGAATTTAGTTAAAAAACTTAACCTATCGGGGCACATTAATTTTCTCTCCTCTTTTTTTTATAAGGGGCAGGTAAAATCTGCTTAAAAACCTGCCCTTTACCCTAGCTCAATTAGCACTCTTTAATTTTGAGAGCAGGACAAGAGAAATTTTGCTTAATAGGCAACCACCACCTTTTAAACAGCCCTGCCCCCTTAGATAAAAGGTTAAAAAAGAAGGGGAGCAGGGCCCGGCAACCTCGGACCAAAAGGTGAAGAGAATCCGAATTGCCGGTTTTCAATCTTATAGAAGTTTACTTACTTTCTATTTAGGCATCTTAAGGTGACTTCTCTGCTCGTTCTCGGTCCTCTTCTCCTTATTGATTCTTCTATCTCTCTGAAAGATCGTAAATGGAGTGTTTATGATCTCGCCGGCAAGTATTTTTTTTCTAACTTTATTGACATTCGAAAAATAATACTTCAATCGTTTAGTACATTTCTCCCATTCAATAGCGGTAGTTATGCCGGCAAGATACTAGGCATTGCCTTTATAGGTTCTAACCACTATCATTAGTAAAAACCCCTTTCGATTTACCGGGCCCTCCGCTTAGGTAATTGAGTAAGAGGCAAAGTCCCCGAGGTTGGCGGGGTGGAAAACCCTTAACTCCACCATGCGGAGGCCCGGCCTTATTTCTTAGTAGCGGTATTTTCAGGGACAGGCTCTAATTTGCCCCCACATTAGGGACTGATATTACCTTCTCCCCAACCATAAAAAACTGCTTTACATTTTTTACAGCGATATTTCGGCATTTTCTTGACCTCCTATCCTCTTCTTTAACTCCCTCTTTCTGGTCTCATAGAATTGATGCAGTTCTTTATTTAGCGTTCCCGGACCGATACCCAGAATTTCGGTAATCTTTCTAATCTGGGCCTCGGAAGGGATGACCCCTCCTATCTCAAATTGAGAAATAGTAGGTTGAGATACTCCCACCAGGAGAGCCAAATCTGATTGAGTCAATCTCTTTTCCTCTCTCCTCTTCCTGATCGGATTAACTGAGTTAATTATTATTTTTTTCCTTTGCCTCCTAATAAAAAAAGGCCTGACTTCTCAACCGAAGCCAAGCCCCTCTATTGTTTTTTTCCTATATGTCCTATAATAAGCTAAGAGCTCGAGGAACAGTAAAAGACTTCGGCTCCCGTTCGAGCCCGTTTATCTCGTTCGAAGGATGATAGCGGGCTTGTTCTTTTAATAATACTATATATAAAATTTAGAAGTTTGTCAAGCTTTATCGTTCTAAAATATGCCTCTGGGCCCAGACCCTCTTGGCACACCTTTTTGAACAGTATTCCTGATCTGATCTCACTGGAATAAAAATTTTATCGCAATCTTTAGCTTTGCATCTCCTTATTTTTATATCCTTAATCCAGACCCAGTAGACCCAGGAAAAGGCTAAAGCCCTGCCCGTGGGTATGCTCACTGAAGGATAAAAATACAGCTTCTTTTTAGAGTAACTCTTTATTTTTAATTCCCTGTCTTTCAACAAAATCTTTTCTAGGATTTTTATGTCCTCTTTGGTCGGTTTTTGCCCTGCGATAGCCCTATCGGTCATCTCTCTAAAAACAGACAAACAGGATTCAAAATCTTTCTTGATCGTGCCTAATTCCTCTGCAGATAGTCCGGGAGGCACATCTTCAAAAACTTTTGCTGGGATCCCTTTGTTATACAATCTTATTCCATATTTCTTAGGAAAACCCTTGGGGATTTTACGGCTATCGGATAACGAGAATACAAATTTGATATAGTCTATGCCCAGGGCCTTGGTCAGCAGTGCGTCGAATATTGCTCCCTTCTTGTCTTTTTTCATAGCTCCTCCTCTTTTTTATAAATGCTCTATTAGTTCCTAACATTTTTTTCAGCAAATTATCTATCTTCTTCTATATATCTCCCTGTATAACAATATATTATTCCAACTCGAAGGAGCCTAAAATTCCTATTTTTATACAAAAAAACTTAAGATTTAATTCGCCTGGCTTGTTTACCCTAATTCAATCAGTAGAAATTTCTTTCTCTTCATTTTTTCTTAATAACTGGCTCAGTACCCAGTTAAGTTTCTTGGCTAGTTTGGGATGAGGTATATGTGTTCCATTTTCCCAGCAGTTTACACTTTTTGAACTCACTCCAACCTTTGCCGCAAGTTCTGTCTGGGTTAGTCCGGCTCTTTCCCTCATTTTTTTTAATTCTTTCAAATCTATCATGCTATCTCTTTCACTTTCTTTTCTAATAATACGCAATCCTAACTCTTTCTAAAATATTATATCATCCGTATAACGTTTGTCAATTCTGCTATATTCTTGTCTGTGTCAATACTTTTGAAATTAAATAGACACATCCTATTTTTTCTATGGTTTAGCTTTCCATTTTACGAGGTCTTCCTTTAGGGCGTCTATCTATAATAATATCTAAAGTTTCAACCCTCTGGTTAAGAAACTCCTCAGATCCTATAGGTTTTCATCTAAAAGTTACCGAATTATTTACCTGGTACACCTTCACTATTTATCTAATTTAAAAGTAAAATATTAATCATCTAAGAAAATGGGATGAGTCTCTATTTATTTCAATAAACGCTACACGCCATACGTTTTATGCTATCTTCAACGTTTATATCCAATCATCCTTAAAAATTCTTTTCACTCTTTTACTTCTTCCACTACTTTTTCTGTCTCTTTTTTAATCTTCTCTTTAGGCTCCTCTCTTTTATCAAACTTATCATCGGAAACTTGTTCAGGAGTTTCAGGAATTATAATCCAGGCAATAATATAGACAACAAATCCTGCACCTCCTAAAAGGACAAATATTACCGTTAGTAACCTAATCAAAGTAGAATCAACATCAAAATATTCCGCAATTCCTCCACAAATACCAGCAATCATCTTATCTTTTTTTGACCTGTAAAGTTTCTTCTGCATTATAGATTTACCTCCTTTCATTTATTTATTAAAGATATTTAATTAACTTCGCGAAGTTAATTAACATAATTTCTGTTTAAATAGTTCCTTAAACTGCTTACTTACGAGGGGAATTTAAGTGTTCCTTGTATTTCATAAATACTTTACCCCATCTCGACCTGATGGGGAGTTAAGAAACTATGATTATAGTCTGTAAATTATAAAATATCAGAGGATTATTAATATTTTATTATATAAATAATACGAAATTTAGGAAAAAATGTTATTATTTACTTTTTTACCTTTGAAGCTAAGAATTTTTTCTTCATTTTTATTTTATATATAAATGTTAGGATAATAATAAGGAGAGTTTTACTCTTATATTCGACTCTTTAGATTAAAAATCCTTCTTCTTAATAAAATAATTACATAAAAAATAGAAAAGTCCTTGGGCAATTTTGGTAGACAAAACTCCTATAGAGGCATCAGGGAAGGAAGATCCTGAGGAAGCTCCCAAATAAACCAACGCGGTGGAAGTTATTCCCAAGAGCACCGCTGTAGAAAAGCCAATAACATTTAAATTTATGTTTTGATTTTCCTTAGTTTTTATATTTCGAATCTTTAGTATTTTAAAATACCTTATTTTTTTAAAAAATATTTTAAGTATTTACATTGTCAAGGGATGTCAAAGAAACAACTTCTGTTATATCTTAACTATAAAATTCTGGAATATTGGTAGGTTTTTTAAAAAACAGCCTTAAGAATTTATAAAAATTCTTAAGGCTGAGTAAATTATATTTTTTTAATATAAGTTACTTAATACTAGCTTTGTTTACCAAAGCTAACGGAATAATAATCAGTTCTTCAACATCTTTACCTTGCATAATTTTGTTGGCAGATTCAACAGCTGTTGCCATTTGAATTGAGGGCTGTTGTTTGACGGTAGCTACCATTTCCCCTTTTTTAATAGCAACAATAGCATCATCAACTGCATCAACTCCGAATACCTTAATCTCATCCATCCTACCAGCAGCAATTATTGCCCTGACAGCTCCGAGAGCCATCTCATCATTATGAGCGTATACGGCATCAAGCACCGGATTTGCTTGAAGGACATCTTCCATAACTCTTGCAGCTTCTTCGCGAGCGTAGTGAGCAGTTAAGCTGGTAACAACTTCTATTCTATCATGATCTTTAATTACTTTTAAAAATCCTTCCTGGCGTTGTTTGGCTGATGGGGCACCAGGAATTCCTTCAAGAATAGCTACCTTTACGCTTCCTTTTGTAGTTTTTACAAGTTCTTCAGCGGCAAGTTTTCCAGCAAAAGAATTATCAATATCAAGATGTTGTTCAACTTTTCCTCCACGGGAAGGTCGAGTTACAGTAATAACCGGAATTCCCGCCTTATTAGCCTCTTCTACTGCAGAAACAACAGCATCAGAATCTACTGGGTTGATAATTAAAACATCGACATTCTGAGTTATTAAATCTTGGATCTGTGAGATTTGTTTTTCTGCAGAATCCTGAGCATCCAATGTAATCATATCGATACCCAATTCTTTTGCTTTTTCTTCCCCTCCCTCTTTCATGCTTATAAAAAATGGATTAGCCAGAGTTGATACGGCAAAACCTATTGTTTTTTCTGCAGCTTGAACACAATTAAAAAACGCAAAAAACATAACCAACAAACCTATGATAATAATATTTATTTTCGTTTTCATTTTTTTCCCTCCTATCGTAATATTTAGATACATTAAAACAAAATACAAGTAATCAATCGATTAAGTAAATACTATCTCTTCATCACCCCCTCTTAAACTTTTTTTCAGATTTAACAAATAGTTATTCCCCTCTTTTAGCTAGGACTGCAACAAGAATAATAATTCCCTTAACTATCTGTTGAAAAAAAGCAGAAATTCCGATTAAATTCATTCCATTATTAATTACACCTATTATGATTGAGCCCAGGAAAGTTCCTGTAATAGTTCCTATTCCTCCTGAAAGAGAAGCTCCACCCAATATAACTGCTGCAATAACATTTAATTCCATACCCTGGGCTGCAGTTGGCTGAGCAGAAATCAGACGTGAAGTAATAATTATTCCACCGATGGCACTTAATAATCCTGATAACAAGAATGCAATAATCCTATACTGTTTAACTGGAATTGCTGACAATCTCGCCGCCTCTCTATTCGCTCCAATAGAGCGTATATATATACCATGTTTTGTTTTGCTAAAAACAATAAACGTAATAATAAAAATCAAAATTGCTATAATAGTAGATACAGGAATAATTCCAAAATAACCGGCACCTAAAATTTCAAAATTTTTTGGTAAGCCAGAAATTGGCTTACCATCAGTCCATACTAGAGCTAACCCCCTTGCTAAACCTAACATAGCGAGAGTAACTATAAAGGACTGAACTTTACCATAAACTGTAAGGATTCCATTTAGTAAACCTATCAACACTCCAACAAATATTCCGGCTACTATCCCAAGGAATATAGATGAGGTTGACACTATTACCCATCCGGTAGCAACACCAGCCAGAGCAGCAATTGAACCAACTGATAAATCTATTTCGCCAGTAATTATAACAAAAGTCATTCCAATTGCAATAATAAGATTTATAGAAATTTGTCGAGTAATATTTAAAAGATTTCTGGATGTTAAGAAATATTCTGAGAATATTGAAAAAATTATAATCAAGGAAATTAGAATAAAGACTAGCCCCAGCTCACTTTTTAAAAGGCTCCTGAATTTTATAAAATTACTATTTAAAATATTTTTTTGAGTACTCAATTTATTCCTCCTAAAGCTATTTCTAATAGTTCTCTACTAGATACACCTTTTGATTTAATTTCCCTAATAATTTCCCCTTTTCGTAATACCAGTATACGGTCACACAATCCACTAACCTCTTTGAATTCAGAAGAAAGGAGTATAATTCCTGCACCATTATCAGCTAATTCTTTAATTAAATTATATATTTCAACCTTTGCTCCTACGTCTATCCCTCTCGTTGGATCATCCATAATAATAATAGGTGGATTACTAATTAACCATTTTCCGATTACTACTTTTTGTTGATTCCCGCCTGAGAGGTTTTTTACTTTATTTAACATATTTAATGGGATAACTTTTAATTTTTTGGCAGCATCTAAAGCAACCTGTCTTCTTTTACCCATTGAAATTAATAACCCATGTAATAACTGATCAATATTCGCCACTGTAAGATTATCTTCAACAGATTGATTTAAAAATAAACCTTGTTCTTTTCGATCTTCAGGTATAAAAGCTATCCCATTCCTTCGAGCATCTTCAGGATTATTTATAACTACCTCGTCCCCCTTGACCCAGAATTTGCCTGAAATAGTTTTTGAGGCGCCAAAAAGAGCCATTCCTAATTCACTTTTTCCTGCGCCAATTATTCCAGTTATTCCAAGTATCTCACCTGAGTGCAGTTTTAAACTAACAGGTTTTAACATATCCTCAGCAAAAAAATTTTCCGTCTTAAGTAAAACATCTGCTCCCGGTCTTAAATCGCGCTCCGGAAATTCCTCTTTTATATCCCGCCCTATCATGGTTCTAATTAATGTTGACGTATCAACCTTATCAATTTCAAATGTACCAGAATATTCACCATCTCTTAACACTGAAACCCGATTACATATCCTGAAAATTTCTTCAAGGTGGTGAGAAATATAAATCATGGTTACCCTTTGCTTTTTAAGATCATCCATTATTTTAAAAAGCGTATCAATCTCAGCTTTGCTCATACCTGTTGTAGGCTCATCCAATAAAAGAATTTTGGCATTTACAGATAATGCTTTTAATATTTCTATTATTTTTTTTTCGCCCAAACCTAGTTTATGGACTTTTGTCTCCGGATTTATTTGTATACCAAATGTTTCTAAATAACTCTGAGTTTTTTCTAAAAGCAATTTTTTATCTAGCCAACCTAAAGTACCTTTACTTGGTTCGTGGCCCAAAAATATATTTTGAGCAACATTTAAATGCCCTATTAGACTAAGTTCTTGATAGATAGCTGCGATTCCCTTAAATCTTGACGAGACAGGATCTTCAATTATTACTTTTTTACCATTTAGATATATTTCTCCTTCGTCCATAGGAATAACACCAGTTAATATTTTTATAAGAGTCGATTTTCCCGCTCCGTTTTCTCCTACTAAAGCATGAACTTCTCCTTCATATACAGATAGGTTTATACCTTTTAGAGCTTGTATACCCCCAAAATGTTTGCGAATATTTTTAAGTTCTAAAATTCCCTCTCTCAACTTTTTATCTCCTTTAAACAACTTAAATGCAAATTTACTTCTTCTAAGGTAGGTATCGATGTTTGAGCTCCCTGTTTAGTTGTACTTAAGGCAGCCGCTATATTGGCAAATCTTAATGCGTGGATTAAATCTTCTCCTTCTGACAATGAGGTAGCCATAGCACCAGAAAAAACATCTCCAGCGGCAGTAGAATCGATTACTTTAGCTGATTCAGGATCGACTCTAATAATTTCCCCTTCTATTAAAGCCAACAATCCTTTTTCTCCCAATGTAAGAATAGGACAAGGAAAACCCATTGACACCATTTCCTTTAATGCCCTTTCTGCAGTACAAAAGTCTGTTACCTTTATCCCTGAAATAATAGAGGCTTCTGTTTCATTGGGTTTTATGATGTCAACTTTTGCTGGTATATCCTTAGGTATTTTTTCTTGAGGGGCTGGGGCAGGGTCAAGAATTACGAACATATTATTATCTTTAGCTAGACGTATAGCTTCAAAAACAGTCTTATTATTAATCTCCATGGTTATCAATAGAATTGTTCCTTCTTCAAATAAATCTTTATTAGCTCTTACATCTTCAGGAGTTAAATCGACATTTGCACCAGGGGTAAACGAAATTGAATTTTGCCCTTTCTTATCTACTCTAATCATTGCAATACCAGCGGTAGAATTTTTTTTAGTTAATATATTGGTTACACTAACCCCCTTAGATTTTAAAGATTCGATAAGTTGTTTGCTGAAATCATCATCACCAAGTTTACCGAAATATTTTACCTTACCTCCCAATGTAGATGCAGTAACAGCTTGATTGCCACCTTTTCCCCCAGGATATGTATTAAAATTATTTGTAACCACAGTTTCGCCTAATTCCGGTAAGTAGTCCATAAACATAACCAGATCTATATTAATACTGCCCATACAGAGAATTTTTCTTAGATCTCGAACATTAGTCATTTTTCAACTCCTCTCGTAGTTTCTTGACAACCTTCATAAATTCCTCAGCTTTTTTGCCATCGACAGGTCTCTTCCAATCATTACCTTCTTTAAAATAACTCCCGACTATTGCCCCGTCTGCATATTTAAGCAAGGTTGAAACATTGTCAATATCAGTTCCACTGCCCAAAAAAACAGGTACTTGAACATTTTTTGAAAACTCCTTTACTTTTTCCGGAGTGGGGGGCTTTCCGGTTTCAAAACCGGTTACTATTAATGCTTCGGCTCCTTCCGATTCAGCATCCCTGGCCTGATCAGCTATTGTACGATCGGAGATTATAAAATGACTTCCATGTTTAACATTGACATCACAAAAAAATTTAATTTCTTCGGCCTTTAAAAAACTACGGTACCGGGAAAGTTTTCCTCCAATCCCTTCCAAAATACCAGCATGAGAAACGTAGGCATTAACCCACTCGAATACCCTAACCCATTTAGCTTCTACAGCAGCAGCGATTGCTAAAGCCTTCATTCCTCCATTTAAGTGGCAATTAATCCCAATAGGAATATCAACGCTTTCCTTAATTTTTGAAGCTATCACTGCCATAATCGTAGTAGTTTCATGTCCAATATCTGAGCCTTTAAGATAAGGATAATCCCATATATTCTCAATTTGAAGACCGTCTATACCAGCATTTTGGAGTTTTAAAGCTTCGTTTATGGCAATTTCGGTAATTTTACTCACGCTCATATTCGCCGGGTCATATAATGGGGAGCCTGGTAAAGGTCTAAGATGAATCATGCCTATTACGGGCTTATTTTGTTTAAAAATATCTTTTATAAATCTTTTTTCTGTCATCTGTACCCCCTTATTTGTAATATCAAAGCTTTCAAAATAATACTCGATTAACGAAAATTATATAAATTTTCTTTTAAAAACCACAATAATTATTAAGCAATCATGCAGTTGTAATTATTCAAAATTTAAGAAAATAAACGTAATCAATAATAGTTTAGATTAATATTTCAATTTCCTTAAAAATCAACACCTGAAATCAAAATAATATTGGCATAGGGAGTAAATTCACCAGTCTTAATAAAGCCTTTAACTTCTTTCCCTTGAAGTGAGCCATTTAAAACTAAATCTTTAAACTCCAAATGGGGAATATTCTCCTCAACGATATTATTACCTTTATTTTTCTTTAAAAAGACTACCTCTTTTAATTCTTTATATATATGGGGGCTAACATCTTTTGTTTCATCTGCAATTATTACTTTTTCAATTTCTAATTCTTCTAATACAACTTTGACAACATCAATAAACTTAGGCAAGTTTCTTCCTACAGAAACATCTATACATTCTGTTTTTTCATGTCTGGGAAAAGGGAAACCTCTATCGGTAATAACTAACATATCTCCGTGTCCTAAGCGAGCCACTAATCTGGCTAAATCATTATGTAAAATTCCATTTGTTTTCATAATTTTTACTCCTTAATATTTGATTAATATAACTTTTTTCTTTTTTAACAAATACGTATTCTTTTATCTTATCATTCCAGTAAAACGATTAACTAGACTATATAAAAAATATTTTCACCTCCTTCTTATGTCGAATTTCTTAAAATCAATTTCGATTCTAAAATTATTTCGTTTTTTTCCATTAAACCTTCTTTCATATTATTTAATTTTTTAATTAATATGTTTACCGCAATTCTGCCAAGCTCATATTTGGGTTGATGAATGGTGGTAAGAGATGGATTTAATAATTTTGAAAAATAAACGTTATCAAAACCAGCAATTGCAATATCTTCAGGGATATTAAGCCCTTTTGCTTTAGCACTCTCCAAAGCTCCCCAAGCTGTTATATCACTTAAAGCAAATACAGCGGTTGGGTGTGGCTTGAGTTCAAGAATTTTATTCATGAGTTTAAAACCATTTTCATAGTTAAACTCTCCATATAAAATAACATTCTTTTCTTCAGAAAAACCTGAATCTTTTAATCCTTTACAGAAACCGAAAATCCTTTTTTGAACATTAAGTACTTCCCTGGGCCCCGCTATATAAGCAAAGGATTGGTGTCCTTTCTTTATTAGATGTTTGGCCAGCTGATAAGAACTTTTAATATTATCTGCATAGACAAGATTAGCATCATAGTTTTTAATATTTAATGGTCTATCTGCTATTACAAAAGGAATACTCTTAAAATACTTTTCTAAATCAGCTTCTTTCATTCTTGGAGCAACGCTTATTATTCCATCAACATGATGTTCGTAAAAAGACTTCAATGCCTTCTCTTCCCGGTGAACATTGCCGTCGGTATTACATAAAAATATCTGATAGTTTTCCCGTAAAGCAACACTCTCTGCTCCTCGTACTACTTCTGCGAAAAAAGGGTTGGTTATATCTGGGACTATTAATCCAAGGTAAAAAGTTTTATTAACTTTTAAACTTCTGGCAATTTTACTTGGTTTATAATTTATTTGCTTGATTACCTTTTTAACTCTTTTAGTTAATTCAGGACTTACATATTTAACCTTAGAAATCACATTAGATACTGTTGCCGTAGAAACATTTGCAGCCTTAGCTACGTCTTTTATAGTTGCATTATTATAACTCATATATACGATACCTCTTTCAGTTAAACGATTAGTTAATCGATTAACTTTATTGAAACATAATAATAATCATTTGTCAAGAAAATTCGTAAATTTTTTTGTATTTTGATAATTTGGAATTTTAAAATGGACTACTCCATAATGATAAAAAATATAATCTAGAACTAAATCTTAATTAAATATAGGTACATATCCTAATTTTTTCTATGGTTTAATTTTCCCTTTTACGAGGTCTTGCGTTAGGACGTCTATCTATAATAATACCTAAAGCCTCAACCATCTGGTTAAGAAACCCCTCAGATACTATAGGTTGTCACGGTAGGACAGCCAGTTACCTGACTGCCCCCGCACAGATCCCAGCGTGCGGAATTACCGCACTGGGCTCTTCAGAAATACTCGCTTCCGTAAAAGACAAAAAGTTTTATTTT
>Ga0209986_10003508_pt1 | contig 13724 bp, 7 predicted proteins | sample BlataG_FD_183168 | JGI IMG/M metagenome (GOLD analysis project Ga0209986, IMG submission 183168) | Deep subsurface microbial communities from Black Sea to uncover new lineages of life (NeLLi) - Black_00105 metaG (SPAdes) (version 2) | ecosystem: Environmental > Aquatic > Marine > Oceanic >...
TCGAATGCCGATGAGAGCCGTGCCGAGATACGCGGCACGCGTGCCGCGGATTCTCGGAACTGGCACTCATCTCTCGTTGTCGTAGTGCATCTTCCAACGCTCTGCGCCCCTGCTCTGCGACGTAATTGCCGCTTCGTTGCGTATGGGCAATAGCGTCAAACGAGATAGGAATGCCTCGAGAAACGATGCCTTCCTCTTGTCGTTTACGTTTGGGAGAAGACCTTCTGCCTCCTCCTCTTCCTCCTCCACCACCGGACAAAGCAAAAGCAGCACCGTTAATGGGGCCTGGTACAGGACCAGGCGAAGGGTTCTCTGGTTCCGCGATGGGTAGGAGCGTCGCTTGGTCCTGGGGACTCGGCCAGGCTTCTTCTTCTCCTTCTCCGAAATCACCCGCATCGGCAGAATACTGGTCCAACAGAGCTCGGTTTGCTTGGAAATTACCAAGCATGGCGCCGGTTCCTGGAAAGTACGCTTTAAAAAAAAATAGTAAGGCGCAGATTATATGCACACGCCAAGTAATAAATTTTTCACACTCTCAAGGACCAAGGCGAGGAAAAAAGAAACCAAACCGACCTCATCCGTTTCTAACCAATACGAGGGGGGGTTCGAGTTCGCGTTCTGGAGTTTGTCAAATGAGTTTTTTTGCACCGACACCCTTCCGAAGAACTTATTTGTCCCAGTCCATCGCCAACAGTCTACGGGAACATGTATCCTCTGTATCGGCGGGTTCAGACGAAGAAGGCGAGGGAGGTGAAGAGGGGGAAATGGAGCGGTCGATAGATATTGACGACGACGCGGTTTCCTTCTCTGGAGACCCCATTGAATACCTTTCGGACAGCTTGAATGACGATCGACCCAGTGTAGAACATTTGCCGCCTTCGTTCGACGACGAAGGACCAATGCGAGAAGGAGGCGAGGAGAACAATGATGATGATGGATATGATGATGATGATGATGATGATGACTCAGTCCACCAATCCTTTTCCTTTTCCTTTGAATACGATGATGATGATGATGATGCGTTGGGATCCGGGGATCTTATCGACATGGAGATTCTTGCCAACGAGGCCATGCGAGAAGAAGAACGCTACTCGGTGCTTTCCAAAGAGTCTAACATCCTATTCAACCCACAAATCGAAAAGGAACGCCGAGAAGGCAACCCGGATTGGACGGTATTTTCCGAAAGCACCTGGCACCTACTGGAAAGTTTGGCCTTGCCCAAAGCCACCGCCTTGCTGACACTATACGTTCGGCACTGCGTATACGTGACCAGCGGGTGGCTTCGACGCATCCTCGAGGAACTACAGGCACTCGATACGCGGGTGGTTCGGTCAGCCCCTCGCCTGTCCTCCATCCCGGACAATTTTGCCGAGAAGATTCGGCCCAAGATTCAGTCGATTTTGTACAAGGTGCAGCAACGCAGGTGGTTGTGTTCCGTCAGCAAGAAATACCAAGATGGGATATGCAATGCGACGCATTGTCCCAGCTTCCGGTACGTTAACGACAAACTCATGATGGGAGAAAAAAGCGAAGGGATGGAGTACAGTCTGTATTTCGTACGATCGAAAAACAGACAAGGAGGAGATCCCTATCGAGAGGTGAAAAAGGAAGTCAACATCTCAGCGACTCTTTCGACCAACTCGCAAAAGATGGTTCCCATTCTGTGGGCACTGGAGATGCGTCTTTTGGCTGTCCTTTACATCCACGACGAATGGATCACCGACCGCAGAACCGCCTTTTCCTTTCCTCATCTGAACGACAGCCGAACGCTCTACAGCATACACAACCCAAGCTTGTGCGAGAAACCCATCATGCAATACAACGTCAAAGAGATACGGGACGCGTTGGGACGTCTCCATTGGCGTTGGAACGACATAAGACCCAGCGACGATTTAATCGCTTACTTCAAAGTCATCAAAGACCGATGTGCATTGCTTTCGGTCTGCGCGAAAATTGAAACCATCCGTGTAAACACCGCCATCGACCTCAGCATTACTTCTGGTACTTCCCGAAATTCCCGAAATTCCCGAAATTCAACGGGATCCTTCTCCTCCTCATCCTCATCCTCCGTGGCGAAACCCACCGCGTCTGGACTTGTGAAGAAACTGTGCCCATTGAACATCGACACCGATTGTGCCTTTTCGCATTTCATTGGGTCCAACCAACAACACGCTGTGTTGACACTTTGCGCGGACCTGTTGTTTTCCAATGAAGAGCAAGAAGGTGAGGGGAGTCGTTCCGCAGGAAGAAAGGTAGAGTTGTCTTCCGGAGCGGGGCCCAAGACACAGAAGAAGTCTATTGCGCAGTTTTTGGCCAAGCGAAGGAGAATCAACCAGAAAATTCAACGGGAAATACGAGCACTTGGGTCGGGTTTCTCCTCGCTTCACGACCAATACACCGTTTCCTCGGGCGACGCCACCGCCACCGGTCACGGGAAAAATGGGAAAGGACACATTTACGGAGACGTCGAGTCGCAGCCTCGGATGGTCCGCGTCAATTTGAACCGAGGATCCGATCTTCTAAACTATTCTTCAAGCGAGGAGGAGCAAGAAGACGAGGAATATGCAGGAGACACGGGAGAAAAAAGCAAGGATGGGCGATCTGTCGACCGAATGTTGTCCAAGCATTACAAAGGGAAGAAGAAGAGGCGAGGAGGGGGTTCGGGAAAAGGTGGCGACGATAACTTCTTTGCATCCAAGTCCCGCATGGACGCGTCCATGTACAAAGACTTTGGGAAGAAGTATACCGACAAGGACATTTGTGACGAGATACTTACACGAAGCATACTTTCCTCCGTCCCCAAGCTGTGTTTGGACAACGTGTCGGAAAAGCAATATGAAGACGTTGAAGACTTCCTGGAGAACGCATTCATGCGGAGCTTGAATACTTCTTCCCATCTTCACAAGCCAAATATTACCCGTCCTTCTACTTCTCGCATGGCCAGAGGATCGGCGCACAAGAGGTCCAGGGGTGGTCTGCCCAAAGAGTTTTCAGCTACTTGTGTGACTCGGACCAACGAAAGTTTCCTGGTAGAAACGCATGCGATGATGTGTGAGATGGACGAAGAGATCCGAGCATGGGAAACCCTGGTGTTTTTGGATTCCCAACGTCTGCAGCTGGATAAGAAGGACGCAAGGGCATCCTCACCCTCACCTCCTCCATGGATGGCGAGGCCTGAAGGGTGGGCCCCTCTGGTGCTTCCAGCATACATTGCGGACGATATTTCCGAACAAATGGCCTATGAAAAGGGAAAGATTGAAAGCGCCCTTTCGTGGGCTCACGAATATTGCAATGGAAAGAGGAACCAGTTTATGAGTCGAAACATTCGAGAACTCTTTTTCAGCCAATACATGCTCCCAGGGGAAACGGAGATTCTGACCAATGTAAACCAACTGAAGAACTCCAGCATCGTGCCCTCCATTGTAGTTTCTCGCTTGAGGAACGACGTAGAGCGGTTGGACAAGCTGGTGTACGATATTACGCTTTACCAAACGATCGAGGAGTTTGCCAAGGAGAATGGGTGTGCCATCAAAGATGGGAAAGAACCCTTTGTCAAGCTGGGAAAACACATGTTCGAGGCATCCACCAACCCAGGAACCTCGCTGTTCGTCAGACACGCGCACCCCGATCATGCTTCCATGCCTTCGGCCATTCAACGGTTCTACAACATCATGGAGTTTGCCCGTGAATGTACGATACGAGACATGTTGTTGATCCACACACAGCAACAAACCGAAGTAGTAAAACCCCAACACCGATCCAACGACGAAGAAGATGAAGAGGGGGAAGAGGAAGAAGAGGATTCTCCAGGCAGCGAGGAAGGCGACGGGGATTACTCAGGGATCGAGTCGGCATGTCCACCGAAGACCAAGGAGTCCTTATTGGTTCAACCGACCTACGAATACTTGGAGGAGCTTTCGACACATTTCCCAAACGTTTCGTTCATCAACCCCAATGTATCAATCACATGGAAAAGCCCACGCGGGATCACCAAGATTGTTCGCGTCATTCTGCTGCAATGCATCGAGTTTTTCATGAAGGAGATTCACCATTCCCTGGAGGCCAAACGGTTCTTTTTCAACAAACAGATGACCATTCGATTGATGAACGACCGCACGTTTATACATGCGGTAGACAAACGCGAAACCATGCACGAAGCCTCTCGCATACCTACCCATCCCGAAGATCCCAAAGATACCGAGTCCTCTGGACCAAGCGAGGATGAGCAGGAGGAGGAATATTACCAACAGGAGGCCTCGGTTCCTGACCGAAGTGATTTGATGCAGTTGCTTTTCCCATCCACAGAGGACCCTGAAATCCCTGAAATCCCTGAAATCCCTGAAATCCCTGAAATCCCAGAAACCTCGGGAGAGATGGGGCCTCCTCCGCCCAGACGAAGTGCTCTTATCATTTCGGTCCGCCACATGCGGCTGTACGCGTCCTTTCGGGTGTACATGCAGCACCGGTTTGAAATGCTGTGCCAAAAGTTTTACCACAGGTTTCCCGTGGTCTTGTATTGCATGACGACGTCTTTTGTCTTTTGGCCCGAAAGATGCATCGCATTGGAATGCAAGGGCGCGGACGACCTCCTTGGATACTACGCGTGGTTGGACGCGTCCATGCGTTACATCGGAGAGCATTTGCTTCCGCATCTTCTTGCGCATTTCAACTTTACCATGCGGTCCGAGGAAGACTTCATACGCGACATGATTCCTATCATGAACGATTTTTCATATGCCGATGATGTAGCGTACATGCAAGCAATGGAGAAACGCCATTTCCAAACGTTCTCCAAGTACCGGGACAGCCCCTATCCCAGTGGAGGCATGCATTATCGCGTACTGTTGATGTTGATCGAAAAGATCCCCTCGCTTGGACAGAACAACCGGTTTTGCAAGATGTGTTCCTTCGCCTGTAAGGTGGTGGTACAGATGTGTTACATGTTGTATCCCGACATTCTGGAGAGGAATTACATCCACGTTCCTCCACCCAACCCCTCGGAAGAATCCCAATCGACGGAGGCGGTGAGAGATGCAATCGTACTTGTCACGATGGACGAAGTAGCTTCTTCCGAGGTTTCCCAAGGCGAGGAGGACACAGCGGGTGCCCAAGAGAAGGAAAGCATATTCGTATTTCGTGCTTCGGCATCAGACATGTGACACCGTGACAACGTGAAAATATGAAAATGTGAAAATGTGAAAAAAAAACTTATTGTATTAATTATGTGAACACCTTTCTGAACGTTATCGGTTTAACGTAGGCGCGCACCCATTTCCCCATCATGGAGCATGTATCCTCCATGCTCTTTTCTTCCTACGCTGCCAAGGAGCCTAGGATGGTAGGGGGCATGGGAATCGCGAGTTCGGGTATATTTTCTTCGCGGGTAACCAGGACCAACCTGGTAGAAACCTGGGTACCCCTGAACCCCTCGCTTGCGGAACGATACTACAAAACGTTCAACAGCAACTGGATCATAAAAGCGTGTTTCAAAGAGAAAATACGTGCTGGGCTTTCCGGAGGCTTTGACATCGAATACGGACCAGAGGGAAACCGTACGAAGCTCTCCTCTGCGGATATCAGGCGAGGGGGAACCAAACGGAGACGTGGCGGGAAATCCTATTCCTCCTCTTCCAAAGGGAAAGGCGCAAGCAGGCGAGGAGACACCAATACTCTCAGTGTGTATGACAGGGGTTCCGGCGGACTTTGTTACGACGGGTATTGCAGCGCAACCAGCCAGAAGGAGCAGAAACAATGGATCGAGGATTTGATGAAAAAGGCCGAGATGTACCGCGATGTTCTGGGCATCGTTGCCTTCAAGTCGGTTCTCACCAAGATGGGAGAAGTACGCTTCGAGGTGGTGGACATTACTATGGGATACTTTGTGGGCAAAGTCACCGAGGGAGACCACAGCGTTGAATACGGATTCCGGTATTACCAATCGACCGGTGTCTCTGGTGTTTTCCCTACCGCAAGCTCCAACCCCAACTCGGCTTCCTCCATCTTCATCAGAGGAGGGGCCGCGCAACATGAGCCCGACCCCGAAGTGTACGTATACACCTGGCCCAATCACGAACCCGACGTGGGGTTCCCCTCGCCTTTCAAGAGTACCATGGCGGTGCTATACCGCAACGCGCTGGAAACAGCAGAGATGATGGACAACGAGATGATTGGGCATTACAAGATGACGCACCCGACCTTTGTGACCGAACCGGTCGACCAACATCGCGTCCCTGCGGAACAAACGGAACACGAAGTGTTGTTGGACGTTGCTGGAGCGCTCCGGCCAAACGAATCACACGGATATTTTTACAAGAAGCGTATGAACGAAGAGATGGCCATCCATCTTTCCAATACGATGCGCACCATCAACGACAAGATCATGACCAAGAAACGCCGCGTACTTGGTCTCAACATCGACGGATCGGAAACCACCATTGCGCGGTACGCGCCTTGGCAAGACAACCTGTACGTGGCCCCCGTAGGCACCAAAGTGACCAAAGGACCCGATGCGAAAATACGTACCGATATTATTCCCATGCTTCGCTTCAAGGCGGCCGAGGTGTCTACCGTCTTTGCTGTCCCCATCCCTGGAATTATGGGTGTTGGTGGAGGAGGCGGTGGAGGAAGAAAGGGAACGAAAATGGGGGCACAAATAGAATCGGACATGTTCCGTCGAACGGTGGTGGAAATGCGCGACGCGATGACACGGTTTTTCGAAAGCGCCTACATGACGGTGGTGGGGAAAGCGGAGAACTTTGCTCTGGCCAACATCCTCAGCGCTGGTGTAGGCAGGACAAACGAAGAATCCATGGTCCGAGCGTACGTGCAGAACGTGCTCAAGCGAGGGAATGGGTCCGGGTCAAGCTTTGAGTTTTCCAAAGGCCCGTCGATTGATCGTACGCGAGGGGGTCGAGGTGAATCAGAGATGGGACAGCATGCTGAATCATACTCTTCTCGCGAGACCAAGGCCAAAGATAAGCGAGGGAAAGACGGGACAACGCCTCGGTCTGTGGTGACCGATGTGCATGAGATTGATATGGAAGACGCCGAACGGCAACGACAAGACGCGTACGAGTTGGCCATTGAGACGGCTGCTTATGCGAGGATGGAAGAAAACAGGAAGATTTACGGCGACCCGACCTCGTCGTCTAACAACCCTGCGGTGTCCCAGGGCGTACGGCAACCACGGCTGCTGGAAAGGTCTGTTCAACGATCTTCTTGGGGACCGACTCCCTCGCCTATCACCGCGCGGTCCAAACTCCTCAAACAAAGTGACGATCCCCATGGGATGCGGGCCAGCGCGAAGGCTGGTCAGTATACACCTCAATTGGAGGGTTGGACCGATTCTCCGATTCCCCGTCCAGCCATGGCCGCGATGGACCGGTACGAGCGCGAGATTGAGGATCACCTGTCACACCAACGATACTTGGAGAAGATTGAGAAAGCCAAGTGGCACCGGTTCATGCAAGACCAGAACCAAATGGAACAACGCATTTCACGGATCATGTACACCGCGTTGTCCAACTATGGCGTTACGCTGAACCCCGACGTGATACGGCGGTCGCTGAAAAAGGAGATTGCAAACGATCCCTCGCTTAGCAACACCTTTGGGGCAGAAATCAAGAACCCCGATGATGTGGTGGAAGATTTCCTCGTTTCCGAGATGATGGGACAACGCGAGGAGTATTTGAACGACCTGCTGAGCGAGTCCAAACGCATTCGCATCGTCTGGAACTCTAGCCCCATGCCCAATGTGGAAGCATTGATCTCTGCACACAAAGAAGGACTCGGTATTCCATCGGAAATGGTGGTGGACATCATGGCCGAGGAGCTTGGTCTAAGCGACCGTCTTGCGTATTACCGGAAACGACAACGTTTCCATGACAAGGAAATCGAAGCCTATGCCAAGAAGAAACGCGCACAACTGACCGCTCTGGGCGTCAAGGGCGGGGACCCATTTTCCATGGGAGGATCTACGATCAAGACCAAGACCACCCCCTCGGATGAATCGAAAGAACCTAAGGAACCTAAGGAACCTAAGGAACCTAAGGAACCTAAGGAACCTAAGGAAACCTCGGTTAATAGAAGCAAAGAAGGCAAGGATAAGGACAAGGACAAGGACAAGGAGGCTTCATAAACCACATATTCTGTAAATGGGCAAAACTCAAATTGAGTATTTTGTGAAATAATGTCTTCTTAATGTGAATATGGGAGAAAAAAAAACGGGATACTTCCTTCCCATTGAACACGATGCCGCCATACCTATATCAGATAGCCTATACAGTGGAAAAAAAGGACTTTTAATTTTCAAGAGGCCCAATTCACACTTACATCAACACCTCTGGGCACCGAAGAAACACCAAGTTTAAACAATATGTTTGGTACCATTTCCCCAGGAATGATGGACGACCCCAGTATGATTCATCGTGGAGGTGACAATATTCATGCTGAAGGACGAATGCCCTCCATGAGCATGGGTACCATGCTCCCCCAAGACGGAGAAGACATGGTCTACGAATCTTCTATATATCGTTACGATAATGCCTCGGCCTATGGGCGACAGGAAGCGTATGACGGACGTTCCTACGGTGGGTACGAATCGGGCTACGCCGACGAGGCTCGCTATGACGAGTCCGGCTACGCGGAAGAGGAGTACGCAGACTACGGTGCCGACGCCGCCGATTTTGACGACTCTGCCGAGGCGTACGAAACCCATGCTGCTGATGTTGCCAGGTCTCGACTGTCCATCATGCCCCCCATTGGCAGCTGGTACAAGGCTGGAAGCGTGGAGGACAAGGAACGCGAGCTCCGCAGGACCATTGCCAACCGCGACAACATGATGGTGTTGCCACTGCACACCCTGTTCAAGATCAAGAATCTGGGCGACCGCGAGTGGAGGCTCTCGGATGTGTACAACCAATCTGGCGAACACGCTCCCTACTCGTACAAGGGCACCCCGTTTGACGACGACCGCACCATCAAGTCCATCTTCCTTCGAGATGTTTCGCAGAACAGCCCGGTCAGCATTGACATCACCGCTTCTCTGGTGCACCCGTCCTCCAACCGTGAGACCATGACCCCCATCACCCCGGTCTTGTCCAGCGGCAACGACGAAGGCCCCTCGCATATCATGCTCCGCCCCAAGGAGTCCTCGGACAAGGAGGTGCTGTTGTGGAGAAAGGATGGTCGCATCAACGTGACCCCCACCGTGCGGGCCAACCCTGGTCTGAAACGCGATGACTTGATGCGAGGGCTAAACAAGCACCCCAACCGCGCGGAGAGGAGCCTCCGCACCCTTTCCCGCAACCACGTGTTGGTTCACTACGTCAAGGACAAGATCGACGCTGGCCTGATCAAAAAGGACAGCGACCAGAATCCCATCGAATGGAAAAGCGAGGAGGGTTATGGCGTCATTGATGCGCGCCGTGCCGATAACCTCATCGAGAAGTTCATTTGTGAACAGTCCACGTTTCTTTCCCTCAGGAACATCTGGGATCTTCGCATGAAGCTTTCCCGTGGGGTCCGCTCGAGCAGCAAGATGACTGCCGAGGAGGACAATTCGGAGCTGATTTCCGAAGTCCCTGTATTCAGCCATGGCAAGAAGTCCGAGGTCGACACGTACATAGAGCGCATCAAGAACATCCCGTACAACCTCCATTGGGCCCTCCAAATCGAGCTTGAGCCCAAGATGAAGGGGTAGTAATTGCTCTTATTCGTTTTTCTGAGGCCATGCGAGGAAGTCTGTCGCTTGTAAGTCTTTTTTATACATAAAGTAGAAAGGCAACCCACTTCCGAAAATCACTCTCGCTTTTCGTTCTCCAATCCCAAATCTACCATGGCGATGGAAGTCACACCATCTTCGTCCTCGCCTGTTCCCATACAATCCAGACACACCTCGCCCGAGGCGATGCGTTGACCCTCTATGTCTTTCTCCCCATCCTCCCCATCCTCCCCATCTCCCGCATATCTTCCCGGCAGAGATATACCTCGTTTCCCCACTTTGACCAGCTTCCGAAACCGTGCTCCAGTTCCCCTGCCCCCACATACCGTACGCCCACAACACGTGATGGGACAAAACGTACTGGTTCGACAGCACTTGACACTTTGTAAACAATAGAAGCAACAACAGATCGTACCAAAAACATCGTATACGACGTTTCCCGTACACCTTGGGTTCGACACAAAGGTGTTTTGGATGCATTGGTACCCATTGATCGTAACGAAGAGCACCAAGCTGATGGTGTACATTCCAATCACGCGAAAGAAATCCCTCTTCGCATAGATCAACATACACAGGAAGGGGGTCTCTGTCATCATCAATACGGCTCCGCTCACCACCAAACTAAAGGTGAACCCCACACCCACAGAGACCATGGCGGAGAACATCATCATGCAAATGAAAAGAGTAACCAGCGAAATGTCCACCAGATGAGGTACCGTTCGTTTCCAATACGAAGAGGAGGAGTGTATGCCTCTTTCCTGTTGTTCCATCATATAATGTAGCACAATGAGTTCGGATCGTTTGTGTTTCACATGATACATGCGACGGAAAAGCTCTTGGTGCCTGCCCATCGGATACCCTTTGCCCGAATCCCCAGAACTTCCTTCTTCCTTGGAAGCAACACGTTCTTTTCCTTTGCTCATCTTTCCCTCCCCTCGCGTGTGTTGGGTGCCCCGCCTATGTGTGTGGCTGTAAATTTTGACCCTTTAAATTTATTTTTTTTCTTAGTAAAGTAGAATAAAGGAGGGTAAAGGAACACACGCGTGTGCGTGTTTGGGAGTTTTTCCGTGTATTAGTGTTTACAAATTAAAAGAATAGCGTCCCAAATGCGTCTCGATAATTCTCTTTTCCCACCCTTCGGTAGGTTCTGTAGAGGGTAAAGGCAAACATGCCCAAAACGAGCAGGGCAATGCCGGTCATGAACAGGATCGTGACGGAGATCAGCTCCCACTGCAAGTACTCTTTGACGAAGTTTTGCCTGTCGAATCCGTCGTCCACGGCAGCCGAAATCTCGTCAGCCGAACCCGTGTCCGACGTCAACTTGGAGCCAAATCCATCCAAACACTGGTCCAGAGTGTCCTTGCACTCTGCCAGGTTGATGGCCCTAACCTCCATGCCGTTACCAAGAGAGAAACGAGCGTGGGCATGCGAGAAGTGACGCCGAGCACCGTAAAAGGTATCTCCCGCCGGACTGCCCGTCCAGGCAACCAGACCGCCCTGGTTGGTGGCGGTGGCGGCTTCCTTCAGCTCAAGCCCCTCGCGTGAGAACACATCGCGGGTTTCCTGGTACACGGTAGATTGCGAACGCATGTCCAACATTTCCTTGGGCCAAGCGCGGCATCCACAATCGTAGAAGATACCGTTTTGTGTGCTGTTGGGCATCACGGGATTTTCCTTGGCTCCTTGGGTCAGAGCGTGCCTTCCGTTGAGGAAGACCTTGGTCAGACGCTTTTCCACCGGGTACAAGTAGTAGTTGACCATCTCGCGGTTCTCCGTTTCGCCTGCAAGCGTCACTTGTCGAGATCCGCTCTTGGTGTCTCCGGGGTTGGTGACAATCTCGATGGAATCAAAGTACTTTTGCGTGTAGATGCGAGGAGGGAGGCAAATGAACTCCTTCTGCTTGTCCTTCTTGCTGATGAAAGACTTGCTCTGCATCACATTGTACGCATCCTCGTTGTTGGTATCGGCAATGACCACCACGTTGGCGTCCATGTGCGAAAGACGCTCCGCGTACTCTTGCAGACCCTTGGATTCACCAGGAACGGCACAGCGGTCGCAGTGCTCACCGGCGAAGCCCACTTCGCATACACACATCTTCTTGCTGGGCGAGTAAACGCCATTTCCGTTGCAAGTATGGTAGGCACACATGGGTCCAAAGTAACCGGGTTCGCAAATGCATTGTCCTCGCATCGATTCGCTGCAGTGACCATGTGGGCCGCAATCGACCAAAGCAATCTGGCCGGAAGCGTCATGGCAATAAGACTGAGGAACTTGGCATTTGGCACCGGTCCATCCAAAGTCGCACACGCAACCCTTGATATCACCATCACATGCCCCTCGTCCATGGCAAATGGTTCCTTCCTCGTCTCCACAGCACCCCGTGTCGTCTCCTCCACAGATGCCGCAGTGGTCAAAGACGAGCTCAGAGTTGGCCACACCGTCGCATCCCAGGCAAGAGGTACCATCCCCAAAGCAGACACCACATTGGTCTAAATCGCGGTTGTTTCCGTTGCAGACACCACAGTCATCCTTGTTGCGGTTGTTCCCGTCGCATACACCGCAGTCATCCTCCACCGCGGTTCCGTAGGGCACTTGGTTGCAGTCCCAGCACTCGTTGTTTCCTCCGCAGATGTTGCACTCGTCAGCCACCAGGGGACCACCAACGGTTCGGTTGCAGTCGACGCACTTCCCCAGCTGTTTGTCACATTTCCATGCAGGATTGGCAGAACAATCGATGGTTTTCCTACAATCGTACGTCTGTATTTCCGGATCTGGTTCGCTTGTTCCATGATCTTCCTGAACTTCCTGAGCGAACGCCAAAGAGAGAACGATGGCCGCCAGCAGCAGCAAATACTTCATGACGGTATACCACGCGGGGTTGTTTCTCGAAAAAGTAGAAAGAAATTCGGACCACCTCCCTTTCTCTTTGGTATATACTAATGAGTAAGGCGAGGACACTGTGTAACTCTTACATCTACATTTTCTTTTTTTGCCGGTTATTGAAGGAGATTTTATTTTTCGCCCCCATTTGTTCCCCCGCGCTTGGTTCCTCGTCGTGTACATGTGGGTGCCCACGCCTTATGCGATGAGTTCCAACGCAGTAGTATCCCTTCTCCAATCCGGATTGCAAAACCCCAACCAGTCTTCGTAAACGATTCGTTCTGCTTCATCGCTTTCGCAACACATGATGGAATAATGCTTTATACACCCAACGGTTGTTTTGAACTTTTCCTTCCTATCCCCATTTTGTTTGTACGGTTTCAAGGGAAGGCATCCTTCCACCACGCATTGGTACATTCTAAACGTTCGGTCTCCGTCGTAGCCATAGGGAACGCGCTTGACTTTCAGCTTGTACCGGAACGGAATGGGGTACCGGTTTTCGCCATAGAACTCGTTCAGATTATACAAATGCTCCTTGGGTGTCCTTTCGTCCAAAGCCATCGTGGGACGTGAAAACGGGGACACACACACACACACACACACCTTGTGTACAACTACGTATACTCTGATAAATAATACACGGTGTATTTATTCGTGATTTACAGTTATTTTTGCGGTTTCCTGGAATGAGGATTAACATCGCCCAACGTCGTACGACGCCACGATGGAAAAGGTCACGTCGCTGCCATCGGGAACGGTGTCCGAAAACTCGAAATCAATGTCGATCTGCTCATCGTCGGAGTTGGCCTCTATCTGGAGGTTGACGGAAATGTTTTCGCCTCTCACAATGGCCGAACCGGTGCCCTGCACAGCAGCATCGTCGCTGCTGGTACCCGTGGGACAACGGAATCTGTCGGGGAATTGCTCCATGTCCAGATCAACGTCCAACTCGGTTCCAACACCCGAAGTGTTTTGACACGTCCCTTGGACATACAACAGAACAAACTTTCCGGTACGTTGTAGACGATATTGGTTGATGACCACATCGCCTACACAATTGCCAAAATTGTCGTTGGTGATGTTGTACTCGGACTCCGAAGTGATCACTTCTTGTTTCCATTTG
>Ga0209986_10003509_pt1 | contig 13724 bp, 16 predicted proteins | sample BlataG_FD_183168 | JGI IMG/M metagenome (GOLD analysis project Ga0209986, IMG submission 183168) | Deep subsurface microbial communities from Black Sea to uncover new lineages of life (NeLLi) - Black_00105 metaG (SPAdes) (version 2) | ecosystem: Environmental > Aquatic > Marine > Oceanic >...
ACTCCATACTCCTTAAGCGCTTTTATCATCTCCTTTACCGGCGTCTCTCTGGTGTCGGCCACGTTTTCCTTGTAGGTCAAGCCCATGATGAGCACCCTGGAACCCTTGATTACCTTGCCGACACTGTTTAATGCCTTGATGGTCATCTCGGCGACGTGCCCGGGCATGGAGTCGTTTATGGCTCTACCTGCCAGTATTACCTGGGGGTGATAGCCAAGCTCCCGGGCCTTATATACCAGGTAGTAGGGGTCGACAGGTATGCAATGTCCGCCGATAAGCCCCGGAGAATACACCTGGAAGTTCCACTTGGTGGCAGCGGCATCGATTACATCCCTGGTGCTCAACCCCATTTTCTCAAAAATAAGAGATAGCTCGTTCATCAAAGCAATATTCAAATCACGCTGGATATTCTCGATTACCTTGGCTGCCTCAGCGGTCTTTATATCTCTGGCTTTGAAAACTTTAGCAGCAACCCTGCTGTACAGGCTGGCCACTTCATCCGTGGTCTTCTCATCCATACCGGCAACCACCTTGGTAATTCTCTCAATCGCATGCTCCTCATCTCCAGGATTTATTCTCTCCGGCGAGTAGGCAATCCTGAAGTCTTCACCGCATTTAAACCCTGATTCCTTCTCCAGTATGGGCACGACCACCTCCTCAGTGACGCCGGGATATACGGTTGATTCCAGCACCACCACGGCCCCCTTCTTCATATTCCTCCCTATTGTTTCAGCGGCGCTTCGGACATACGACAAATCAGGCTCTTTGGACTTCGTCACCGGCGTGGGAACGCAGATTATTATATAGTCAGCCTCGGAGATTTTCACGGGGTCGCCTGTGAAAATCAAGTTCATTGAGTTCCTTGAGTTTATAGAGTTCATAGAGTTTGTTGAGTTTGTTGGAGATTGCTGGAGATTGCCGCGGGGCTTCGCCCCTCGCAATGACCACGACTCCTCAGATTGCCGCGGCACTTCGTGCCTCGCAATGACGGAGGCAGGGGCTTCGTGCCTCGCAATGACGGCAGGGTCGGTGTCAAAGCCGATGACCTTGCAGCTCCTGGAGAAAGCCTGTGCCAGCGGGAGGCCTACATAGCCCAACCCCACCACGCACACTACACAAGTTAATTGAGTTTGTTGAGTTTCTTGAGTTAATTGATTTAACTGAGTTTTTTGAGTTTGTTGAGTTTTTGTTGTCCGTTGAGCTATTTTCATTGTTGTCAGCTTACAATTCCAGTTAATCTAGGTGTTTATATGACATCATAGCCTATTAAGTGACAAGAGTCAAGTCGAGATTACAGAGTCAATAGAGTTAATAGAGTCAATAGAGTTAATAGAGTTAATAGAGTTTATTGAGTTTATAGAGTTTACTGAGTTCTTTGAGTTTGTGGAGTTAATAGAGTTTATGGAGTTAATGGAGTTTGTTGGGTTTAATGGATGGCGGATGAAATGGCGTAAAACACATCCTGGGGTCTTTCTATCTCGTAATCCACATTTACGGTTATCAGGAAGGCGTTTTCGTGGTGGTCGCCTTTTATTTTCCCCTGCTCTGTCTGTTCAGGCAATGTCCGTACCTTTGCTTCTCCAAATGAACAGAAGCCATGGTCGGAGATTACCACTAACCTGTTCTGCTTTTCTTCCAGGAAGCCGGTATCGAAGAGAAGCTCGCCCATCCCGGCATCCACCTTACGGTACCAGTCCAGTACGCAATCCTCGCCCCAGTGGAAGTGCTGAATTCTGTCCAGGAGGGTGTAAACGGAGATGAGCAAATCCGGCTTTTGTGAGATAATTTCCTTTGTCTTCCCGGTAACTCTTTCCAGCTCCTCCTGCCACTCCTTTTCGCTGGTGGGCAATCCGAAGCCCACGGGCTTGAAATCAACATTAAAGAAATAAGGCGGTACCACAAAGGGGACATTCAGCACATTAACCTTCTTACCCTGGCGATGCAAAATATCCCAGATAAACTCGACATTTATGTTTTCCCTCCTGACAAGCTTGCCACCGGCAACGAAGCCTTCGTGTCCATGTTCCTCAGGGGTCTTGCCCGAGAACATGCCGCACCAGACAGAAGGAGAAATGGGCTTCTCCTTCAACACAATTTCCTTGCTCTTACCCATACAGGTGAGCTTATCAAAATTGGGCAGCTTATCCAGGTTTGGCCTTACCACACTCCAGGTCGCCGCGTCTATTCCAAGCACAAAGAACATAAGCATCCCCTCCAATAGATAGTTTAAAACTAGAATAGCAGAAGTGGGGTTGTGGTTTCCAGATACCCCGCCCAGTATATTGAGTTTGTTGAGTTCATTGAGTTTATAGAGTTCATAGAGTTTATAGAGTTTATGGAGTTTATAGAGTTTGTTGAGTTTATAGAGTTTATGGAGTTTGTGGAGTTTATAGAGTTCATTGAGTTTGTGGAGTTCATAGAGTTTGTTGAGTTCACGATGTAAATTTATTTCTCCAGTACTACTCCCGCAGCGATATTCCTGCCCTTGACCAGAACAAACCTGCCAAGCTCGGGAATTTCCGAGAACTTCTCCACCACCAGTGGTTCAGTGGCGAACAGAATGATGGCAGCCTCATTCTCAGCTATCTCCGCAGGGTACTTCTCCATTACCTCTCCAGTTTCCGAATTTATCTTCTCCCTTATTTCCTTTATCTCACATTCCACCCTCTTCGTGGCGCATCTCAATTCCAGCTTATCACCTTTTCTCAACTTCCTCTCCAGCAGCACAGCTTCACCCAGGAATTCATTTACGGTGACTGGCTGAGCTTTCACCAATCCACAGACATCTCCCCTCTCTACCTCTTTGTCCACCACGATTCCTATGCTATCTCCTTCCAATGCTTCCTCCAACTCATCCTGAAAAACCTTTATCTTCTCTATCCTGCTGTGAACATTAGAAGGCCGAAACACCACTTCATCGCCTTTTCTCAGTACTCCAGATTCAACCATCCCCACAACAACTCGCTCCGAGTCAACCGAATACGTATCCTGGACAACAAACCTGAGCAGCCTGGACTTCTTGCTTATCTTTACCCCATCCAGCGATTGAATCAGCGTGGGTCCCTGGTACCACTTCATTCGACTGGATGGCTTATAGATGTTGTCTCCTTCCATTGCTGAGCCAGGAATAAACTGCACATCCTGGTACCCAAACGAAGCCAGTAGCTTTGCTACCTTCACCTTGATATCCTGAAAAACCTTTTTCCGGTAACCAACGGCGTCCATCTTGTTTATTACCACAAAGATTTGCTTTATGCCCAGCATGTGTATCAAGAAGGCATGCCTTCCCGTTTGCTCCTGTATGCCTTCATCCGCAGCAACAATAAGAACGGCTACATCAGCGCGCGAGGCCCCTGTGAGCATATTCTTTATGAACTCCTTGTGGCCAGGCACATCAGCAATGGAATACAGGTTCTCTTTGCCCTTGAACATCACTCCGGTGGTGTCTATAGTCCGCTCCTCTTTTAGCTCATCGTCAAAGGAGTCCAGGAAATAGGCAAACTCGAACCTCTTTTTATACTCTTCAGCCAGTTTTTGTATTTCCTCTACACGCCCCTCCTTGATGCTATCCGAGTCATAGAGCAGCCTTCCTATCATTGTGGACTTGCCATGGTCAACATGTCCCACTACAACTACGCTTATATTCATTCATCCCCCTTCAAATAGTGACGCATAAACCCTAAATTATAATTTCTAAGCACTAAACAATACCTAAATTCAAACGATATAAATAGTTTTTTAGCTTTGGACATTGTATATTCTAATTTGTTTAGTATTTCGAGTTTAGTATTTGATCTTTGCATTTAATTTTACATGTATCCCAGTGCGCGGAGCTTTTGCATGGTAAACATATCTTCCTTATCCTGTGCCCGTCCAGACCTCTCCGCAATCTTGCTTACTCGTAATTCCTCCACTATTTCATCCACATTCCTGGCAGTGGAATCAACGGGCAGCGTACAGGGCACGCACCCCAGGCTTCTATACCTCTTCCCATTTCTGGCAAAGTACAGTGGGTTTATCGGGAGCTTCTCCTGCTTCACATACTCCCAGACATCCAGCTCTCTCCAGTGTAGAATCGGGTGAACCCTGGTATGCGTTTTAATGTCGGTTATACTCTGGTATTGGTCCCACATCTCCAGCGGCTGGTCTTTATAGTTCCACTTAAAGGATTCATCTCGAGGGGAGAAATATCTCTCTTTGGCCCGTATGCCATGCTCATCCCTCCTGATAGCCAGTATCAAGGCATCGAATCCATTTTTCTCCAGACACTGCATTAAAGCCTGGGTTTTTAGCCTGGTGCAGCATTCGAATTTACCAGTTTTAGGCCCAACTCCCTCTTTTATCGCCTCTTCATTCCTGGCTACCATCAAGTCCAGCCCCCACTCGGCAGCAATCCGATCCCTGAACTTATACATCTGCTGGAATTTGTAGCCAGTGTCAATGTGAATCACAGGGAAGGGAATTTTCCCCAGGAAAGCTTTTTTGCAAAGCCATAGCATGGTGGTGCTGTCCTTGCCTACGCTCCACAGGACTGCTAGCCTTCTGAACTCAGCGTAGGCCTCTCTTATTATGTAAAGTGTTTTGTTTTCCAGATCCTTTAACTCCGACATTAAGAATATCCTCCTGAATACTAATTATTAAAAGATAAAGGTCTTAGCCAAAGTCATTACTCCCAGTACACATGTGACAACCCCTATGGCAAATATTAAACTTCTTTTATTTACCTTCTTAACTGTCATTGCTGCAAATGGTGCTGCCACAACAGAGCCTACGCTCGTGGCAGCAGCTAGTGTCCAATAAATATCACCCTTGAGTATCACATAGCTTACAAAGGCCACTATGCATACCGCCGCCTCTGCAATCGTGGTACTCCCTACAGAACTTTTCGCATCCCTTCCAGTCATTAACTGCCCTCCAGTCACAAGCGGGCCGTACCCGCCACCGCTTGCCCCTTTATTAAAAGCGCTGATTAATCCTATAGCAACGAGACCTTTCCATGAGAAGCTGTGTTCTTTATTTCGTCTTATAAGAATGAATATTCCTATTACCAGGACCATTACCCCTATATAGCTTTTAAGAATCATTTCAGGAATGTTAATAGAAAAAACTACGGCCGCCACAGCTCCTATAATTCCACATATTGCCAGAGTAAAAATTACTTTTGAGTCTCGAGATTTTGGAATATATCCTAATCCACGCAACCGCTTCTTTATAGCTCGGTCCTGTCCGAAGTCTAAAACAACGTTTCCTAATCTATGATGAAAAAAACCTCCAACCAGACCACCAACGAGCTGTCCCAGTAACACAGCTGGAACCACGTGTAAAGGCATAAATCCCATAATTATAAGTATCGGGCTCAAAGCGGTGCCATAGCCCATACCAATTGAAGCATCCGTGTATTCACAGATGAGAGCAATAACAGCTATTGCTATAAACAGGGTCAGTGTAATATCCATATCCCAATTATCAAACTATCATCACATGTTACCCCTATTCCAGGTAACCCAGAGCCTTAAGTCTTTTCTTCACCTCTTCCTCTTCTTCTTTGCTCATAGCCTGCTCGCCTTCCTCATCGTCCTTGAGCACTTCTTCCAGTACGAATATCACGTATTCATCCACCGAGTCGAATCCGGTAGATTTAACCCTTTCCCCTATCTTCTCGTAGAGCTCAGCAGGTAATAACACAGACTTCTTTTCTTGTTTCATTCTTCCTCCTTCAGATAGCCAAGTTTCTTTAGCCTTTCCCTCACTGCCCTCACCTCGTCTGCACTCAGCTTATTATTTTCCATGACATCACCACCCGCCGCCAGACTTCGCATGACAAAAACAATAAACTCCGTGACACTGGAAAAGCCAGTCCCTTCAATCATAGGAGCTAACCTCTGATAAAGCTCCCTGGGTATCTTGATGGTAACTTTGTCGTGCATTAACACTCCAATTAGAGTGTAACTGTAGCACATGCCGATTTACCTATGCAAATGAAAAAGACGAAAGCCAACTCAGTTTATGGAGTTTATTGAGTTTATAGAGTTTGTTGAGTTTATTGAGTTTATAGAGTTTATTGAGTATAAAACCCTTCACTACGACTGGAAGCTCCTGATGGTCTCAATCAGTCCCTCTTTCAGGCCATACTGAGGGGCGTAGCCTAACGTTCTAGCCCTGGAAATATCAGCCAGGCTGTGCCTTACATCCCCCTGTCTTTGATTCTGGTGAACTGGCACAACTCCCCTTCCCATAAGATTGATAACAAGCTCTGCCAGCTCGTTTATGGAGATTCTCTCACCTCTACCAATATTAAACATACCGGTGGCACTGCTGTTCGCTGCCAGCAAGTTCGCCTCCACTACATCACCGACAAAGGTGAAGTCCCTGGTCTGTTCACCATCCCCGAAAATAATAGGAGGCTCCCCTTTAGATACCCTGTCGATAAACCTGGGAATTACAGCGGAATACTGTGAATTCGGATCCTGCTTCGGCCCGTAAACATTGAAATACCTCAAGCAAGCAGTCGGGAGTCCGTATACTTTCTGAAAGACCTGGCAGTAGTATTCCCCGGCAAGCTTGGTTACCGCATAGGGGGATTGAGGATTGGGCATCATATCCTCCTTCTTGGGCAATGTTGGAGTATCTCCATAGACAGAGGAGGATGAGGCATAGACCACTTTCTTAACGCTATTATCCCTTGCCGCCAGAAGAACATTCAGTGTTCCAGTTATATTGGCCTCATTGGATGCCAGTGGATTGCCCACGCTTCGGGGAACGCTGGGTATGGCCGCCTGATGGAAGACGAAATCCACTCCGTGAAAGAGTTTCTGTAATAGCTTTAGATTGGTGATACTACCCTCTACAAAGTTAACAACCGCGTTACTAGAGTTTATTGAGTTCATTGAGTTTATAGAGTTCATAGAGTTCGTAGAGTTTATGGAGTTTATAGAGTTTGTTGAGTTTATTGAGTTAATCAGGTCAGCGAGGTTTTCTTTATTCCCTGTAGAGAGGTCATCGAGGATGATTACCCGGTAGCCTCGCCTTACCAGTTCGCAGGCAAGATGGGAGCCGATAAATCCAGCGCCACCGGTGACTACAACGCCAGTCCCTTGAGTCTGTTGAGTTATAGATTCGTTAGTCATTATTCCAAAGTCATAAATCGTTCAGTTGACAATTATAGCGTGCTGGTAGACAGAATAGAAGTGTCCGGGCAAGCCGCATTACATTTGAGTTTACAATATTTGCCTTTGTGGTTAAAATAGACATGCTCATTGCGGGTGTAACTCAGTGGTAGAGTACTTGCTTCCCAAGCAAGTAGTCGTGGGTTCGAATCCCATCACCCGCTCACCCTGCACCCAAGATACCCAAAAGGCTGCCGAAAATGTTCAGCGAAGATGAATTGCTGGCCATAACTAAAATAATTACTGGAGGCAGGGATAGAGCGATATTCGACATGTTGCTCGACAGTGGAATGCGGTTATCGGAGTTGGCAGGTATAGACATGAAGGATATATCTGAAGACTGCAGTACTATAAAAGTATATGGGAAGGGTGGTAAAGAACGCCAGGTATTCCTTGATACTGAGGCGGCCGCTTCTGTTACTGCTTACCTTGTTTTCGACAGGCCAGAGCCCAGGAGGGGAGATAGGTTATTTCTAACCGTAGATGGATATCCACTTACGGCAATAAGGATTCAGAAAATATTGGAGATCATTGGGAAGAAGGCAGGTTTGCAGCAAAGGCTTAGCCCTCACAAATTACGGCACACATATGCAACGTGGAGCTTGAGGAATGGTGCTAATCTGGAATATGTTAGGCGAACGTTAGGTCACACAGACATTAAGACCACAGAGATTTATCTGCACCTGAGCAATCGGGATATTAAAGAGGCACACCGGACTTCCTCCCCGGTTAGTAACATACAACGAAAAATAAACTCAAGGAAAACCGTTCGCTCATAGTCTCTTTTCATCGCTACAACAATGAAAAGACAAAAACAAAGATATTAATCACAAAATCAAGTGATATTACCTTTATGGTTATTGCTACATATAGTAGCAACCCCCCCCCCAAAAAAAATGCTACCTTTAGTAGCAGTTAGCGCTCAATAACCAAGCATGATCCCCTCTCCATGCTACTTATAGTAGCCTTTAGCACTACATATTGTTGCAAAATCCTCTTTAAACTATACTCTGGCGCGCTTCTAGCCGAGTTATAAAAGGTAAAGATAACTACCCATCTTTAAGTGCAGGTCACTTAATGGAACTGACTTGACTAGCAGAAGTACACAAAATGGCTTTTTGTGCAACCGATTTATGCCTAAGACTTATATGTTGGCACTGCAAGGCTTGCTACTATGTAGAGTAGATACTCTAACACTGCCTAACTAATGAGTTCTTCGAACTCCGGGAAACACTTTTGACGTAAACACAAAGTTCTGCTCGGGTAGAATTGGTCCTCAGGGGGTTTAATGCCATAGCTGATTATCTGTGACTTCGAATGCAAGGTCTTCGGGAAGAAGGACATTGCATATCTCTTGTAATATCGGCTGTTCTTGTTATAAGGGTTCTCCGAGAGTCGCCGGCATACTCCGAACAATTTTTCCGCTACTTCGATACAACCTCGCTTGTTCGTTGTGTAGTCAATAGCCTGTGAGAATGCGCCTGTTATAACATCAACAAAGTTAACAACATTAACGCACTCAGGGTGTTCCTTTTCTCTTGATAATTCGCTGGCAACTTGTATTATCTCTTTGCATTTAACTATGACGTTGCTTTCTCTCTTGTTAATCTTATATGGTGCGTAAGTCAAAAATGAGTTATCCGCCTCTAGGCTACGCTTCTCAGAGAATATCTTTAGGATTTCGACTCTTTCAGTTGATACGTCAAAGAAGTATCTACACGCTGAGAATAGTCCGATTTCGAAAAATCTATTATATATCCTAAAGTCTCTATTCTGTCCGTCAGTCGAAGGACCAAAAAATTGATAATCAATGTTGGTCATGTTTACACCGAATAAATAAAACCATATATGTTCGTAGAGCTTTTTCTCGAATAGTCCTGCCCACTTTACCGCCGTTTTCGTTCTGGAACTTCCAGCACTGCCTGATCTTAGTTCGCTAAAGTGGATACGCTTATTATCGCTACAGTATGCTTCGCTTTTCGCACTAAGCAGTTCATTTTGTAACGAAGAAGGCTGTTCAGCTTTGCAGAAAACAAAACCGTGGTACAGCCATTTTTGAATGAGTCGTTCATCGTGAAAAACTAAGAGTCTAACACTATTTCTCACCATAATCCTCTATATCCATTATACACCTACAAAGCTGAGGGCATCGGGAAAACTGAGGGCTCGTAGTAAGTATGAGTGGAGTAGCTTGGGGATATAGTTTTTGACAATTATAAAGTGAGCATTGCACTTAATGACGGCTTGTTTAATTCAGATAATATTGTCAAGTGAATAGACTCATTTTATTTAGTCAGTCTTTAGACAAAACTCGAAAAAGCGCTTCCCAAAATCACTAATTTTCACTGTTTCAAGAAGCGAATTATCCTGCCCACCCCCTATGATAATTCTTGGTTGTCCAGAGATTAGAAATCCATATGTTTTCACTCTTCCCACAGCTCCGACAATTGCGTATTGGTCGACACCTGACTTTTGTATCTGACTGACTCCTGTCGGTTCAGTATTCTTATTAAATGAGCCTAAAAGTTCGCATTCTAAGAGGCTCATCGACCCTAATGTGTCGAGGAAAAAGCGCCGTTCGTCATAGTTACCCTGTTTTATAGGATTTATGAGCGTATTCTTTAGGTAGGATTTAAAATATTCTCGCTTTTCTTGAACTTGCTCCCGCTCTATCTTTTCATTCAATTCCTCAATAATTGCCGTAAGAGCCTCTTTATCATAGGTTTCGGACGGGGCTAATTTATCCTCCAAATCACTGATTTCTTCGGCAACCTCTTTATAAAATGTCTCTAAGCGTTTGAACCTAAGCTCTTGCTTCTTTCCAAAGTAAAGAGAGGCTAAAGTACCACCTATATAAGGAATGGCTTGCATCCCTGCTTGGATGACTAGGTCTCGCTTTTCTATAGAACTGAGTTGTTCATTTTCTTCTGAATCGACCATATCAGACATTCCTTCTTTAATTTCTTTAAATATACAGCTTAGTAAGAATAAAATCTATTCTAGTGACAGAGTAGTTACACAAAGTAGCGAAATGTTCACCTTTTTTTGAAACAGGTGGTAAAATTAGAAGCCCATGATTTACCCTATTGATGTGGGTAAGTAACGCGCAAGGAGGTGTGAAAATGGGAACAAAAGAGGAAAGAGATGTTGAAAGTTTGATCAGAGGTTTGGCAGATGAAAATAGTGATACTCAGCAGAGGGAAAAGATAATAGAAAATCTTGGAAAGATAGGGGGACCAGCTGTAAAACCCCTCATTCGGGCCCTGCAAGATAAAAATAGCCGAGTTCGGATTGGAGCGGCATGGGCTCTTGGGAAAACAAAAGATAGAAGAGCAGTGGGGCCACTTATTCGTCATTTGGAGGATAAAAGCAATGTCGTTCGAGCGGAATCAGCATTTGCTCTTGGAGAAATAGGGGATAAGAAAGCAATTAAACCTCTCGAAACTATTCTCTTGTCGTGGAGTAGTATCCCTCCAGGTCTCATCAAGGAAGCAAGAACTGCTCTCGAGAAACTAAAATGATGAACAGGGGCACAAACAAAGGAGGCGCAGAGTGATTTCAGGCATGCCAGCTTTGGGTATCCCATTTGACATCAGCAAGTTGGAAGGTTATGGACAAGAATGTTGGGGAATATTCTTACGTTGCACAGTGCCGCTTAGACTGCGAAGCGTACTGCTTTTTCATGGAGATACTTCCAGAACACTTTCTGATAGGGAAAATGTCTTTTGCATTGCGATTCATAGTGTTGACAAGGACATTATTGATGAGATAAAGACTCACGTTTCCAAGTGTGAAGAGTTTAAGAAAGTTTATGCTATACCAAATTTCGTGGAAGACCAAGACTGTACTTTAGAACCCCTGCCTGAAGCAGGTAGAATCAATAATATGGGGAATCTCGAGAAAGGGCCGCTTTTGTACTGCAAGATGCTCTCAAAGCAGTGCAGGGACAAAAATGAACCAAGGTAGCCCACACTATTCTTCCAGGTGAGTGTGGAGCCGTTTGTAATATAAGAAGGAGGCGTGGCATGAAACTGTTTGGCAAAAAAGAGCCCGGTAGCAGGATATGTAAAGCATACAAAAACGGTAGGTGCGTAAATCCACGAACGGGTAAGGACACTGGCCCCTGTACTTGGGAGCCCAGGAATTGGCAAAGCTGTAATGTAGTCAAAGAACATCTAAGATTCTACGGAAAGTGGTAGACCTACCTTTGACGTTGTGGGCCCCCAATATGAGCGCTATCTATAAATATAAATTTCCCGGGGTGAGAGGATTTGAACCTCCGACCACATGAACCCCATGTAGCTCGAAGAAAAGGCGAAGACCGCTCGCCTCCTTTCAGTGGATAATTATACCGCCTCAGCACCTAGCGGTCAATATATCCCGCTCACGCCTTTTGCTTTCAATTTACCCCCTGCACAAAGCGATGAATTGGTCAATTTGCTACACGAAAAGATAAATAGCGTGTTTATAGGTTCGCTACCAATCGTTCATCAAAGTAGCAAGACTTGGTAGGCTCAACTTTACAGATATATACATAGTTTTTAGTAGTAGTCTAGTGATCACAACCAGTTTATGATAAACTCAAGAAGGTTAGAAGCACGAGATGTCAGTTAAAGATCAATTTCCACCTCCCGATGAGGCCTTAGCTCTCGAACCAGAGGAGCTAGCACTGTTCCTTTTAAAGTATCTCTGCAAAGAAGAACAACGCGGCAGTTCTTCAGTTTTGAACCTTCACAACTGCACTCTGCATGGTAATCTTCAAGACTATGCGGGTGAGAAATATAATGAAATATCTAAAGTTATAACCGAATCTTGGATTTGGTTGGAGCGAGAGGGAATGATTGCACCTAAGCCTGGGCAGGATAGACAGTGGGTATATGTGACTAATAGAGGCAAACGGCTTCTAGAAAGTTCAGATATAGGTGCGTACTTGAAAGGCAACATCCTACCAGTAAAGGTGCTCGACCCTGTCTTGGCAAGGAAGGTCCGTCCCCTGTTTATTCGTGGAGATTATGATACCGCAGTATTTCAAGCTTTCAAAGAAGTTGAAATTCGTGTACGAAAAGCTACTTCGTTACCACAAGAATTGGTTGGTGTTGACCTGATGAGAAACGCTTTTAACCCCGATAATGGAAAACTAACCGACATGAGTTGTATTAAAGCTGAACGAGAAGCAACAAGTCATTTGTTTGCGGGCGCTATAGGGCTATTTAAGAATCCATCAAGTCACCGAGATGTTAATTGGCAAGATCCGGGTGAATGTGTTGAACTAATTTACCTTGCTAACCATCTCTTGCGACTGGTAGAAAAACATTCTGTAACCGCACGGAGTAGCTCTAATTTATCTCAATAACGAATTCGCAGCTAGGTCTTAATATGCGATTAAATATTCTGGCTTTTTGTGTAGCATAGGTCAGTAGCTAGATTGGAATCGATGCTACAATACGGTCATATAGGCGGTCAGCTTTTGCTGGTGTGAACCCTGGCGACCGGCATGTAGTCACACACTTGACAGTTTCAAGTGGAAGTGAATGAAGATCAAACTTACAAACTTTAATGTAAAAAGAACGTCCAAATCTAGTGGCTTTCAGCCTCTGAAATGACTTCTCCAGAAGTTGAGGTTGCTTTCCTTTACACATTTCATCCACCCAACTCTTTGTGGCCGAGTTGTTCCTTATCCAGTCCATTACCTCCGTGGATTGCGCTTCGATATAGCCTCTGGGTAACTCTGGCAATGCAAAGCTAAGGAAATGGGGCGTTGGCTTAACCCAGACATAGTTATCTATCCATTGCCGTGCGTGCAGGACCCATACCCAGCTTGCTTCATCAGTTAACTGCGGTAGTTGGCCGCATTGAATCTGTCCAGCTTGGTCGTAATGCTTATCAGACTGGTTGCGATATAAATCGCTGTGTCCATCAAGGTTTATGAGCGTAAAGGGCTTACTTAAGCGACCGGTGGACACTGCCTCACATATGTATCTAAGTGCATCATTGTGCTCGTTAACACAATGAAAGCAAGAATCGATATACAGAGACCGTAGATAGAAATTTAACCCTGATATCAAATCATCACCCATCCATAATGTCTGCTCGGAGTCGGCTTGCTGGCGGTCTTTATCGGACTTTAGGGGAGTAGCAGCGAAACTCCGTAGCACCGGATTAAAGAAAAAATCCAAGTCAATGGTCAGTGCTACACTCATTTAATCACTCTGATGTTTATCTAATTCTATCATATTTTCGGCTCGCCCCTATTTGAGTAGGAATGTAATGCAAGATAACAGAATGACGGATTGTTACTTGATAGGGATAGAAGTAATTAGTAGGCTCTAACCACATGTTGGAGTGAACCCCTGAAACTGGACAGATTAGGTTAGGAAGGTTTGGCAGGGTCGAAATATCCTATAATGGAGGAGAGAAAGGATCTTGCCATGAAGAATCAAAGATATTTCAGTTTAGAATTTAAGAAGCAGGTGATGGAGGAATTACTCAGTGGAGAGAGCCGTCCTGCCCAACTCTGCCGGAGATACAACCTCTCAGCGAGCCTACTTTACCACTGGA
>Ga0209986_10003510_pt1 | contig 13719 bp, 9 predicted proteins | sample BlataG_FD_183168 | JGI IMG/M metagenome (GOLD analysis project Ga0209986, IMG submission 183168) | Deep subsurface microbial communities from Black Sea to uncover new lineages of life (NeLLi) - Black_00105 metaG (SPAdes) (version 2) | ecosystem: Environmental > Aquatic > Marine > Oceanic >...
TTGCCCTGTGAAATACGACACTATATATTCGCAGCAAATTATTTTTTTGTTTAAGACCGTATCTTTTCATACCACACATACGTTACTATTATTTCACAGGGCCCGTCGAGAACTTTACGAAGCTCAGCAAAGCATCAGTGTCATCATTGTATGAAATCTTATGGTATCTAACATGCTTTAACGGAGTGAATTTTGACATTCTTTGGAAAACCTTGACTTTCCTGTTTTTTAGGGCATAATAAAACGAGCATAGAATAGTGGAGAAACATGAAGTAATGGAGAATAAACGTAGCAAAAGTGTAAATATCGTGGATAAACAGTGGTCTCATCCAGGTGGAAAACTACGGGAACTTGGATCTGAGTCACTTTCAGATACTGAACTACTCTCAATTCTTATTTCTGCAGGGATAAAAGGTAAATCTGCTGAGAAGATTGCTGATGAAATTCTTGTTAAATTTGGTTCATTCAAAGGCATGGCTAATCAGCCTTTGCATAAATTCTTACGATTCAAAGGTCTCGGGGATGTTAAGATCATTCGTATCGCAGCAGCTTTTGAGATAGCGCGCAGGATCGTAAAAGAGATCATAAGTGAGCAAGAGAAGTAAGATCAAGGGTAAATCAACCCGTATACCAAGTCCTTTTGATACAATAACACACAAAACTGAATGGACTTGTACCGCCAAGATTGCCGAATGGATGAATGATATTATCAAAGAAGCGAACATACCATTCGGACAGGCAGAGGTAGAAACAACCACCTATGTTGATCGTAAACGCGTGGACATTGTAGTTTTTGAAACACCAAAGAGTGACAAAGTACTGTGTGTTATTGAGATGAAACAGCCGTATTTCAGTGCCTTTGATGAGAACGAACTTAAAGAACCAGCACGTAAAAAAGCTGTCAAACGTAAGGCAAAATATTTTGTCACATCAAATTTCAAAGAATTTATCTGGTGGTGTACTGAAAGGGTGAATGCAAATCTCTCCATCGAAGAACAAATCTGTGATAAATACAGCCTTTCTGAGATAGAAAATCTTGATTTAATCGAAGAGCCTCGCTACAAAAACAGAATTCTTTCTGGACTTGAATATTTTTTAACTGACCTTTATGAAGTTCACACTGGTAAGAAATCTGAACCCAAGCATCCTATTGATGAAATACTCATTTATCTGATTCACTTAAGTATCAAGCGATTAAGTAATTACTACCGTCAAATTATCGAAAATCGTTGTCATAAAGATATGAAGTTTCGAGGTACTCTGGAAAAGTGGTTTGCTGAACAGCAGTGGAATTTTTTCCATCAACCAGCTGATTATGAAAAAGCCGCAAGACAAGCTGCGTATCTGTTAGTCAATAAAATTCTTTTCTATGATCTCCTTCAGACCAAGAGACCTGATAGATTAGACCCTTTGAGTATTCCAGAGGATTTAACAAAAGGTGGCCTCCTACAGAATCAACTCCAGGCTTTTTTCGATTATGTCCTAAAGGAAATTGATTATGAAACCATCTATGATGCTGATTTCATTGATCAAACCGCATTCCCAGATAGAAAAGAGGTAGTAGATGAAATAAAAAGTCTGATTCGAACTCTCAACCTTTACGATTTTTCAAAGATTGGTTATGATATAATCGGCAGAATCTTCGAGAGGCTCATTCCCGCAGAAGAGAGACATAATTTAGGTCAGTATTTCACAAATGCAGATGTTGTAGATATTATTTTGAAGTTTTGTTTACAACATGAAAAAGATAAAATTCTTGACCCGGCTTGTGGCGCTGGTACTTTTCTGGTGCGGGCATATAAGCATAAACAGATAATGAATCAGATGTTGAAGCATGAAGAAATACTAAAAACTTTATGGGGTATTGATATTGCGAAATTTCCAGCACATCTTGCGACAATAAATTTAGCCATTAATGATTTGAGTGTCGATGAGAATTATCCATATATTATCAAAGAAGATTTTTTCAATCTACATTATGGTGGGAAAGAAGAATTTAAAGAGCACAAAAAAAAAGAACTTGTTGGACTTGGTGAGAAAAAAATTAAGATTCCTTATCCTAAAATCGTTGATTGTATAATTGGCAATCCACCATATACAAGACAGGAGGAAATTCCTGAAATTGCTGGCGAAGACTACAAAAAAAGGCTTATTCAATCAGCCCTTTATGAAGGAAAAATAAAACTTGCCAATATATCGAAACGGGCAGGTATCCATGCTTATTTCTTTATCCATGGAACAAAATTTTTGAAAGATAAAGGATATTTTGGTTTTATTGTATCGAATTCCTGGCTTGACGTTGATTATGGCAAAGCATTGCAGGAATTTTTCTTAGAGAAATATAAAATTATTAGTATTATTGAATCTAAAGTTGAACGTTGGTTTGAAGAAGCAGATATAAATACCAGCATAATAATACTCCAGAAGTGTAAAGACAAAAAAGAGCGGGATGAAAATCTTGTTCGTTTTGTCTATCTCAAAAAGAGATTGCGAGATTTTATACCAGCAGCTCAGGATATGTGGGAGAAGCAAGTTGAACGATTAAACGCTATCGAGAATTTGAAAAAAACAATATTAGCACATAATGAATTTTATGAGAATGAAGATCTGCGCATTTATCCCAAATCACAAAACGAGTTATGGAATGAAGGTTATGATGCAGGAAGAAATAAATATGTGGGGTCAAAGTGGGGTAAATATTTACGTGCACCAGAATTTATTGTTCGGAAGATTCTTATGAATTCAAATTTATGTTTGTTGAATAACTTTGCTGAACGTATTATGGAAGGAGAGCCTACTGGTGCAAATGATTTCTTCTTCCTTTCTAATGATGTTATAAAACGATTTGAAATCGAAAATGGGTTTTTGAAACCTGCCTTTACTAGTCCAAAAGATTCCAAATCAATCACTTTGATTAAGGAAAACAGTAAAAGTAAGAAACTCGTGTTGAACCTTAAGCAAGAAAAACTGAAGGGAACAAATGTTTTGAAGTACATTAAATGGGGTAAGCGCAAAGGATTCAAAAAACACTACTTCAAAGAAGATGTCTGGTATGCACGAACCGATAGGAAGGCTGATATTTTAATACCCCGAGGGATATACCAACGGTTCATTTGCTTTAATAATAAAGAAGGCCTTGTCGCAAGCGACAGGTTTGTGGAAATTTTCTTAGGATCAAAGCGAAAATTAAACACTCAAATCTCGGCTCTCTTTAATTCTAGTTTATATGTTCTTATGCTCGAGTTATATTGCAGAACAAATTTGGGGCAAGGAGCTTTAGATATTCAACCAACTGATATAAGAAAGATTCCTGTTCCTGATCTAAGTGTACTTAACAAGAAATTAGTTAAGAAAATGGAGCAAGTTTACTATAGATTATCAAAAGACACAATCGATCCAATTTTCTCGGAACTTGGTGCCTCTTTACCAGAAGAAGTTACTTTAAATAAAGTCAAACCCGATCGTCGTGAATTGGATGAAATCATTATGGGTGAGATTTTGGGACTTACTGAAGAAGAACAACTTGAGGTTTATCGCGCTGTTATAGATTTAGTAAAATCGCGTATTGAAAGAGCAACAAGTTTTGGCAAGGGGAAGAAAATCAAAGAGGGTGTTGATATAGATTTATTCATGAAAACTATAAAGGACAAAATCGGTGATGATACATTGGGAAAATTGTATAGTGAAAAGGTCAAAAAATCTAAAATACCTCTTAGAACAGTTCATTTACCTGCAAAAACGGATAAAATAAGAATTGACAGTGAGATTTTTGGGTTCAGACTAATTTCTGGTAGAAAACATGTTGATTGCAAAACTGAAGACGAAGCAAAATACTTAAAGATATTTCTTGAAGCGGGTATGGAGAAAGTTAAGATTCCAAAACAAGAATTACATCTGAAACAAATTCTTCCAGAACTTCAGCAAATCAAGCAGAAAATTGATAAAGTCATTGAATCAGACATATCTACAATTATCAACGTTAAACTCCGCAAAAAACTCGAACATCTCATCTGGCAAGAGGTGATGAAATAGGAATTTGGGCATCCCCGATGAATTGTTATGAAATCCAACGGGATAAATTGGCTGTTGAGGAAGGCAGGTAAAGTGAAGATGTTCTATAGATAGGGATGTAACATGAAATCAATGATAGCTGAATTCAAAAGATTTGACGAGGTCACATTGGATCAGGTGTATGGCGAGATTGGTGTTTATGTTATATGGGATGGTAAAGCCAAAATAAATCCTACATACATTGGTGAAGGACAAATCCTCCATAGATTTGCCAGCCATGTTAGGGATGAGCTTTTTTTCTGGCCTATCAGAGGAGTTGTGGCGATGTTGGGTCAGGAGTCTGCATCAGCTAAAATTCAAGCAAAAATAATGGAATCAGTACTGCTTCGCATCAGTGATGAAATTGATAGATTTCCTACTGTGAATGATAATATGGGCACAAAAAGCAAAATTATTAAGATATTAAGAAGATGTAATTTGTTAAAGATATATGTAAAAAGATGTGACCCCTTAATCTTAGGGAATCCCGTATTATATCAACCGAAAATAGTGACATTGGAATTGAATACAGAACAAGATGACTTCGATGTATATCATCCATGGAAAACGCGACAAAAAAGAATGGCTAGAAAAAAGTGGTAATTCTATGATACACATTGAAACCCGATAATATGGTTAAACTCCTATCATGCACCATGCAACCAACCTTACTACCAAAGAGAATTTGGGCATCAGCCGCTGAATAAGAAATAATGTCTACTGCAAAACCCAAAGTTTTTATTTCCTCAACAATCCATGACTTTAAAGACCTGCGGTCAGCACTAAAGTATTGGCTGGAGCAGCTTGGTTACGGAGTGCTTTTATCGGAATACAATGATTTCACAAAGCCGCTGGACGAAAATTCATACAAAGCATGTCTACGTGCAGTAGCCCAGGCTGATTATTATATTCTTTTTATAGGAACAAGAGTCGGTGGTTTCTACAGTAGCGCTGATTCAGTCAGTATTACACGTATGGAGTATAGGACAGCATATGAGCTTGTGAAATCCAGGAGACTAAAGATGGTTATTTTCGTTCGTGAAGAATTGTGGAAAGTGAGAGAGGATAGAAAAGCCCTGAAATCTTTCCTTGAGAGTGATCTTGCAACGAGCAAAGAATTATCTACCTTAGATATTCAGAAAATTGTAAATCACCGGAGTGAATTGGTCCATAATGCGGATGCGATTTTTGGATTTATAGAGGAGGTGACGCGCCTTAATGAAATGAAAGATGCAATTGCAGGAAGGCGACCATTTCCAATCGGGAATTGGGTCCATACATATTCAATATTTCAGGATGTTGTTGATGTACTCAAGATTGAGCTTGGCATTGATGATAAACTCAGCAAATTAGCCCTTGTAGAAAATCTCAAGCATGAATTCTACTCGAATTTAATTCAATTAACACAGAAATACAAAAATAAAATAATGCCTTCTTACCAGTGGGTATCAGCTGCACGCCGACATTTAAAAGAAGATATTGATGGTTCCAGTCAAATACCGGGCAGATATCTTAAAAGGCTCATAATATACATTTTAGAATCCGGTGGTGGATATCGGCTTTCGACTCGTTTCATTGATCAAGCATTAATTTCGGGGGAGTTTCTTGATTACAACCCTGAACTTAATACATATCAGAGTGGGTTATTCAACGAGGCACTGTTTAAGCTTCGGGAAAATATTGACCGATTTAGACTAATCCACCAGTCCTTACGAGAGGAATTTTTTGCTTTTGCGACCAAGTACAAAAACCTGTCCAAGGCCGAAAAAGATGTTGCGGTCAGTAACAAAGATCTTTTGGTTCCGCTAGCTTTGGCAGACTGCGAACAGAACATTGTTGCATTGACTGTTGCTCTGGTCAAAGCACAAGATGGTGATTTAACACTTTTATCAGAATTAAAACTCAATCCGACATCGCCATTTCCGATCGAAGCAGAAAAAATCCGGAGCGAAACACCAAATTTAAAAGATATCATTAAATGGGTTAACGAACAATAGGATTCCTTGTGTCCCAGAACAAATGGGGTCAAATCGCGAAACTTGACAAATGCTACAAAAAAAAGCAAATGGTATCATCTTGTTAAGACTTGGAGAAAAGGTTGCTTCCTTGAATAAATTAGTTTCCAGTTCCGAGGGCTGATTGCACTAGATATTTGGTGTATTTACCAGTAGACAATAATGTAACAAATATGTCGATTAGTACTTGACATTATTGGAAAAATAAATAAAATAACATATGGTTAAGAAGATTTATGAACGGAAATTGACATCGGTTCTGTTAAATGAAATAAAGCAGTCTAGAATTGTTGTATTAACTGGGATGCGGCAGGTTGGCAAGACCACACTCATGCATAGGATTTTCGATGAAATCAAGAGTGATAATAAGATATTTCTTGATTTAGAGAACCCACTCAACCAGAAGATTTTTGAAGAGAAAAACTACGACAATATTATTGCCAATCTTGAGCACATGGGATTTCATGCTGGTCAAAAATCCTTTATATTTTTGGATGAGGTTCAGAGCATGCCGGTAATCGTGAAACCTATAAAGTATCTGTATGATCATTACAAAATCAAATTTTTTTTGACAGGCTCAAGTAGTTACTACTTAAAGAATTTATTTCCCGAGTCGCTGGCAGGAAGAAAAGTGATCTACGAACTTTTCCCGCTTGATTTTGAGGAATATCTGGTTTTTATGGAAAAATCAAAAGACACACTAAAAACTTTTAAAAAGAAAGAAAAAGGTAAAAATGAGGTGCAATTCGAACTGTACAAGAAACTGTATGAAAATTACCTTGAATACGGTGGGTTCCCTGCAGTCGTGCAGGAAAAAAATAAAGCAAGAAAAAGGCAGATACTGGAAGATATATTCAAATCTTATTTTGAGAAGGATGTGAGGACATTGACCGATTTCAAAGAATTAAGAAAGTTGCGGGATTTGATTCTCCTGTTAGCCAATCGGGTGGGTTCAAAGATTGAGATTAGCAAGATTGCGTCAGAAATTGGTATTGTGCGTGACACGGTTTATTCGTATCTGGGATTTTTGGAAAAGACTTACTTTTTGTTTTTCCTTAATCCTATGTCGCGGAGTCTTAATGGTGAAGTAAGAGGTGCTAAAAAAGTGTATTTTTGTGATACGGGTCTTTTAAATTACCTTGGTAGGATTCCTCCAGGAATCCTCTATGAAAATGCAGTTTTCTCAAATCTTAGAAAATATGGAAACCTAAATTACTATGCTAAGTATAAAGGCCCAGAAATCGATTTTGTCCTGAATAAAAAGATCGGTTTAGAAACAAAAGTAAAAGGAAATGATTTTGATGTAAATCGGTTGAAAAAAATCAGCCAGAGTTTAGGTATCAATGAATATTATGTAGTTATTAAAACCTACTCAGATCTGCCAAAAACAATTCTCGCCCAGGATCTGTAAAGCATTGGCTTCGTAAGCCTTTATGCCTTCAGGAAAGAATGGCGTCAAACCAATACGACAGATGATAGTCCGTTATATCGTAAATAACGAGACCAGGGATACTGGATAATAGATGCTAGGCGGTGAAATGGGGTCAAACCTTTTCTAAGAATCGGAGACTTGGAGAAACGGAGACATGGAGAAAGGGAGAAATGACTGCTTCGCAGAAAAAAAAATTGCACTTCGATGAACTCCCCTCAGTTCTTCGGGATCTGCGTCAGTACAGGCTTCTTGACACGGAGCGAATTGTGTATAGACTTATTTTTGGGGAAGGTATGAGTGCCTTGGGTGCGAGAGCACATTAGGGTGGCATACCTTTTTACTTAAGAACAAAAGGAGGAAAGGAGGAAAACGAATGAAAAATGCTAATGAACGAAAAGATAAACATAATAAGATAGAAAAACCTGAGGAAAGCAAGATATTAGCAGTGTTCAATGGATGGATGTCAACAATTAGAGTGATTATTACTGTTCTGATTGCTTTGATTACTATTGGTACAATAATAGTGGGGTATTTTGGTTTGTCGGGGATAAGAGATTATCAATTTGTAATGCGTTATGCTGCTGATGTGAGAGAGCAAAAGCGTTCATTGGATTCTCTTATTTCTTACATAGATTCGACAAAAGCTAAGCTAGATGCGTTTGAGAAATATTATGAGATTCTTGAAAGAGAAATAACGGAGATCCCCGCGATGCAAGAATTGATTGAGCATTGTGTTGAAGATATAGACATCTTTGATGCCAGTTATACAGATTTCCTCGATACACTTGGTAAATTCAACAAATTGCATAATGAATTCGTTAAAACACACACCGCAGATAAGGTCGTACTTAGAACTATAGAAGCCGCAGTAGACACTTTAATCCAAGAATATGCACGACTAGAAGAAATCAATCGATCACTGAAAAAGGAGATTAAAATCTTGAGTAAAGTGTTTCTTAATACTGGACAAGCCAATGTTGAAAATTTGAATTCACGGGAAAGGCTTTTGCTGTATCTATTAGCTGATAATTTGGAACCGGGAGATCCAATAATTGCAATGACTATAGGTGTTAGGTGGCTTGAAATTAGCAACTATACGAAAGCGCTAGAAAGATTTGAATTTGTTGAAAAGTACAAAGATAGGGTACCAAAAGATTCTTGGGTGCTCCGCCATCTTCCAGGATGCATGGAAAAGGCCCATCAGGGATTGCGAGGGGAGTTACAGTATTTGCCGCAAGGATTGAAATTTGGTATGTCAAAAGGTGGGTTTGATGTAATGGATCCAACAGTAAATTTAGTCGAGTTGTTATTTGAAAAAGGTTACGTTGAAGCTGCTGAAATAGACCATATTTTTCGACTTCGGAAATGAGCTGGATCGTAAAAGATATGAAAGAAAAGTGGTTACTTTCATCTGTTTAGCGAAAGTCAGAAGAGGAACATTGAGCGTGAAATAGATGATTTCTTTGGAAAGTGAGAATGAAAGGAATGGGGTCAAACCTTTTCTAAGAATCGGAGACTTAGTGAAAAGGAGACATGGAGAAAGGGAGATACGCTACGCTGAAGACATGATATTCTGAAGATACACCTGTGCAAGATATGGGTCAAATCTCGAAACTTGACAAATGCTACAAAAGAAGCAAGTAGCATCACCTATGAAAAAATTGTAGCGTAATTATGAGCATAATTAAAATGGAGAATTATTTAGTCTTTATAAAGATTTCTTTATGCATGGAAAATTATATTAAACGGCGTTACTTATTTAGGAGGTTAAAATGAAAAAATCAGAAAAACCGAAACCTTGCCCTCTATGCGGAACAATGCTCCAGTATGATAAGTGGTTAAAAGTAGTGGGTGTATATGAGGAACAGCAAAAATATAGAAAACAGTTAGAATTAGAATTGAGCAAAACGAAAAAGCAAGAATTGGTCTTAAGAAAAGAATATAGACGTATTCGCCGACGGGAAAAGAAAATGCAAGCTGAGTTTAATCAGAAAATGCAGAAAGAGCGAAAAAGGATAAAACAAATCGAGATAGATTTAAAGATAAAAGAGCGAACCTTAAAATCGGAGCTTAAACAGCAATTTAAGACTCAACAGACGAAGCTTCAAAAAAAATTTGAAAGAGAAAAACAATTAGCATTGAACCGGGTCAGAAAAGAAGGTATCAAAATAGGCTCAAAGAAAGAAAAGGCAAAGGCAGAGAAGCTCAGAAGTGATCTTGAGAGAATAAAAAAGGAAGGTGCGAAAGCCGAAGCGAAGCTCAAACAGACTTTTAAACAAAGGGAAGAAAAACTCAAGAAGAAGTTAGAAAAACAGAGACAAAGAGAACTTCGGCGAGCTAGCTTGGAAGGGATTAAAGCGGGGATAGAAAAACAAAAAGCAAGAACAGATAAAGTAAGCCGGATGGCCGAAAAACACCGCAAAGCAAGGGATGCAGCAATTGAAAGGGTAAGACAACTTGAAGAAATGATTAAAAAAGGTACAACACCTCCTATAGAAGGTTTCATTTTTGAACGCGAAGTTACTAAACAACTTCGATCAAGGTTCCCAGAGGATGATATAAGACGAACTGGAAAGAAAGGCGACATTCTCCAGACTATAAAAGCAGAGGGCAAAAAGGTTGGAAAAATTGTATATGAGTGTAAAAAAACCAAAGAATTCCAAAAAAAGTTTATTCAACAAGTTCAGCGTGATAAAGCTAGCTTAGTTGCTGATTACGGAGTTATAGTTAGTTGGGCTACTAAAGAGGATAGACAAGGTTTTTGGGTTGAAGGTGATATAATCGTAGTGCATCCATATGGTGTGTTAGATATAGCATCATTCCTACGTGAAACGTTAGTGCAGATGTATACACTTAAACTATCGAAATCGGAGTTTGAAACTAAAGGAAAAGCTATCTTACAATATATGCAATCAGAAGAATTTAGGTCTAGCGTTCAAAATACTGTTGCTAAAAGTAAAGAAGCATGGGAAATTTTAAACAAAGAGTATAAAACACATATAAATACATGGAAGAAAAGATTCAAAATATACCAGAGCATTTACAGAAACTCGAGTGTTATTCAGAATACTGTTCGATATGTGTTGCTTCACAGTAAGCTTCCTAAAAGATTACCTGAGCTAAAAAAATTGCCTACACTTCAGATGTTGCCTAAAAAATAAATAGAGAACAAGAAAGAAATGGTGGCATTTGATTGGAAATATCAAAAAATATAAGGAGCCTAAAAATGAAACTAACAAGAAAGAGGAGGAGATAAACATGCCATTATGCTTGTATTGTAATAGAGAAAAGGAGGAAGATCAGTTTACAAGGGAACATATTTTACCAAGAGAAATTGGTGGAGCTTTGACACCTACTAACCCTTTTGTAATTCATAATGTGTGTGAAAGATGTAATACACTTTCTGGATTGTTTATTGATGGTCCTTTTGTTAAAAGTTGGCTTATGCATAATCAAAGAGCCAATAATGCAAAAAAGCATATCAAGTTATCAAATTATACTGTATTACCACTTATTTACATGGGAATTCTTGAAGATTTCGCCTTTGGAGACAAAATTTGTGAACACTGGTTAGGACCAACAGGTGACACAATTTATCATTTCCATCAACCTTATCCGAAAGAACCTGATGTACCTCCTATGGTGGGAGTGCCAACAACAGCAATTCTCAAAAAAATTGATCTTGGGTTTGCATTCTTATTTGTACGTTCAAACAATCCTGATTGGCATCCTGCAATTTTCAACTCATTCGTGAATCAATTTAAAGGCTCAAAATTGTTTCTAGGTAATGGACCCAAGCCACCAATCCCAGGTTTCGAAGATATCCCTGTAGAATTACAAGCATTATATTCCAAACTTGTAGGGATTCAAGGCAAACGTCATGAGGTGAAGGTCACATTAGGTGTCGAGTATTCACACAGATTTCTTTCAAAGATTGCATTAGGTCTAGGCTCACTTACTTTGAATCCCTCATTTAAACAAAGTAAATCTGCAACATTGCTAAGGCAAGTGATGTGGAGCAAAGACATTACTACACGACAAAAAATTGAAGTCCCCCGGACAAGCTTTCCTATGGATATGAACGGTGTACAAAATTGGCAGAGGTTTCTTACGTGGCAAGGAGGTCACGCTATTATAGTTATCAATCTTGGTGGTAAGTTGGCCTTGTATATGAACTTCTATGAAGTTGCTGGCGCTTCAATAATGATATCGAATGAGCCAGAACATTGGTCTGGCAGAATTAAAGAAGGAATTGTATATGTTATTTCTCCCGGTTTACAAAAATATGTAGGACCTCTAAATATTGGCGCACTTTTAGCACACAAAATTGTTGATGAGTACGAGGTTCCTGAATTAGTTAAATTGGAGCAGGAAATGGCCAAATTTGGTTCCTTGCCACCTTTTGATATTTGAAACTGTTATTCTATACAGGAAGGTACGGTCGCTTGTGCAGAAATGGCAATCAATAAATATTAGGAGCCAAAAATGAAACTAACAAAAAGAAAAAACAACCATTATCTTCTTGTTAAATTAAATGCAACGAGTAAACTCGTATGTTTATCCCGCCATGCAAGGCGAGGATCCACGCTATGCGGGACAGCGATTATGAGAAGATTACTCCGAGAGTCCTCGTGAGCGGGACAGTAATATCACTGGTATCTGATTTATTTGGTTTATCTCCGTAATCGAATCTCGTAGAGATACATCCTGGTGAGTTGTACGGGACTTGACAACACCTGAATTACTCTTATAATTAATATAGAGGAGGCAGATTGAAGATAATTTGTGCAAAGGCATTAATACATATTTATTCCTTTCTACTTCTTACTTCCTATTTCTCACTTATCTATGCCCAAGCACCGGATACCCTATGGACAAAAACCTATGGTGGTGGCACACATGATTGGGCATACTGTGTCCAACAGACCACTGATAATGGTTATGTCATTGTCGGACAAACATGGTATCATCCACAAGGATATGGACAAGATGATGTTTATATACTAAAAACAGATTCATTAGGTGATACACTTTGGACTAGAATCTACGGTACTTCTTCTTACGAAATGGGACAACATATTGAACAAACACTGGATGGCGGCTACATCATCGCGGGGTCCAGAAAACATGGTAACGATATGGCGTTCTGGTTAATTAAAACTGACGTTCTAGGAGATTCTCAATGGACAAAAACATTTGCCGACATTTACGATGCCTATTGTTATTGTGTTCAACAAACATCAGATGGAGGATATGTTTTAGTTGGATTCGCTCCAACTCAGACCATTATAAAAGATGTTCGCCTTATAAAGACTGATTCCTTAGGCGATGTCCAATGGGATAAGAAATTCGGTTGCGCTATAGATGATTGTGGGTATTTTGTACGACAGACATTTGACAAGGGTTATATTATTACAGGTATCACAGATTCCGGCGGATGTTCTAATGCCTTACTTCTGAAAACAGATTCGTTAGGGAATGAGTTGTGGTTTAGATATTTTGGCGAAAGTTTGTATATTGATGTTGGTACTTGCGTGCGACAAACTGCTGACAGCGGATATATAATAACAGGATATACAGAATCCTATGGTAATATAGGTTATTTTGATGTTTGGCTTATAAAAACCGACTCTAATGGTTATGAACAGTGGATGAAAACATATGAATCTATTTTCATCTATGGTTCAATGGGGCAGGCAGTACAACTAACATCAGACAACGGCTATGTTGTTACAGGGCGAACACATTATAATGGCCCTGATATAATGATACTAAAAACAACTGAAACTGGGGATTGTCAATGGACAAAGATAATAGGAAGAGATGGATCTGACAGCGGGTGGTCCATCCAGCAGACCAATGATGGTGGATATATTATTGTAGGAAGACTCGGTACATTTAGCTCAGGTAGTGATGTTTGGTTAATAAAAACAGAGCCCGACACACTCAGCATCAAAGAACACAAAATCTATCCTGTTGAATGTAAAAACTCCGGCGCAACTGTCTTCAGCGGACCTTTACTTCTGCCTGAAGGTAAAAACTGCAAAGTTTTTAACATCATAGGAACAGTAGTAGCACCCGAAGGAATCAAACCCGGTATTTACTTCATTGAAATTGACGGTCGGATTATAAGGAAGGTTATTAAAGTCAGATGAATTGAGGAAGGGATTATGAAATACTTATGGTTTCGCACTACGCTCTACATCTTACTCCCTACGCTTT
>Ga0209986_10003512_pt1 | contig 13694 bp, 9 predicted proteins | sample BlataG_FD_183168 | JGI IMG/M metagenome (GOLD analysis project Ga0209986, IMG submission 183168) | Deep subsurface microbial communities from Black Sea to uncover new lineages of life (NeLLi) - Black_00105 metaG (SPAdes) (version 2) | ecosystem: Environmental > Aquatic > Marine > Oceanic >...
ATGAGCCCGGCCTGGGCTGAACTCTATATATGCGGGTCTCGCTTTCCTCGCCCCAGGTTCCCGCGCCCACGGTGGCGGTCACTGTGAAAATCACGACCCCACCATCGCAACCACAGCTGCCCTCACAATACCCATCACCATCACAGTCACAACAACAATTAGTCTTTGTCGAATCAATATACTCAGCGACACGAGTCATCGTTGGAGCCTCCTCGCCAATGGTTTCGGTCCGCCACAGCTCACCCTCTTCCAGGGTATAGATAATCTCATGCGAATCACCACTCATACCTCCTTCCGTCCAATTCAAACAAAGAGGAAATCCCATATTATCTCCAGCTGTCACGTTCTGGGCCTGAAGGATATCTTCGCTGACCAGCTTGCCAGCATGCTGCACCTGGCTGAGAGCAGACATGTGGTTAGCCGTGCGGATATTCATATTAAAAACCTGGAAGAAGGTGGTGGTGATGGCGGCGGTGATGAGTCCGGTCAGTATAATGACCACCAACAGCTCGATGATGGTTAATCCCCTCTGGTCCTTATGCAGTCTTTTTATGTTCATTCGTATTTTGCTTTTTTATTCCCTCCACACCTATGTCTATGACTCTCTCTTATAATCCTTCAGAGTCACCACCACTCGACCTTCATGGCTAACGGTCACTGTTATCGCCTGGATTCCATCGTCATCGTTAGGATTAGGGGGGGCGTCTCTATCTAAGCGAATAGCTACAGTATTCACGCTAAAGTCAGGGGGTTTGATATTATCAATCTGAGGGTCTAAAGAGTATACGGGATGGGGATCTCCCGGTTCATCATCGTAGTTATCGTAGACACTATACCTGACATACTCCATCTGGGTGCGAGCCAGGCTTTCGGCAGTGGCACGCCTGTCGGCACTGATGAGAGCCAGGGCCGCGGTCTGAAGGGCGCTCAAAACGGAGACAGCAATTATACCCAGAAGGGCTATAGCTATCACCACCTCAAGCATGGAGAAGCCGCGGGAGCTGCCCCGGAAGGCTTTCCTTACTTTGCTATTTAGTCTTAGTTTTTTCATTTTCCAAAAATCCTCATGACTGTCCCATCGTCCCTACCTGGATTGCTTCGTCCCGATAAATCGGGACTCGCAATGACACAGGGTGTTCCACTGAGATTGCACAGCCCATTCTGATCGTAAGCGAAGAATCTCGCTCCTCGCAAGGACAGAAGAAAATGATGCCTCGCAACGCCAGAGCAAAAGTGAAATGTTTTGCCATTTGAGCTTTGTAATCTGTCATTTTCTCCTTAATCGTCTTCACCTGTTAACCTAGCTGACCGTAAATAGAATACATGGCCGAAAACATGGCTAATACAAGAAAACCGATTACCAGGCCTATAAATATCGTGAGTATGGGCTGAATGAGCGCCACAGCCGCCTTAGTCTTGTCGGCAGACAAGACCTCAAAATTGTCGGCTACGGTGCTCAATGTGTTTTCGAGATTACCGGTTTCCTCACCGACTTTCACCATCTGCGTCATCAAGGGCAGGAAAAGCTCTCTCTTAGCCATAGGTCGGGATAAACCTTCACCTCTGATTAACTCCTGCTGAACTCCGGTCAGATTCTCAATCACGAACTTGTTGTTGCTGGCGTTAATGGCCATGGCCAGTACTTCCGGTAATGGTAAGCCAATACTTATCAACATGGACATAGTCCGGCAGCTACGGGCAAGCTCAGCGAGGTGAACAATACGTCCAATTACGGGCATACCGAGCATCATTTTATCCCAGCGATATCTCCCGGCCGGCGTCCTGATATATATGTAGATCGCGGCAACAGCAGTCAAAATCCCGAGCAGAAGATACAGCCCATAATGGTTAACCCATTCGGTAATGCCTATAAGTATTCTGGTGGGCAAAGGCAACTCAATATTAAATTGAGAGTACAGGCCGGCGAAGGTGGGAAAAACAAAAGTGACCAATACCAGCACCACGACGATAGCGGCAACAACTACGATAACGGGATAGGTCAAGGCACCTTTTATCTGCTTCTGGGTGACGACTGACCTTTCCATATAATCAGCCATCTGCCTCAGCACCACCTCGAGGTTACCGCCTTCTTCACCGGCAGCTATAGCCTGGTAATACATATGAGAGAAAGCCCGGGGATGTTTACTTAGCGCCTTTGATAGTGGGCTACCACCGCGAATATCCGAGGCTACTTCACCAACTATTTTCCCCAGGGTTTGGTTATCTATCTGGCTTTGTAATAAGTCTAAAGAGGTAACAATATCAGTGCCGGATTCCAGGAGTAATGCCAGCTGGCGGGAAAACATCACTATTTCTGCCGGCTTTATCGTGGAAAAGCTGGCAAGCAATTTCTCCTTGTTAAGAAGGGTGGTGACTGACTTAAGTCTGACCACCCGGTAGCCGCCATAGCTCAACAACTCGGTTGCCGCCTCTTCACTGGTAGCCGAAACCTTGCCCTTAACTAATTTCTTATCTTCCGTATAGGCCGTATAAGCAAAATCCATTTATCACCTCCGGGTAACTAAGTTGTATTGTAGGTATTACGCAGCACCTCGAAGGGGGTGGTAATACCTTCCTTTACCTTACGCATACCATCGTTCATCATAGATACCATACCGTCTTCAAGTGCCTGAGCCCGTATAGCAGTACTGCTGGCCTGATTACAGACCATCACGCCTATCTTGTCGTGCATTGTTAGAATCTCGTAGATTCCCGTCCGCCCCAGGTAACCGGTATAGGAGCAGGACTTACAGCCGGTACCGTAGAGGAACTCGGTCTTCTTCTCCCCCATTTCCTGTTCATAAGCTATCTGCTCGACCAGGGGGGCCTCAACAAGGCGACCGCAATCAGGGCAGACGCGGCGCACCATCCGCTGAGCGACAACACCAATGATCGCTGAGGCTACCAGGAAAGGTTCTATCTTCAGGTCAACGAGACGGGAGAGCACACTGCCAACCTCATTGGCATGGATGGAAGACAGCATCAGGTGCCCTGTTAAGGCTGCCTGGACGGCTATGTTGGCTGTCTCATCGTCGCGTATCTCGCCGACCAGTATTACATCAGGGTCAAGACGAAGTATAGACCTCAAGCCGCTGGCAAAGGTAATGCCAGCCTGGATGTTAACTTGAATCTGATTGATATCCTTAAACCGGTACTCAGCAGGGTCTTCAATAGTAATGATGTTTCTCCCGTGAGTATCAAGGGAATTGATTGAGGCATACAGGGTAGTGGTTTTGCCGGCTCCGGTAGGACCGCTAATCAGAATCATACCATAGGGGACCTTGAGCATATTTTCGAATTTTTCCAGGCTATCAGGTAGCAGACCAAGCTCTGATAATTCCAGGGTAGCCAGTGACTTATCCAGAAGCCGTAGGGTGGCCGTCTCACCTGAGACAGTGGGAGCTGTGGCGACTCTGATATCTATCTCTCGCCCTTTAGCCTCGGTAGTGAATTGACCGTCTTGAGGACGAAAATGGTCAGCGATATTCAGTTCAGCCAGGATTTTAATTCGTGAAATGAGTGCCCGGTGTACATTTGCAGGTAGAGACATCGTATCTTGAAGAGTGCCATCTATACGGTAGCGTATTCTCACCCTACCTTCTTCTGGCTCAATATGAATATCGGATGCCCGGGCTTTGACTGCTTCATCAATTATAAGGTTTAGAGCATGAACCAGAGGGGTCTCAGTGGCAGCAGTCAGGGCAATCTTCTCATCGGTTTCCTCTTCCGGGATGGAGATACTGGAAACCTGCTTTTCAATTTCGCCATAGGCTTTATAATTGAAGTCAATAGCATCCCTGATTTCCCTGGCGCTGGCAGCTATGGGCTTGACCCTCATGTGGCTGTGGGCGGAAAGAGCTTCCAGGGCAAAGATGTCAGTGGGGTCTGCTATAGCTACTTCCATTGTCCTACCGGATATAGTAAGGGGTATGGCATTGTATCTCCTGGCTACAACCTCGGGTATCAATTGTAATGCCTCAGGCTGGGGCTGCTGTCTCATTAGCTTGGTCGGCTGACCTGATTTAACTAGCTTTCCTCCATGCAGGGCGGGGACCTCTTTAGTCACGGGTTCGGAAACTGGTTTTTGACCCGACTCAAAGACTCTTATTCCCTGGTGCTGTGCAAATTGCCTTGCCTTAGAGCCGATGCCCGGCGACACGACAATGACTTTGCCATCAATTTCAGTATCATAGGCTTTGGTATCAAATAAGACCACCTGTTCCAGGTTAACTTCTTTCTCCCCGCTGAGGAAATCTATGCCCAAAACATGACCAACCTGGCCGCCGCCAGTACGAGCCACGATGTCAAAGATATATTCAACACCTGACCTGCCTTTGCGTTTGGGCTTCTCCTCTACTATATAACCCCGGTTGGCTAGAGATTCGACTAATTCTTCCTTTGTCTCGAACTTAAGCGGCTCCCTGGGCTTAGCTGCCTGTGCAGGTTGCGAGGTCAATAGTTGCTCCACTAGCTCTCCGTCAATGACCTTTATTCGTTGCTTGCGAGCCAGTTGTTTCGCCTGTTGACTGAGTGCAGGAGCAGCAACAAGAACTCTATCAAGAATGCCGCAGTCGTAGGCTTTGTTGGCAAACTGGAAAATGGTCCCCACTTCTTTCTCACTATCACCACCACAGGTGATGCAGACAGCAATGGTGTAGCTGTTGAAACCATCGTCTATTTGAGCCAGCATATCAAAGGTATGGGTAACGTTTGACTTACCGACGAGCTCAACTCCCTCGGTTACTTTGTAGCCCTTCGCTTCCAGGTACTCTTTGACCCGGCTCTTTAGCTCGGGATTGATTTCCATCTGCTGCACCTTAACATCCACTTTCGGTGGGTTGGGCAAAGTGTAGTTCCCTATCTGTCTAAAGTCAAGATTCTTAAGCATCTCTTACCTCGAGCTAATCAAAGCATAATGGTATAGCTCTTACATAATATAAATAGAATGTAGCACACCGCAGCAATTTGTCAATAGAACTTTTGGGGGAGTTACTTGTGGATTGCTGTGGATTGAGAGAGACGCTGTCGGTTGTTATCCTTCTGTACTTACATTGGCCCATGGGCCCGGCAACGGGAGAACGAAGTGACGCACAATGACTTGTATGTCACCGTTTGTGCAAATCACTATAATTGCCCATAAAGCGGCATCTAAATTTCATCAAAACCTCCTGACGTCCTGCGCGGTCTTGTATCTGGTGAAATCCAGCCACTGTGTAGGGCCATAGCAACAGCGTGGGCTCTGTCATTAGCATTTAGTTTACGCAGGATAGCGCTGACATGATTCTTAATTGTTTGCTCGCTAATTCCCAGAATATGGGCAATCACTTTGTTTGAGTTGCCCTCGGCAATATAGTTTAGAATCTGCGTCTCCCTGTTGGTAAGTGGAGCGACTATGCCTTCCATGGTTTTCCCCAGACCTCGGAATTGGTTCAATACATGCTTGGCAACCTTGGGGCTGGTCATCAGGCTTTCATTTATGGGGTATTCACCATTGTGGGCTCGTCTTATAGTGTTAGCCAGTTCTTCGGAGCTGGTTTTCTTATTTAGACAGGCTACGGCTGCGGTCTTAATGACCTCAAAAAGCTCCATATCATCAGGGTCAGGGCTCAACACTATAACTTTCGTATTTGGGTAGTGCTGGGCAATTTTTCTGCCCAGTTCAAGCCCGCTGAGGCTGGCCAGGTCAGAACCTAATAGAGCGACCTCAGGGAGATGAGCTTCAATCATCTCCAGTGCATTCTGAGTCAGGTCACATTCCAATACCTCCATGTCGGGTTGTTGAGACAGTGTTTGACGTACCCCAGCTCTGAAAAATGCTTGCTCGTCAATTATCATCACTTTGATCTTATCCATCAACCACCTCCTGCTTAAAATTTACTTCTTTAATTCAACTATCCTCGTGATTATTCAGATTTAGCTCCGGTAATTCATCGTATAACATAATCCTCTTTGGTGTCAAGTTTATCTTATATCACCCTGCCACTGCCAATTATCTCGGGGGCTTGACAAGTGCCATTGAGGTAGTATAATAGTAATAGGCCGAAAGTAATAGATGGTGGTGCGATATAATGAATCAGAGAAGGTCTAATATAGAGATAATAGCTGATATGCTCAGAGTGGGGGAAAACGGTGCTGGGAAGACGGAGATTATGTATAGCGCTAATATGAGCTATGCCCAGATACAAAAATATCTGGGTTTCCTGTTGAGTCGCGGGTTCATTAACAAAGTGGAAGTAGGAAATCCCGTAGTGACCTATCAAGTAACGGAGAAGGGAGGAGAGCTGCTCAGAAATATAAATACCATAGTGGAAATCCTCGAGTTCCGAAATGGCAATGGAGCTTGAGGCTCGAATGTTATGGGGCTATAAAGGGGTGACTGAAAGTAGAGTGAGGTCACCTCTTGTTTAGCATAAAAATCAAAGGAGTGCTATATATGAGAGGAGCGACATATGTCTGAAAAAAGGATGCTAATAATAGATACTGAACTGGTGAAAAGGATAGACGACAATCGAGGTGATATGTGCCGGTCTGAGTTCATCAATTTTCTTATCGAGAGTCAGTTTAAGGAAGAAAGTAAAAAGAAAGACGGCGTAACCCGAGAAGAATTTCACCAGTTTCAGGAAGGAACGAAAGAGCTATTGCGCAATTTCCTGGAATTCTTTATCAGCTATGGATTGGAGCTAGGCAAGCAACCAGGCGATAACGAATTCGAACAATTGACGCGAAAGCTGCAAAGCCTAGGTGGCTCGGCAAAAGTAAAAAGTTCCTGACCTTTTGCCTCGCATTATTCTCCGCAATCACATTCCCCACAGCTTCAAATAGAACTATCTTCTAGAACATAATCTCTTCCCAAGTTTCCACAACCTTGTCATAGTGTCTTCAGGATAATGATATTCCCCTTGTTATTCTGAACGAGGCGAAGATAAAGAAGAACCATGGAACTTCTTAGCACCGATTGTCGGGACAAAGAATGACAGCTCTGTTGTCATTCTGGACATAGCGAGGCGTTCCAAAAACTGTGAATGACATAAGGGAAAGCAGGAGGTGCAGCTATGACAAGGCCAATTGATTTATTGCGGCAGGGCAGGAAAGAGGAGCTGTGGCAGATGTGCTGTGGCTTTCTTAACCTCAGCCTGGAGCAGTTTATGGACATACAGAAGAGACTGCTTCTCGAGCAAATTGAGCTGTTAAAGAACAGCGAGTTAGGCAGGAGGGTGATGGGTGGCGCCATGCCTGAGACGATAGAAGAATTCCGAGAGCAGGTGTCATTAACCACCTATGCTGATTATTTACCTGAGCTTGTGGAAAGAAGGGAAGACGTGTTGCCGGCAAAGCCTGCTGCATGGGTGCATACTGAAGGAAGGATTGGTGAATATAATTTTAAATGGGTGCCTTTACCAGAGAGATTTTTGCACGACTTTGAGCAGGTGTCTGGCGGCGTTGGGCTTATTGCTTCTTGCAATTCCCGTGGCGATTTTCTGGCAAAAGAACACTTGAAGCTGTTAGCTACCATGGGAACGCCTGATTATGGATCAGGTATGGTGGCATATCTGGTTCAACAAGCACTGGGGTGTGACCTCTTCCCCTGTAATGGAGAAAAGATGACATTTCAAGAAAAAATGGAGGCTGGTTTGGAAGAAGCTTTAACTCAGGGTCTTGATGCTCTTGGTGGTTTGCCCTCTGTCTTAGTCTTTGTGGGAAAGATGTTCACGCAATCAGCAGTAAGGGCGGATGCTCGATTCTTGCTATCTCACCCGAAGGCATCTGCTCGTTTACTCAAAGGGTTAATGAAGAGCAAGCTGGCTCGTCGCCCCATGTTGCCTAAAGACCTGTGGTCGGTTAAGGTAGTTGTGGGTGGAGGAGCTGATAGTGCTGCCTTCGGGGAAAGGGTGAAGGAAGTTTGGGGAAGGCAACCTCTGGAGATTTACGGTGGCACAGAGGGTGGAGTCTATGCCACTCAGACCTGGGATCATGAAGGCATGACCTTTATCCCCAACCTCAACTTCTTTGAGTTCATTCCTGAACGGGAGTGGTTCAGATGGCAAATGGATCACTCTTATCGACCCAAGACTATTTTGCTGGACGAGGTAAAGGCAGGTGAGAATTACGAGATAGTCATCACCAATTTTCATGGCGGTATTCTGACCAGATATAGAATGGGCGATATGATCAGAATAACCTCTCTCCGAAACAAAAACCTGGATATTGATATTCCACAGATGCTCTTTTATGACAGGGCTGATGACCTTGTCGATATCACTATTCTCGGTCGGCTGCCAGAGAGGGTAATCTGGGAGGCAATTGAAAATGCTAACATCCCTTATGTAGATTGGGTAGCACGCAGGGAGATAATTGACAGTAAACCTGTGTTGCATCTCTATCTTGAACTAAGAGAGGGATATATTGCCAGTGAAGAAAACCTGGCGACAGAAATATTGGGACAATTCAAGAAACTGGATAGAAAATATCGGGTTAATTTCTTCCGGCTCATTGGTGATATGGAAACTGTGCTGGACTTAAAGCCGGTGGCAGTTACGCTACTGCCCCGGAATGCTTTCTCCAATTATATCTCTCAACAGCAGTCTGGGAGAGCTGATTTGGGCAACCTGAAGCTACCGCGTATTAATCTACCCACTGAAGTGCTCTCCTTGTTAAGAGCTCCTGAGGTTGTGGTTGAGGCTGCGCCGGTACATGAAGCAGAACGTGCGGCGGCTCGACACTAGTATAGTTTTGGAGACAACCAGTACGCCTTTCCATGGCAAAAGGGGCGAGGTTTAAAGCTCGCCCCTTCGTTTATATCACTATACAGCCTTCGCAGATTCTTTACAGGGAGCTGAGAGCGATCAAGGTGGACTTCAAGTCGGCTTATGCCGATAGAGCCATGACTGAGAACGCCTAGTACCTTTGAGTGATTACCATAGTCCCTCTTGACAGCCTGCAAATTTATATCAATAATAAGCTTGTAAACGAAGGTGATGATATTATATGAATATCCAGACCATAATCCCTTTAATTGCCACCATTGCGTATATCCCCTTATTTGTCATCCTGCTATCTAACCGTCCGTGGAATAGGAAACAGAAATTTTTCTTTCTATTCCTTATGGCAGCAGCCTTTTGGAGCTTCAGCAGCTTCCTTCATCGCAGTAACCTGGGAATTCAAAGTAAAGAGCTCGAAGTTAAAATTGTTCTTTGTATTGCTATCTGGATGGTGGTCCAACTCCATTATTTTGTCTATTCTTTCTACCAGTATGAGCGTATCAAGGCGCCATGGACTTATCTTTTTTTGGTAGCTACCATTATCCTGGCAGCGCTTGATTATATCCCAAAAGAAGTGACAGTCACCACCAGCGGCATCAGTGTTGATTACGGTCGCTGGATTCTTGCTATAGGCCTTGTTTTTCTCTTCACGATAGGCACTAAGGATATATACTCTTTGATACAAAAATATCGGCTCTCACCCGACCCGGCGGAGCGCAATCAGATTATCTATTTACTTGCTGCAATTGCTATCCTGACGGTGTTCTTATTGAGCTCCTTTTTTAGTCCCCACCTTGATGAAGAATATGCTGTATCCCATGTCGGCAACTTTGCCATTGCCTGTGTCCTAACCTATGCTGTTGTGACTCTCCGTCTGCTGGATATCAGGGTTGTATTCCGCCGAGCCTTTATCAATGGAGTTGTCTACGGTAGTGGGCTTGGCATAGTGCTACTAGTTTTCTGGTTGGTTCACAAGTTGGGCAGCATTAAACCTGACATTGCCTCTCTGACAATAGCCATAGCATTTGGAATTCCATTCATCCTCCTTCTGTCTTATACCGTGGGTTCCCGCTGGCGAGCGAAGATAGAAGAAGTCTTTATCGGGGCAAGATACTCCTATCGCAGAGAGTTATTTCAATTTATCACCAGGATACACAATATTCGCACGATGGAACAGTTTGGCAGCGAGTTCATATCACTGCTTTCTCAATCTATTGACTGTCGGGGAGCTTGCCTGCTTTTGCCACAAGCCGAAGATGGAGCTTTTATGGCTCGATTTATCTACCCTCCTGTAGAAGATAATTCCATGAAGAAGTTGAAATTAAGGTCGGATAGTCCTGTTGTGACCTGGCTGAAGCGCGAAAGCACTGTATTACCGAAAAGGAATCTCACCATCCTTCCTGAATTCCAGTCTATATGGGAGGGGGAGAGGGAGGAGATGCAATCGGCAGGAGTGGAGATATTCGTTCCCTTAATCAACATGGGAGAACTTGGGGCTGTTTTGGCAGTAAGAGAGAGTCGGAATGGGAAGCTTTACACCGTTGAGGAAATTGATTTGTTGGAGTCTATCTCCGCCCAGGTGGCAGCGACCATGGAAAAGGAATATTTCCACGAGCAATTGCGAGAACAAAGCAAGGAAATAACCCTGCTTAACCGTTTAACTGCAATTGTGACCTCCAGTGTGAACATTGAGACGATATTTGAAGGATTTGCCCAGGAATTAAATAAGGTAGTGGATTTTGAATGGGCAGAGATTTCTTTAATTGATGGAAACGAGCTTCGTGTTCTTGCTCTATCCAGCACCACGGGTTCTCCCTGGCAGAGGGAAGAGAGGACTCCTCTTGAAGGAACGGCTACAGAGTGGGTATGCCGGGAGAAAAAGACCGTATATGAACATGATCTGGCACGACACCACAGATTCTGGACCGGGGAAAATTACTTGAAGCACAGAATACGCTCTGTTGTTTATCTGCCCCTGAGTATTAAAGACCAGGGTATCGGGAGCTTGATTGTGGTCAGTAACCGCCCTGATGCTTATAGTGCCAAGCAAATAAGACTTCTGGAGCAGGTGGCTCTGCAGATTGCTACTCCCGTTGAGAATTCCCAGCTTTATGCCCGGGCAGAACAGAGGTCTCGTGTTGATGAGCTTACCGGGCTGTTCAATCGACGTCATTTTGAGGAACGGCTCAAAGAGGAGATTAGCCGGCATTCTCGCCATGGCGATGCGTTATCCATATTCATGATTGACCTGGATAACTTTAAATCCTATAACGATATATATGGGCATCCCTCTGGGGATATTCTTCTGAATCAAGTAGGGAAAATTATCAGGAGCTCTGTCCGAAATGCTGATCAGGCTTTTCGCTACGGCGGCGATGAATTCGTTGTTGTTTTGCCTCAGACCGCCATGAATGATGCCTATGTCGTAGCTGAGAGAGTTCGGGAGGGAGTTTCGGAGGAGATGAAGCAAAAGGAAATTGCTGTAACTTGCAGTATTGGTTTGGCTAGCTATCCTTCAGATGGAGTGATATCAGGTGAGCTTGTTAATGCGGCTGATACTGCTCTTTATTTTGCCAAGCGAACTGGAGGTAATCGAGTCTATCTCTCCTCCAAGATTTTGTCCGAGCCGCTGGACGAAGCGGGAATTTATGCCAGGCGTAATGGCTTGAGTGCTATTTATGCATTAGCCTCCACTGTTGAGGCTAGAGACCCCTACACGTATGGTCATTCCAGGAAAGTTAACACTTATGCCGTAGCTTTAGCAGAAGCGATAGGCCTATCGCCTGACGAGGTATCCAGGGTTAGTATTGCTGCCTTGCTTCACGACATTGGCAAAATTGGCGTTCCCGACAAAGTGCTTAATAAGAAAGAAAAGCTTAGTGAAGAAGACTGGGAAGCGATTAAAGCGCATCCCAGATTAGGAGCAAACATCGTAGGTAACATACCCAATCTAGTTCCCTGTCTAAGCGGTATTTTATATCATCATGAAAGGTGGGATGGTGGTGGCTATCCTGAAGGGCTGAAAGGAGAGGAGATTCCCATAGAAGCCCGCATCCTCTGCATAGCTGATAGCTTTGCAGCTATGGCTTCTGCTCGTCCTTACCGTCCTGCCTTGTGCAGTGAGAAGGTGGTGAAAGAGCTCCGTCGATGTGGCGGCTCTCAGTTTGACCCTGAGTTGGCGGGAGTCTTCATCGGCATCATCGAAGCTGGATCTCCTGAGAAGGTGAAGATAGGTCAAGACCCACCCAGTAAACCAATAAGTCCGTAGTATGGCTCTACCTTGCTAAAGAATGAGTGCAGGCAAATGTAATAAGCGTAGCTGCCTGGCAGATGTAGCTGCTTGTGAAACGTAGCTACGGGTATTTAGGTCCGCAGGGCGAGGCTGAAGCATCACAGCTACGGAAAATTTGATATATCGAGTTTTGTGTAGGGCTAAAGCATTACACCGCTAGCATTCTATAAAGTAGTCGGTTTCTTTACCAGAACGCATATGTTGCGTGAGAAGTTCCTTACGATGGGGAGGCGGTAGGACTTCTCCGGGGACATAGCAATAATTTCCCACCCAGCTTTGGTTAATAGCTTTCTCAGCTCACCATAAGAGAAAAAGTAATAATAACGGTAAACTGTTTCTTCTTTTAGCCTCCAGGGGACTTGCTGCTCTTTTGATTTGAGCCAGAACCTTGGTTGTCCATAGTTCCACACGGTTAAGAAAGCTTCGCCCTGGGGTTTTAATACCCGTTTCAATTCTACGAATGCTTTTCCCCTTTCCTCTCTGCCTTTGATGTGGTGGTAAGTTGCCACTGATATTGCCCAGTCGAAGGTATTGTTGGGGAAGGGGAGGAACAAGGCATCAGCGGCTATTAAGTTGACATAAAGGTTATACTTGGCAGAATATCTCAGAGCTTGCTTGAGCATAGCGGGGGAGGAGTCCACCCCCCAAAGTTCAAAGCCCTGGCTGAAGGATAAGAAGTCTGGTCCATGAGCGCAGCCCACATTTAGCATCTTTCCGCTTTGCCATCTTGCTGCCACCTCTTCCAGCTCCTCTTTTAATAAAGGCCAATGCCTCACTCGATACCAGCTTTCAGCTATTTTGTCGAAAACCTCTCTATTTGTGGTCATAGGTAGACTCTGTTAGACTTTAACATATTAGAGTGAAATACTCATAGGCGCAATTACTTGCGTTGTCACCTTGAGCCAGACATATAACACTGAATGAAGTGGAGAGTAATTGAATGGAGGTGGCATGAAGAAAGCGTCTCGAACTATTTCTGGAGTGACCCCGGTGGCAGTTATGGCCAAGCCATTTATCTGCCCGGGCAGATGTGTTTATTGCCCCAGCTCCCCCGAGGCACCTAAGAGCTATACCGTGGAGTCTCCAGCGGTTCTCCGAGCTCGAAGTTGTGGCTTTGATGCCAAAAAGCAGGTGGAAGTCAGGCTCAAGATGTTTGCTGAAATGGGACATGCCCAGGATAAGGTAGAGCTTATCGTCATGGGGGGCACCTTCATGTTTTATCCCAGAGACTATCAATATCAGTTTATCAAGGATTGTTATGATGCTCTGAACGGCATCACCTCTAGCTGTTTGGAAGAAGCTAGAAGAATTAATGAGAATGCTGAGCATCGCTGCGTGGGATTGTGCATCGAGACCAGGCCTGACTTTTGTGGGGAGGTGGAGATAAGGAGTATGCTTGATTTCGGCACTACCAGAGTGGAGCTCGGGGTACAGACATTGGATGATGAGATTCATTGCCTGACAAAGAGGGGACACGGGGTAGCTGAAGTTATCTCAGCTACCAGGCTATTACGTGATTACGGCTTTAAGGTTCACTATCACTGGATGCCCGGTTTGCCAGGAACGACTCCTGAGCATGATCTAGAACTATCGCGCAAATTATTTGAAGACGAACGTTTTCGACCTGACGGGCTCAAGCTTTA
>Ga0209986_10003513_pt1 | contig 13693 bp, 14 predicted proteins | sample BlataG_FD_183168 | JGI IMG/M metagenome (GOLD analysis project Ga0209986, IMG submission 183168) | Deep subsurface microbial communities from Black Sea to uncover new lineages of life (NeLLi) - Black_00105 metaG (SPAdes) (version 2) | ecosystem: Environmental > Aquatic > Marine > Oceanic >...
GTCATGGAAACATCTTTTTTTTCGTGATACGGATAGAAAAGACGCTTACTAGACTTAATAACGTATTGACAATGAGATTGTTCTCTATTAAGATTTTTTTGAATTAAAAAGGAGGATACGATGAAAAAAGTCCTCTTAATCTCGATTATTGGAATTTTCCTTATATTTATTATCAGTCTTTTTAGCCAGGAGTTTACTTATGTTGGCGCTGGAAAATGCAAAATCTGCCATAAAACCGAGAAGCAAGGAAAACAATTCCCTCTCTGGGAAGAACGCAAGCACTCCAAATCTTTTGCCGCTTTATGCTCTTCAGAAGCTCCTGCCAAAGCCCAGGAAATGGGAGTGGAAAACCCGACCGAGAGTCCAGACTGCCTCAAATGTCATTCTCGGCTTTTCGAAAAAGCTCCTGAATTTAAAGAAGAGGGAGTCACCTGTGAAGTCTGTCATGGGCCAGGGAGCGTTTATAAAAAGCTGAAAATCATGAAAAGCCGGGAAGAGTCGGTGAAGAATGGCCTTATTCTTTATGAGTCAGCCGAGGCCATTAAAAAACAATGCTTAACCTGTCATGATATGGCCCACAAAAAGCCTTTTGATTTTGAGGCTGCTTGGGAAAAGGTAAAGCACCCTGTCCCTGAAAAGCAGTAGTTACTGAACAATTATACTTTTAATACTTGATACAGTTCCGTCAATATAATATTCGTTCATGGATGCTTTGGTATAAAACCTGGGACTACAATTTTCCAGATAGGATCATAATCCAGAGAGATCATTTATGAAACAAATTGGTCGACTTCATGTACTCACAGACACAGTACTGCAATCCCGTTTCTCACATCTGGAACTCGCCAGAATGGCAATAAAAGGCGGCGCTGATACTATCCAGTTCCGCCAGAAGGTTGGAGCAACGCGGGAGATGATCGAGATTGTCCGACAGTTAAAACAACTGTGCCTAGACTCTAGTGTAACACTCATTGTGAACGATCGCGTAGACGTTGCGATTGCCACAGAGGCAGACGGCGTCCATTTAGGACAAAATGATTTCCCCATCGCTCTTGCACGCAAACTATTAGGCGAAAGCCGGATCATTGGCGGATCTGCAGCTTCCCTTGAAGAAGCCCAGAAGTGCCTCGCTGAAGGAACAGATTACATCGGATTTGGTCCCGTTTATCCGACTGCATCCAAAGCAGATGCAGACCCTGTCACCGGGATTAAGCTCCTGAAACAGGCGGTTGAAATTATCCCTCTCCCTATTATTGCTATCGGTGGCATCAATATAGAGAATACGCCTGAGGTGATACGGGCCGGCGCACAAGGGATCGCTGTGATCTCTGCTGTTTGCTGTCAAGAAAACCCTGAGCAGGCGACCCGGACGCTCCGCCAAGCTCTCCAAACAGAGCCATTAAAAGGAAATCATGCCTAAAACCCTTGAAGATATCGGAGAATTCGGATTGATTCACCGGATTCAAACACTCCTCAAAAAAGAGGGGGTTAAGACACCCGGAGTGACACTGGGAATCGGGGATGATACTGCATCTATCCGACCTCGTCCCGGATATGAGCTATTGGTCACTTGTGATTGCCTGGTAGATGGTCAACATTTCCTATCAGATCGCATCACTCCCTTAGATTTAGGACGACGGGCAATGGTGGTTAACATAAGTGACATCGGTGCTATGGGCGGTCAGCCTCTATACGGCCTTGTGTCATTAGGGCTAAAAACAGACACGCCTGTCGAAGATGTGGAAAACATGTATCGTGGATTTGCCGTGGAACTCAATCCTTTTGGAGCTTCTATCATAGGTGGCAACATCACCAAGACGAAGGATGCCATTTTCATTGACATCACTTTACTTGGCGAGGTAGAGCAAAGCAAACTCATACTCCGTTCTACCGCCAAGGCAGGAGATGCGATTCTGGTCACAGGTTATCCAGGACAGGCCGCAGCAGGGCTGCAATTTCTGTTGCGTTCCCAGTCAAGCAAGGATTTACAAGAGCACCCGCTTGTACGCACCTACAATACTCCCTCGCACCGCGCACGGGAAGGACAGGCAATTGCCCGCTCAGGGTATGCTGCAGCCATGATTGACACCAGCGACGGATTCCTGGGTGATCTGGGACATATCTGTCAGGACAGCGGTGTGGGGGCTGTACTGATTCAAGAAAAATTACCTATAAGTGAGGACCTTCATCAAGCTGCTCTCGAACTAAAGTTAGATCCTTACGAATTGTTCTTACAGGATAGCGATGATTACGAGTTGATCATCACAGGTGCTTCCAAAAACATGGCTAAGATCCGTTCTGCTGTTGCTTCAGTCAGTAATGTGCCTGTCACCGAAGTCGGTAAGATTACTGATTCAGCCGGGGATATCCAATTGATACTTCCTGATGGAACTGGGCGACACATCACGCCCGTAGGATGGGATCACTTCACAAAAGGAGGAAGATAGGATGTTTGACCAAAATCTTGCCCAAAAAGCAGGAGAAAATCTGAAGAGTCTCCGTGAGAAGAAGCCTTTGATTCATAACATCACGAACTTTGTGGTCATGAATTACACTGCTAATGCCTTGCTTGCCTGCGGTGCCTCACCTGTGATGGCCCATGCATCAGAGGAAGTCGAGGAGATGGTTTCCTTTGCCGGCGCACTGGTACTTAACATAGGAACCCTCACCCCTTACTGGGTTGATTCGATGCTCAAAGCAGGCAGACGCGCCAACGAACTGAATATTCCGGTTATTCTGGATCCAGTGGGTTCAGGGGCTACGAAACTGCGGACTGATTCCGCCAACCGACTTATAGACGAACTCTCCATAAAAGTGGTTCGGGGAAATGCCTCTGAAGTACTCTCCCTCGCCCATGAGGGCTCCAAAACAAAGGGTGTTGACTCTATCCACACTGTGGACGAGGCAGCCGATGCAGCTCTTGTACTCTCCAAGGAACTGAATATTACTCTGGCAATTACGGGGAAAGTAGATCTCATCACAGATGGAGAGCGTATCTACCGTGTTTCTAACGGCCATGACCTTATGGGTTATTGTACGGGCACGGGCTGCACTGCATCGGTCCTTATTGGAGCGTTCTTGGCAGTGGATTCTGACCCTGTCACAGCAACAACCACTGCACTCGCCTACTTCGGCCTTGTGGGCGAGAAAGCAGCCACAAAAGCCCAAAGCCCCGGCAGCTTCCAAATAGCCATGCTCGATGCACTTTACACGATAGATGTAAAGCAGATGGAGGAAGGAGCGAAAATCCATACTCAATAGATAATTGCAGCTCTGTTAAGAATTACATTTTTAAATCTCTTCTATTTTTGCCTTTTTATGTTTTTTCCCCCTGGCAAAAAATATATTTGCTAAATTCTATTATTTTTATTATATCTATTATATCTATCGTAAAAATAATATAAGTAGTATAATGGGGCTCATGAAAAAGGATCTCGTCCTTAAAGATGGCTCTAAAATTGCTATAATCGGCGGGGGTCCTGCGGGTTCTTTTTTCACTCACTTTGCCAAAAAATGGGCCTTCAAAAAAGGGATAGATGTTTCCATTATCATTTTCGACGGCAAGGACTTTTTACAGAAGGGACCTAAAGGCTGCAACCTCTGTGCCGGAGTCATAGCAGAAAGCTTGGACCAAAAACTGAAAGAGGAAGGCATATTTCTACCTGAAAAAAGGATAATCAATAGAGTAGAGGGATACTGCCTTCATGTGGACAGCGAAAGCCTCCTCCTTTCCTCTGAGGAAAATGAGAAAAATACTATAGCAACAGTTTTTAGAGGTAATGGACCACGCTATTCTGTCTTTCCAGAAATAATAAGCTTTGATGATTTTCTTTTGAGCTGGGCCCAGGATAGAGGAGCAGAGGTCGTCTCCCAGCCCGTATGGGAAATAATATTACCTGAGGATAAATCCAAGCCTATAAGTTTATACTATGGGAAAAAAGAAAATCTTCAAAAATTCGACGCAGATTTAGTAGTAGGAGCCTTTGGAGTGAATACATATCTGATGAAAGAAATCCAGAATCTTGGGTTTGGCTACAAACCTCCCCAGACTATTACTACCTACCAGGCAGAGATCAAATTAGGTAAAGAAGAAGTTTTTAAGCATTTCGGCAACACAATCCATGTCTATATGCCAAAATCAAAAGCTATCAGGTATGCTACAATAATTCCAAAAGGAGACTATATCACCATAACAATAATCGGGAAAAAAAACGCCACAAAAGACATCTTTCAAGAATTCCTTAATCTTGAAGAAATTCGAAACAGGATTCCTCCCTTTAAGCCTCACTGTTTTTGCTATCCAAAAATAGTAGTCTCCCCCTCAAAAAATTCCTTTACTCATCGATTGGTGATGATTGGAGATGCCAGCTTCTCACGCCATTACAAAAATGGGATTGAATCAGCTTTTATCACAGCCCAACTGGCAGCAGAGACTGCATTCTGCACTGGGATTGATGCTTCTTCTTTTTCTTCCTCTTACTATAAGCAAGCGAGAAAGCTAATCATCCATGACAATTACTACGGCCGATTCCTTTTCTTGATCAATGATATAATTTCTTCCATACCTCTCCTAACTCAATCCCGTTTATCCTTAGCCAAAAAGAAGGGGAACAAGGATTCCCCAAAGAAAATAAGGTCAATCCTCTGGAATATGTTCGCGGGCAACATTCCCTACCGTGACATATTCAAGATTCTCCTGGATTTCAAACTGCAAATTTCTCTTTTATCGAATACGTTTAAACTCCTTTTTATAAAATTAAAAAATCCTATTACGTATTTTGGTAAAAGATTTTCCGCATCAACTACGCTTGCTCCGCTCAAAAATAATAATGTGATTGTTATCATCGGAGGAGGTCCAGCAGGATCCAGCTGTGCCATAAAGCTCAGGAAATTGGCCCTTCAAAAAGGAATAAACACCAGAATAATTGTTTATGAAGGCAAAAGATTTGAAAAGAAAAGCTACTATAACCAGTGCCTTGGAGTACTCTCTCCACCTTTAGACAAAATTATGGAAGGAGAATTAGGTATTCCATTCCCCTGGGAAATTATTCAGAAAAAAATAAACGGCTACTTTGTTCACTCGGATAATAATGTCATTAAACTCTCAGGTGAGCGTGATCCCTCTTACGCCTGCCGAAGGGTTGAGTTTGACAACTACCTCTTTCAGAAAGCAAAAGAGATGGGAGTCGAGATTATCCCTGCTCGAGTGATTGATCTCGATTTCAGCTCCGATGGAGTTATGGTTTACAGCGAAAGTAATAATATAAAGGCTGATGTTGTTGTCGGTGCTTTCGGCTTGGATGACGGCATGGCCAAGATTTTCGAAAGAATAACTCCCTACCGTCAGCCAAAATTTCTCTCTTCTATCGTAACCAAAATGCATCCGGGAGAAAAAGCCATGACAGAATTTGGAGATTATATTTATGCTTTCCTTCCCTCTTCTCTTCCTCACGTCGAATTCGGCGCTATCACTCCCAAAGGAAACCATCTCAGCCTGAACATAGCAGGGAAAAAAGTTGATGCTGATATGTTGGACAAATTCATCAATCTTCCGTCAGTAAAAAAAGCCTTGCCCGATAATTTAGATAATTTCTTGCCTCAACTCTATTACTTCAAGGGGAAATTTCCCACTCTTCCTGCCAAAGGTGTTTTAGGAGACAGGTATGTCATGGTGGGCGATGCAGCAGGTTTAAATCGGCCCTTCAAAGGGAAAGGAATTAATTCAGCGGTCATTACAGGGATAAGAGCAGCAGAGGTTATTCTCAATCACGGTATTTCAAAAGAGGCCTTTAAAGAGTATCTGAAGAACTGCGCTGAGCTAACTGAAGACATACCTTACGGAAAAATAGTAAGATATTTAACTATCCAATCCTCTAAATATGGTCTATTGGACGGTATATTAGAAACAGCCAAAAAAGAGAGAGCCATGAGACGCGCTTTCTTTAACATTGTTTCAGGCCAGGAAACATATAAAAAAACCTGGCGGCAAACAAGAAATTTCAAGCTTCTTTCCAAAACAATTTTCAAAGCAATTATAAGCAAGTTTTTTTAAAAAAAGAATTCCGGGAAATTTTTATTTTTACTATATATTTATTTAATAAATTTCTGAGGGGTTAGCATTTGTACTCTAAGATAATCATTCCTTTTTACAATCCCCCCTTTTAATACTTTTGTAAAAACTCCTTTTTTGGGCATAATGCATTCTCCGGTAAGCTTTTGAATCTCACAGCCCGAATGACATTCTTTACCTATCTGGCTGACTTCTAAAACAATGTTGTCTCCAATTATTATTCTATCTCCAATCTTAATTTGATCTATATCTATTCCCTTAGTGATGATATTTTCGGCAAAATCTCCTGGCATTAAATCCGGGATTAGCCTCTTCATTTTATTTATTTCTTCTAAAGAAAGCAGACTCACCTGGCGATGCCCACTGTCAGCATGGGCATCTCCCTCAATTCCCCAATCAGGGATAAGGCTGGCTGAATTGACCTCTCTCTTCTTCGTTCCTTTTTCAGAACTTACGCAAACAGAGAGAACTTTTCCTTCCATGTTAATCATTTCCAGGGGAGAATTTGAATTTTGACTCTTTCTCCCTTTTCATAAAAATTTTTTTCCTTTTCAAGGAAAATCAGGCAATTGGCTCCAGTAAAAGATTCTAAAATGTGGGAATCCTGCAGTCCGGCTGATTTTACATATGCCATTCCGTTTTTCTCTTGAAACACTCCCCTTAAAAGATGTGCTCGATCAGTTTCCTTCTGCAATTTTTCTTCCAGGATTGCTTCTCTCTCTTGAAGAAGGACATCTCTTTGTCCCATCATTTTGAGGATAGCAGGACGAACATACTCCAAGAATGTCACTAAAACCGAAACAGGATTTCCTGGAAGTCCGAATATTAATTTTACTCCTTTTTTCCCAAAAAAAGCTGGTTTTCCAGGTTTTACTGCAACTCGCCAGAAAATTTTTTTTATTTTCAATTCTAGAAGAATCTCCTGGACAAAATCGTAATCTCCCACTGAAATTCCGCCACTAATCAAGAGGATATCAGAGTTTTTCAATCCCTCTTGTATCTGTCTCTCCAAATCCAGAAGCTTATCTCTAACGATCTCTAAAAAATTGGCTTAATATTTACTTCAGCCAGGGCAGAATTGAGGACAACTGAATTTGAATCCCATTTTTTTCCAGGCATTAGCTTTAGACCAGGCTTAACCAATTCACTGCCAGTAATAAGGACAGAGACCTTGGGTTTGCCAAAAACCTTCACCTTTTCCCAACCCATGGAGGCCAAGAAACCTAAGGATGCTGGGTTTAGCCTTGTTCCTTTTTTTAGGCCAATTTGACCTTTTTTTATTTCTTGTCCTTTAGGCCGAACGTTTTCTCCTTTCTTAATCGATTTCTTTATCAGAACTTTTCTCTCCTTCTCTTCTGTATCCTCCACCATAACAACCGCATCTGCACCTTCTGACATAGGAACTCCTGTCATGATTTTTACAGCTTCTCCTTCTCCTACCTTTATCCCTGGAGAATCGCCGGCTTTAATGCATCCTTTCATCTTTAAAACAACAGGGACAGGATGAGTATCTTCAGAGCGAAGAGCAAAACCATCCATGGCAGAGTTAGAAAAAAGGGGCAAATCTTCTTTAGCCCTTATGTCCTGAGCCAGAATCTCAGAATTTATTTCATAATTGTTTTTCTCTTCTGGAGGGAGAACACGAGTGTTAGCCAAAACAAGATTCAGGGCTTCCTCAAAAGGTATCATCTTAAAACTCCTACACCTAATTTAAGAGAAACAGCTAATAGAATAAGAGCAAAAATTCTTTGTAAAAGAAGAGGCGAAAATTTTCTTGCGCCGAGAAAAGATCCCACTTGAGCTCCTATAAAGACCGCAAGGCCTAAAAAAAGCAAAACTGAAAAATCAACTCTTCCCTGTAAATAATGGGAACCCAAACCCACAACTGAATTTATTAAAACAAAAGCGCTGCAGGTGCCTGCAACGTACTTCGGGGAAGCAAATCCGATCAAAAGCAATACTGGCCCCAAAAATACGCCTCCTCCAATGCCCATAATTCCTGCTAAAAAGCCGAGAAAAGCTCCGAGAAAAAAAGATAAAACCCAGGTCGTTTTCTTATCGAGAGAAAATCTGGCTTTAGCTTCTTTCTTTTTAAAAAAAAGTGTCAAAGCTATAAAAAAGAGAGTTGCTGCAAAAATAATAGATAATACTTTCTCATCAGGGTGCCACCGAGCACCGAAAAAAGTTGCTGGAATAGAGGCAAACAGAAAAGGGGAAACAAGTTTTGGGACAAAATATCCTTTTTTACCGAATTTATAAAGCGCTACAGAAGCAGCAGTGATGTTAAAGAAAAGAACAATAGGAGGAATTGTGGTTGAAGGAATCCCAAAAAGATAGAGAGCAGCCCAATACGAGCTTCCTCCACCCAAGCCTACAGAAGTATAAGCAAGGGCCACAAAAAAGAGTATAGGGGCTAAAATCCAAAAAATTTCAGGCATTTTATTTCTTGTTTTTGGAACTATTATGTCCTCCTCCCCTGATCATCTTCATGCTATGAAGAATTCCGGGAAAAAGGCTGTTCATAGACTCCTCTACTCCTCGAGAACTTCCGGGTAAATTAATTATTAGAGTTTTCCCTCTGACTCCTGCTATGTTCCTGGAAAGCATAGCATAGGGTGTCCTCCTCTGCCCAAAACTTCTCATGGCTTCTGTTATCCCAGGAACAATTCTGTCCAGGACCTCTTTAGTTGCTTCTGGGGTGACATCTTTGGGACCTATACCTGTGCCCCCAGTGGTTATAATGATATCAAGTTTTTGTTTATCAGATAATCTTATGACTTCTTTTGAAATTGTTTCTTTATCATCCGGGAGAATTATAAATTCCTCGAGGACAATTGGATACTCTTTCAATCTGTTTCTAATGATTTCTCCGCTTTTATCCTTTCTCTTGCCCTTAAATGTTGAATCACTGATGACCAAAACTCCTGTTTTTAAAGGCTTTGGAAACTGATCTTGAAAGTCACTCTTGCCGCCTTTCTTTTCAAGAAGGACAATTTTTTCAATGATCAATTCTTTATCCAAGGGTTTTAGCATGTCGTAAACGGTCAAAGCAGCCACTGAAACAGCTGTTAAAGCTTCCATCTCCACTCCAGTCTTCCAGATTGATCTGACTTCAGACCTTATGGCTATCTCATTTTTTTTCATCTTATAATCAATGCCAACAAAATCAACGGGAAGGGGATGACAAAAAGGAATAAGTTCTGATGTTTTTTTTGCAGCCATGACAGCAGCAGCCCTAGCTATTTCTAAAACGTTTCCTTTAGGAACTCGCCCTTTCTTTACTGCTTCCACAGTACTTTCAGCCATTTTTACTCGCGCTTCGGCTCTAGCTTCTCTTAAAGTTTCAAATTTGCTGCTTATGTCGATCATCTTCAACCTCCAAGACTTCGGATATAAATATCACCTGCAGCATGATCTTTAGACATGGACACAGGTTTCATTTTAACTGCCTCTTTGAAAGCCTCTCTAATCATTTTTTCTTTTTCTCTAAGAGAGAGATTACCCCTCAATATGGTCAAAAGCTCAACTTTGGTCCTCGAAAAAAGACATGGTCTCAGCTCACCGCTTGCAGAAAGCCTTAGCCTCGAACATGAAGAGCAAAAAGATCTAGTCACCGGAGCAATAATTCCGATTTTCCCCTCTAAACCATTCCTGCCTCTCAAGGAAAATTCCTGGGCTACTCCAGAAGAAAGAAGAGGATGAATGTCAAATTTTTTCTTGATTATTTCTTTTATTTTTTCATAAGGAAAAAAGTAATCCTCTCTCCATCCTGGACCACAGAGGGGCATGAATTCAATAAATCTTACTTCTACAGAATTTTTCAAGAAGTATTGGATAAATTCTGTGATTTCAGTCTCGTTTATCCCTCTTAAAACAACCATATTAATTTTAATCATAAAGCCTTCTTCTAAGGCCCTCTGAATACTCTCCAGGACCGTAAAAAATCTATCGCGGCCTGTTATTCTATAATACAAATCTTCAGACAATGTATCTAAGCTTACATTAATTCTTCTGATGCCTATTTCTTTTAATCTCTTCAAATGAGGAAGAAGCAAGGTTCCGTTTGTGGTTAAAACAATTTCCTTTAATTCCTCAATTTCATGAAGGGAACTTATGAATTCAACGATATCTTTGCGAAGGAATAATTCACCTCCTGTGAGCCTGACCTTAGCTATGCCAAGCGTAGAGGCCACCTTAACCACCTGTAAAAGCTCCAAGTAAGAACAAATCTCTGACCGATCCAGATAATTAATTTTATGGGGAGGATGGCAATATACACATTTCAAATCGCACCGATCTGTTACTGAAAGGCGCAAGTAATCTATATTCCGGCCAAAGCAATCAATCAGCTTATTCTTTCTTTCTCTTTTTATCTCTTCAACCATATTTTCAACGCCTCCTCAAAATCTTTGGGGCTATTAACATTGAAAAAGGAGAGCTCTTTCGGATCAAACTTTTCAACTTCTTCTTGCAAGATATATCTTACTTAAAAAAAATTTAAAATGTCTAGCAACTTTCGATTTCTGAATTCGATTTGCCGCCTTATTGTGTCCAGACAATTGAGCGAGAAAAAGCAAACAACATTTCTATTCCTTGAGAAGATCGGGGAACAACAATATCATTCTCTCCAAGTTGTTTTATCATGAATTTAATCAATTTTAAATTAATAAAAGGCATATCACAAGCGATTAAAAAGCTATGGATATTAGAAGAAACAGCAAGGCCCGAATACAATCCCCCCAAAGGATCCGAGTCGGGAATAATATCTGTCACAACTTTAGCATCTATATTTTTAAAGTAGTTTTGAGTGTTTGCTGACCTGCCCCCATTTATTGTTACATATGCAAAGTCAGAGATTCTGCATTTAGAAAGGATTTTGACCTTATTTTCGACATGAAGTCAACCAGTTTGTTGAGGAAAAGATCCTCCTTGATAACTTGAATGATAATTGGTAAAATTCATGGCCAGCGACAATAATAAATTATTAAGCTATGATCATAGCCGAATTTGCAATCTTCCCTACTAGTGAAGGGGTGTCAGTAAGTAAATACGTTAAGGAGGCCATTAAAGTCATTGAAAGCTCCGGACTGAAGCATGAAACCGGCGGCATGTCCACAACTATCGAAGCTCCTGATTTGGATACCTTGTTCAAAATCATAGAAAAATGTCACGAAGCTATGGTGAAAATGGGAGCCAAAAGGATTCATATAGACTTAAGGGTAGACCACCGCCTGGATGTAGAAGCCTCTATCGAATCAAAACTTAAAGCTCTGGGAAAAAGATAAATTGATCACTCTTTAAAGAAACACCTCAGCTGCTTTCCCTCAGAAGCGGCCTGGTGAGGCAAGTGGGACCGCCCGCTCCCTTATTAGAAATTTCTTCTCCTCTGTACTCCCAAACTTCAATTCCTTTATCTTCGAGCATCTGTTTTGTCTGAGGATTACCAGAAATCATGATGCACTTTCCAGGGGAAACCTCAAGAATATTGCAAGCCATGGTCTCAAATTCAGAATCTGAAACCTCGAGGAGTCGGATGCCGCGGCGCAGGAGCCACTCTCTGAAGGGTACGGGAAGAAGTCTGGAATAAACCACGGCTAAATCGTGATCGATGGGGCTGAAGAAAGACATCAAATGCAGGACGTCACCGGGCCCTTTCCAGTGCGGTAAAGGAACGACCACGAATTCATCAACAAAGTCCCTGGTGAGCTCCTTCAACTGACGGATGCCTTCCTCGTTTGTGCGGTAGCCCAAACCCACAGCAAGAGTGCGTTCATCGATCCAAACCACATCGCCTCCTTCCAACTTTCCTTCACCGGTAATAGAGCCGAGAATGGGGATGCCCATATTAATGAGAAATTCTCCAGCGGCTGATGGCTCTGCACGACGTTTCTCTTTACCCATATTGCATAAAATGGCCCCTTTATTCGTAATGATGACAGGATCATGCACATATATGGAATCGAGCCCCGTCTTATCATTTTGCGGAAGATAGTAAATTTCAGGGATGGACTTCTTCAGATATTCAACGAAATTATCATACTCCTTGAGTGCCTTATCGTAGTCTGGAGAAGCCAAATAATTCAACTCTTTCCATTGAGACTGAATATATTCTTGACTCATGAAGGCATCTTTAGGGTGTTTAAGCAAAAGACTTTTGATCTGATCAACCTCAGATTGGCAGCTAAATTTCATAATTTTTTCTCTTTATAAATCATTATAGATAAAAAGGTCTAATCCCGGATTCCTTTTTCCTACTTAAGCTGTTTTATCCAGATTTTTTTCTCCTGATTTATCTATGATTCCGCCTCCAACAACCACATTTCTATCGTAAAAAACTACAGCCTGGCCAGGAGTGATAGCCCTTTGTGGTCTCTCAAATTCTACCAAAACCTGATCTGTATCTTGGGGAGAGAGAAACGCTTTCGCTTCCCTGTGTTTGTATCTGATTTTAGCTCCTACCTTAAGGGGCTTTGTTATTTTCGCCTTAGAAATCAGGTTTACCTGGGAAGCTAAAAGAGTTTTTTCATAAAGCTGGTTAGAAGGCCCGACAACGATTGTATTTGTATCACTCTGCATGGAAAGGACATACAGCGGTTGGGAAGCAGCTATTCCCATTCCCTTCCTCTGGCCGATGGTAAAATGCGTAATTCCCTTATGTCGGCCTAAAACTCGATTCTCGCGGTCTAGGATAGGCCCGGGGCGGAAAGCTTTAGGGATTCTTTGGCGAAGAAACCGGACATAATCATTATCAGGAACAAAACAAATCTCCTGGCTTTCATGTCTCTGAGCCACAGAGAGACCTAATTTCTGTGCTTTTTCTCTTACCTCTTCTTTTGTAAAATTTCCGATCGGCATCAATGTGCGGAAGAGCTGATCCTGAGTTAAAGGATAGAGGAAATAAGACTGATCTTTTTTTCTGTCCTTTCCCTTTTTGAGAAGATACCGCTCTGATCTAGTATCGTATTCGACGCGAGCATGGTGGCCGGTAGCTAAATAATCTGCCTCAAACGCTTTGAGCTTCTTCATCAGGAAATCAAATTTAATATATTGATTGCAGCGGATGCAGGGATTGGGAGTACGCCCTTTTGAATATTCCCCGCAGAAGTCTTTAATCACACACTTGTCGAACCGATCTCTAAAATCAACAACATAGTGCGAAATTCCCAGAGATATGGCAACGCGATGGGCATCTTCGGTTGTTTTCCACCCGCAGCAGCTTCTTAAGTTCTCCAACCTGCAGTAATCTTTGGCCAGGGTGAAGAGCTTCATCGTTACCCCAATGACTTCATATCCCTGCTCTTTGAGGAGAGCTGCGGCCACCGATGAGTCCACTCCCCCGCTCATGGCTACAACTACTTTTTTTTGCTTCATCTTCTTCTAATCTATAGGATACCAACAATCTATAGGATACCAAAAAAAAGCCAACAGGCAACATTATTTATTATCATAACGAGATTGATTGTCATTGCGGGCGAAGCGAAGCAATCTCATAATTTAAAAGGAATAAGTAGCCTGTCCCCTTTTTTATCTAAGAAAAACCAAATTCATACAGTTTATTGATATATTCAAAAAGGTGGGCTTGATAAATCAAGCCCCTACAAGAAAATCCAACAAATAAATCAT
>Ga0209986_10003515_pt1 | contig 13691 bp, 9 predicted proteins | sample BlataG_FD_183168 | JGI IMG/M metagenome (GOLD analysis project Ga0209986, IMG submission 183168) | Deep subsurface microbial communities from Black Sea to uncover new lineages of life (NeLLi) - Black_00105 metaG (SPAdes) (version 2) | ecosystem: Environmental > Aquatic > Marine > Oceanic >...
TCCAAGCGGAGACGGAGAGCTTGTCGAGAAAGAACCGGCATCTTCGGATACCGATAGGTACACTTATGATCCTAAACATCCCGTACCTTCACTGTATTGGGGCCGCATGGGGCCTACGGATCAACGTCGATTAGCCAACCGGCAAGATATACTTGTTTATCAGACCGAGCCATTAACAGAACGGATTGAGGTCACAGGTAGCCCTGTAGTTGAGCTATATGCTTCCTCTTCGGCCCCCGATACAGACTGGTTCGTACGACTAATTGACGTTTATCCGGATGGTCTGGCTCTTGATGTTTCCCACGGCTTTTTACGCGCACGATATAGGAACGGTCTGGACAAGCCTAAATTAATTAAGCCCGGCGCGATTGTTAAATACACAATCCTCATGAGACCAACCTCAAATGCGTTCTTACCCGGTCATCGCATTCGCTTGGACATCACCAGCTCAGACTTTCCTGACTATGACCGCCACCATAATACAGCGGCCAATCAGAACGCTGATGCTACTTTGCTAACCGCGAGACAAACCATCTTTCACGGCGGTAGACAGGCAACACGAATCATCTTACCTTGGGCGCCAAATCCAATAGAAGAAGAAAACGCGGCAGAGGAAGAAAATCTGGCAGAAAAAGATAAGCGCGAACCGGAAAGAGAAAAACAAATATATTATCTCCATCAGCTTGCGGAAAAAGGTGATATCGAACGGATCAAGCTGCTCATTTCAAAGGGAGCCGACATCAACGCAAAGGATGATCAAGGTAGAACACCTTTATATAGAGCAGCTAGCGCCAATAGGATAAAGACGGTTGAACTGCTTATCACCAAAGGCGCCGACATCAACGCAAAGGATGATAGGGGTAGAACACCTTTATATAGAGCAGCTAGTGCCAATAGGATAAAGACGGTTGAACTGCTTATCACCAAAGGCGCCGACATCAACGCAAAGGATGATAGGGGTAGAACACCTTTATATAGTGCGGTTCGAGAAGGACACAGCGATATAGCAGAATTGCTGATTCAGAAAGGCGCCGACATCAACGCAAAGGATAACCACGGATTCACTGCTTTGCATTATGCGGCTGTGGAGGGGCGCAGAGATGTTGCCGAGCTCCTTCTAGCCAAAGGTGCCAAGGTTGATGAAAGGGATGATAATTATGAGTTTACAGCTCTACACTACGCAGCCAGATTCGGTAGTAAGAACGTTGCAGAAGTGTTAATCGCCAACGGCGCTGATATCAAGGCAAAGGATAAATGGGATTATCAGCCCATACACTGGGCAGCTCATCACGACCGTGCGGATGTGGTCGAGTTACTTATAGCCAACGGTGCCCATGTCAATGCCAAGACCTCGTTGGGTCAGACGCCGTTGCAGTTAGCCGAAGAGAGAAGAAATAAAGAAACCATAGAACTGTTGCTCAAGCATGGGGCAAAATAATGGGTCAAATAGTCGTCCTTGACCGGAATATGATTAATATGATTGCTGCGGGCGAGGTGATTGAACGACCTGCCAGTGTGGTCAAGGAACTGATGGAAAACAGCATCGATGCGGGAGCGACAAGAATAACAGTATCCATCAAAGATGGAGGCCGAAAACTAATATCCGTTGCCGATAACGGCTGCGGGATGGACGCCGAGGACCTGACCAGGGCATTTGAGTCACACACCACCAGCAAAATCAAAACCAGGTCCGACCTGCGGGGCATATCAACGCTTGGCTTCAGAGGCGAAGCATTAGCAAGTATCGCCTCCGTGGCACAGATCAGGGCCACAAGCAGACCCGTCCTTGAGCCAGGCGAAGGAACAAAGGACTCCGATGGCGCCAACTGCATCGAGATTGACTGCGGAAGTAAGGGCACTATCAGCCCCTGCAGTGCAGATTTCGGCACGACAATCCAGGTCAGAGACCTTTTTTATAAGCTACCTGCCAGACGCAAGTTCCTCAGAACCGCCAACACCGAGATGACTCACATCACCGAGCATTTCAAACGTATTGCCCTGGCAAATGCCGACCTGGATATGACGCTGACAGCAAACGAGCGAGAGCTTTACCGGCTGGTGGGCAAACAGGGACTTCGCCAGCGTATAGCTGAATTGTTCTCGCCTGAAATTGTTGAAAATTTACTTGAAACCGAAAGCAGCGAAAGAGGTCTGCATATTTTTGCCTTGATGGGCAGACCCAGTATTTCAAGGACAAACAGCAAATTTCAATATGTATTTCTAAACGGCCGATTTATCCGTGACAAATTCATCTCGCACGCAGTCAAAGAGGCATACCGGGGCAGCTTGGAGACGGACAGATTCCCTGTCATCTTTTTGTTTATTCAAATCCCTTTCGAAGACTATGACGTCAATGTACATCCTACGAAGATTGAGGTGCGCTTTTATAATGCCAATTTGATTCATTCGCAAATCCTGGCTTCTTTGCGGGAAAAACTTCTATCGACCAATCTTGAAACCCAGGCAAAATTACCGACAACAGCCGCTGCCAAAGCAGGGCAAAAGGACCGGGCCGCAGGTCCTCTGCGAAGCCGGGAAATCGCCGATGCAATGGCTGAATTTTTCAAAAAGCACAAGCCCATTCAGACACAGCAGCAATTCAAACGCCAAGCCGGATACGAGATACGAGATACGAGATACGAAAGGCCACAGCCGCAAAGAAAATTCCTCCAAATCCACGATAGCTTCATTGTCGCAGAAACTGATAATGGATTCGTCATTATTGACCAGCATGCACTTCATGAGCGCATAATATATGAAGAGTTGTGCAGGCGAATACAAAAAAGCAAGCTCGAATCTCAGAAACGTCTGTATCCTGAAAGTTTCCGGCTGACTGACGCTCAGGCCGATGCGATTAAAACCAATGCCGAACTGATTGAAAAATTAGGAATCGATCTGGCACCGTTTGGGCCCAAGACTATGGCGATACAGGCCTTTCCCACCCTGCTGGAAAAGGCCGAACCGCTCGATTTTGTTCGGGATTTAATCGATTTACTCACCGATAAAGACACGGGCTTTGATGCAGAAAGATTGCTTGACGAGGTTTTGAACATGGCTGCGTGTAAGGCAGCAATCAAGGCCGGCCAAAAGCTCAACGACAGTGAAATAGAACAACTGCTTGCAGATAGACAAGCCGTTGAATATGCCAGTCGCTGTCCCCATGGCAGGCCCACCACAATAAAATTCTCGATAAGCGATATGGAAAAGCAGTTTAAGAGAACCTGATGAATAAGTGGTGGTGGCTATTGCTGATAATCTCATGCTGGGCTGGCGTGGGATTTGTTATATTCGGTGTCCCGCAAGCTCAAAACCGCAGCGATACTCCCCTGCCAGGTCGGGCCTACAGAATTGTTTCGATGGCCCCCAATCTTACGGAAATACTTTTTGCGCTCGGGCTTGATGAGAAAATTGTTGCTGTCTCCAACAACAGTGATTACCCTCCGGAGGTAGCCAACAAGAAAAAGATAGGAACCTTTTGGCAGCCGAATACCGAAGCGGTGATAGCAGCTAAGCCAGACCTGGTAATTACGCTCGGATTTAACCGGCAAAGGAATCTTGCTGAGCGATTGAAACGAATCGGGTATAACAACCTAACACTGAACATTGAAAAGGTGAGCGACTTTTTCGAAGCCATTGAAAAAATTGGTGCAGCAACCGACAAGCAGTGCCAAGCAAATGAATTAGTGTGTGATATCAAAAAGAAGTTGGATAACCTCTCAGCCCTGGTTGGCAAAGACTATAGGGTCAGGGTACTTTGGATTATTCAAAGAGAGCCACTACGGGTGGCTGGATGTGACACGTTTGTTAACGAGATGATTGAGCTGGCCGGCGGCGAAAACGCCATTGGGCCAACAGTGCACAAATATCCACCAATCGGGAGCGAGCAGGTTATCGCCTGTGGGGCGGATGTTATAATTGAACCAGCGATGGGGCGGGAAAACCTGGCCGGACAACAGGATAAGGCATTGCAATACTGGAGCAGGTTTAAGAATGTGCCAGCTGTGAGAGACGGGCGAGTTTACGTTATACGTGGTGATACAGTCTCACGGCTTGGGCCACGATTGTATGAGGGGGCCGAAACCATTGCCAAGTGTTTAAGGCCGGAGCTTTTCGAGAACTGAAGTAATGACCGAATTATTAACAGCAAAGAAGTTAGTTGTGAGAACCGCATTAGGACTTCTGGTGCTGCTGGCCGTGATGTTTGTGTGCTCTTTGATAGGCACTGAGAGCATTTCATTGAAAGCGGTGTTGGACGGTGTTGGCCCGCAGCCAGCAGTAAATCCTGACTACGAAATATATGTGCAGGTCAGGTTGCCCCGAATCATGCTCGCAGCAATCGTGGGAGCCGCCCTTGCTTGTTCGGGAGTCGTCTTCCAGGCACTCTTGCGCAATCCACTTGCAGACCCGTATATACTGGGTATATCGAGCGGAGCCGGGCTGGGAACGATTATCGCGGTTCTCAGCGGGTTTAGCTGGACGTTGTGGGGCCGGTCGCCGATAGCGCTTTTCGCATTCGCAGGGGCGCTGGGGACGGTCTGGCTGGTGTGGTTCATTGGCCGTTTTACAGGAAAGTCTAATGTGACGGGCTTGCTGCTCGCAGGCGTGGTAGTTAATGCCTTCTTTTCAGCGATAATTATGTTCCTGACATCGGTAGCTAAAAGCCAACAGGTATATTCGACGATATTCTGGCTAATGGGCAATATGACGGAGGAAGACTTTTTTGTGCTGTGGACCAGTGCCGGATGTGTAGCGGCGGGGATATTGGCGCTATTTTACATCAGTCCACAGTTAAATGTCATTTGCTTTGGTGAGGATGACGCCCGGAGTATGGGCGTAAACACCACGCAGACCCAGACAATCGCCTTTGCAATCGCAGCGGCTATAACTGCTATTGCGGTCAGCCTAAGTGGGCTTATCGGGTTTGTAGGCCTTATCGTCCCTCACGGAGTTCGCCTGGTATCCGGCCCCGACCATCGTCAATTGCTGCCCTTAAGCGCTATAATCGGCGGTATATTTTTAGTGGCTGCCGATACGCTCGCCCGGATAATTGTGGCCCCCGCTCAACTGCCGGTAGGTGTGATTACTGCCATTGTCGGCGGGCCTTTCTTCCTGATTCTGCTGGCCAAATATACCAAAAAAGTTGGGTGGTTAAAATGAGTGGGATTATAGAAGTTGAAAATCTAAGTTTCGCCTATACGCAAGAGGCGATTTTAAAAAATCTTAGCTTAGAAGTGACCTCAGGTACCTTTGTCGGCGTAGCAGGGCCAAACGGGGCAGGCAAAACGACTCTGCTTAATCTGCTGTGCGGAACGCTTAAGGCCAAATCCGGCTCGATAAGGATCAATACAGCAGCGATAGAATCATACAGCACAGAAGCCCTTGCCCGGAAAGTAGCGGTTGTACGGCAGGAATTTGTGCCGGTATTCGGCTTTTCGGTAATCGAGACAGTTATGATGGCCAGAACACCTCATTATGGCCAAGTGGGATTTGAGAGCAAAGCCGACCGGGAAATAGTCAACGAAGCGCTTAAGGCAACCGACACAACTCAGTTTGCCTCGAGGCTGTTAGCAGAGTTGAGCGGAGGCGAGCGACAACGCGTCTTTATCGCCAGGGCCCTTGCCCAGAATACCGATATCTTGCTTTTGGACGAACCGACAAGTCATCTCGACTTCAAACATCAGGTGGGCATATATGATTTACTCAAAAAGATGCAGGCTGAAAAAGGCAAAACTATTGTAGCTGTAACACACGATATCAACCTCTCAACCCAGTACTGCGATGAAATTCTACTCCTTGGAGCCGACAGTAGCTACCAGTACGGCTGCGCCAAAGATGTTTTTTCGCCCGAGCAAATTGAAAGAGTCTTTGGTGTCAGAACCTTTGCAGGCAAGGTTGGAGCTGAAAAATTTTTCCTTCCTTTAGGAAAATTTGCAAAAGATACCCAAATAATCAACACAAATCCTGACAGGCGTGGAAAAGAATAACTTCTGGCTTGTTACTGTAACTGCTTATTTCCCAAGAAGTTAGTGCTGCCAAAGCAAATTGGCTTGAATAAATTGATTGTTTTGACTATACTTTTGAAAGTTGGTGTTGACATTTGCCGATTGATTTTAGGATAAAAAAACTTTGGCCGGAGCAGCTTGAATTTGCTAAAATCAAGAGTTTCGTAGACGCTCAAACCAGTTAAGGAGTAGTAAGAAAGCAGACAAAGAAGTGGCACAGGAACGCAAAAAGTCTTCCAGAAAAAAAACGAGTTCGACTCGGACAAAGAAAATTCACTTGACCGCCAGTGATGCCGAGCATTTCAAACAAACGCTGTTGGAGAAACGTAGAGAAATCATCGGCAATGTAAACGAAATGAAAGACGAAGCTCTCAAGAAGTCCCGGCTGGATGCAACCGGAGATCTGTCGAGTATGCCAATACATATGGCTGATATCGGCACCGATAACTATGAACAGGAATTTGCTTTGGATTTGATGGACGGAGAAAGGAAGCTGCTGCAGGAAATCGATGACGCTCTGCAGCGTATCGAGCAGGGAACTTACGGCATTTGCAAAGCCACCGGCAAGCCAATAGCCAGGGCTCGGCTCAAAGCCCAGCCCTGGGCCAGATACTGTGTTGAATATGCCCGTATGCTGGAAGAGGGTCTTGTAACAGAGCAGGAACAATCTATATCAGAGTCGGAAGAAGAAATAGAGCTGCAAGAAAACCAGGACAAATCCGAGGGTAAATCTTCTTAAAGACCAAAGCAAGTTTTGGCCGGTTCTATCAAATAATCATAACACAAGAAAAATCCAGCAGGTCATCCGGCTATGAGAATCTTTTTCGTATCTACCCAACCAATTCCGCGTCGTTGGAAAATCACCCAGCAAAAACATATTTCATTTTTCGGCACAAAAAAGGTATACTAATTTGTTATGAAACACAGATGTCCAACCTGCAAAAAAATCGTCAAACTATCGCCTCAAAAACAATCTGAACAAGCAAAATTCTTTCCCTTTTGTTCCCGGCGCTGTAAACTGATGGATTTGGGTGCCTGGCTGGATGCCAAATACAAGATAACTTCTAAGCTGCAATCACAGCAAACCGGCGAGCCATCCGATACCTCCGCCGATGCCTCCACCAACAATCGGTAAACGACAATATTCAAAAATAAAATATTATAAAAATCTTGAAACCAGCCGATAATAAATTATATATATGTACATTTGTTCTTTACTAAACCAGTAACAATTGTAACCCTTTTTGAAAGGACACAAAAATGGGCAGCGAACAACAATCCTCTCAAGTTTTCGGCAATCTTCTCTTTCCGAAAATATTCCAAACCTTCCGTATGGCCATTCAGCCAAGCAAATTGATAATCGCTTTCTTGGCAGTGGCCGTCATATGCCTGGCAGGCTGGATTATGGACTTTAGTAAAACAGTTGTTGTCACACGAGATATAGAAGGCAAAATTACAGATTCAGAGTTACAAATCTATATGACCCAACCCGACCAATTAAAATCGTACATTGAAGATTACAAGGAATATGGTGATCGCACAGGCGTATTTTCCACACTTTGGCAGTGCGCCGCAGCAAGATTTAACCGCGCGGTAGGTTCACTATTCGCATTCAACATCCCGGCTGTAGTGACAAATATCGGTGAATACTTCAAAGCGCTCAGATGGGCACTGAGGTACCATTTTATTTATTCTATTATATTTTTCATAATAAAACTTGCTGTGCTCTCCATTGCCGGCGGAGCCATCTGTCGAATTGCAGCGCTGCAATTCGCCCGGGGTGAAAAACCCGGCCTGACCGAAGCGCTGCGCTATAGCGCGAAAAAATTCTTGAGCTTTTTCACCGCACCTCTGACACCGGTCGGCATAATTATCTTCATAGGCCTGTTTATTTTCCTGCTGGGACTGATAGGCAACATTCCCAGAGCCGGCGAGTTGATAATGGGTATCTTTATGGTGTTGGCTTTAATTGCAGGTGCGCTGATAGCAGTTGTTTTAATAGGAACCGTTGCTGGATTCAATCTGATGTTCCCTGCCGTAGCATATGAGGGTTCAGACTGTTTTGATGCGATAAGTCGGTCCTTTAGTTATGTATATTCAAAGCCGTGGCGGATGGGCTTCTATACTGCAATAGCGGCGGTTTATGGTGCAATTTGTTACACATTTGTGCGGTTTTTCGCCTTTCTGCTGCTTCTGGCTACTCGACAGGTTTTGCAGCTTGGCGTATGGGTCGAAAACAGCAAAGAAGTAAATAAGCTTACAGCGATTTGGCCCGAGCCGAGCTTTGCAAACTTGCTTATTTCACCAGATTGGCAGCAGTTAATTTGGTCGGGTTCGGTGGCAGCCTTTCTGGTATATTTATTCTTACTGGTCGTTGTCGGCTTAGTACTCTGTTTTGTTGTAAGTTTTTATTTTTCCGCCAATACTATAATCTACTCACTTATGCGTAACAGAGTTGACAATACTGCTCTGGAGGACATTTATACCCCCACCGAGGATATCCAGGCTGAGCCGGCCGCTACTGAATCCAAACCCGAAGAATTGAGCCCAAAGACAAAAGCAAAGCCAAAGCCAAAAGCGAAGCCAAAGCCAAAAGCGAAGCCAAAGCCAAAAGCAAAGGCGAAGCCAGAGGTAGAAACACAGCCAAAGGTAGAAACACCACCAGAGGCAGAAACGCAACCAGACTCGTCCTCTTCAACCGAATAAAGAGAGTTTTTTCACACGAATATCTCAAAGTGTGCAGGGGGTTTCCACTTTGCGATAAAACGGCCAAAGGGGAGCTCCCACCAGAGGCTTTCGGATTGTGTAATTCGGCATTCCGACCGGGTTTGTGCTCACAAGCGTGTTAATTTCCCTGTTAAAAGGTTCCATACTTTGCGAACTTCCGAATATGTATACGATGTTCCTTGGACATCCCAGTTGCGTAGGATAATCTCTTGACAGACGCTTAAGCTATTGCTATAATTAAGCTTGTGAGTAATTATGCGGGGCAAATATGACGATAATATAGAATATGCCGGACTCAAACACAAATACAGAGCCAAAAAACAACCCAGCACTAAAGATTAGTGCCGGACAAAACTCGCCAGAACTCTCAGTACCTCCTGCCGCATTGCTCACGTTTCGCAAACCTCTAATTATACTTGCTCACATAGTTGTTTTCGCCGCCTCTTTAATGCTTTCCTTCCTGTTGGCAAACAATATGCAGTTCAGACCCGAAAACAAACCCGACTGGCTTGTGCAGCAGTACCCTCTTTTGCTACTGTTCTTTATTATCATCAAGCTGACAGTGTTCGGGCTTTTTAAGCAATATCGTGGCTGGTGGCGCTATGTCGGCATATCAGACCTTACCGGAATTCTCCAGGCTTCACTTGTTAGCACTTTAATCATCGTAGTTTTATGGGTAGCAATGCTGGAAATCCACACCGTTCGCAGATATCTGGAGAACATAACCGAGCTGCAGCAGGGTGTAATTATAGCCGATATGCTCGCCACGATTTTGCTTCTGGCTGGACTGCGAATGGTAATACGCCTGTACTATGAGGAGTTCCGCACCGTCGAAAGTGGCCGGCTGAAACGATTTTTGATAATTGGTGCAGGTAATGCCGGCGAAGCACTGCTGAGAGAAATTCACCGTATGCCCGTCGCCCAATACGAGGTTATCGGCTTTATCGACGATGGCCCTATCAAACAAGGCGTTAATATCCATGGAATACCAATACTCGGTACTGTTGAGCAACTGCCCAAAATCTGTAAGGACCGCAACATTGAGGAAATCGCCATCGCAATGCCCTCAGCAACCCATCACCAGCTAAGGCGCGTTATTCAGGTGTGCGAGGGTACTAAAATCCGGTTCCGCACCGTGCCATCAATCACCGATATTGCATCAGGCAAATTCAGTGTCTCTCAGATTCGAGATGTTGATATTAACGATTTGCTCGGCAGAGAAGCCGTCCATCTCGACCTGGATTTAATAGAAACTTTTGCCAAAGATAAAACAATCCTTGTTACCGGAGCCGGTGGCTCAATCGGCTCGGAAATGTGCAAGCAGCTATGTAATTTTAACCCGAAGCTGCTTTTGCTTATTGAGCAGGCTGAAAATCCACTGTTCTACGTAGAGCGAGAATTGCATAAGCAATTTCCGGATATCCCTATAAGAACGGTTATTTGCAACATTACCGACAGAATACGCGTGGAGGAAATTTTTGAAAAGTACAGACCCGAGGTTGTCATTCACGCCGCTGCTCATAAGCATGTGCCTCTGATGGAGCTAAATCCGGGAGAAGCTGTCAAAAACAACGTTGTTGGCACACAAATCGTTGCCGATTCCGCAGATAATCACGGCACTACTAATTTTTTAATGATAAGCACAGACAAGGCCGTCAACCCCACCAGCATAATGGGTTCATCCAAGCGGATTGCCGAAATGTACATCCAGGACCTAAATAGAACCAGCAAAACACATTTCGTCACTGTGCGGTTTGGCAACGTGCTTGACTCTGAAGGCTCGGTTGTGCCTATTTTCAAGAAGCAAATAGCCGAGGGCGGCCCCCTAACTATTACTCACCCCAAGATGAAGCGGTATTTTATGACCATACCGGAAGCAAGTCAGCTCGTTCTGCAAGCAGCAGCAATGGGAAAAGGCGGAGAAATCTTTGTGCTTGATATGGGCGAGCCGGTAAAAATTGTGGATTTGGCCAGGGAACTTATTACGCTCAGCGGTTTCAGGCCTGGAGAAGACATTGAAATGGTTTTCACAGACCCCCGACCCGGCGAAAAGCTCTTTGAAGAACTTTCAATAAAAGGTGAAGATATGCAGCCCACAAGGCATCCCAAGATCGGTATATGGAAGAATATTCCGATGGACCGAGATAAGCTTCACGCCGCCATTATCGAGCTGGTAAATACCGCCGAAACGCAAAACCGTAGCGAAATAGCTCTGAAAATCAAGGAACTCATACCGGAATATACCGGCGACAATAATAAGAATTCCGGGGTTCCCACTTTGCAATAAACCGCAAAATGGCCCCCTTGAAATTGTTGAACAGGAAAACGCAAAAGTATAGCAACACCAAGGCAAAAACGACTTGTGCACCTGTGACTTTCCAAATCACATTACGCGAAAATCCCGTAAAAAAAAGCCGGATTTCGGTCCGGCTTTTTCCCCGCTTAATTGCTCGCTGGGCGCTTTTTACCACTCCCCACTGTCTTGCTCTGTTTCTCTTGGATGAGCGTTTTCGTAAACTTCTTTTAGTCTTCTCGTGCTAAGATGAGTGTAAATCTGCGTCGTCGATAATGACTGATGCCCCAGTAATTCCTGAACACTCCTTAAATCCGCACCATTATTTAACATATGCGTTGCAAAGCTATGGCGCAGCGTATGTGGGCTGATTGTAGGGTCCAGCCCAGCCATTTTAAGATACTTATCCATCTTACGACGAACGCTCCTGGTACTGAGACGCCGACCGTGCTTATTCACGAATAAAACTTTCGAGTCAAAATTACTGTTACTCTGAGCTCTCTTGTTTCGGTACTCCATATAATGTTGAATAACCTGCAAGGCGGAGGACCCTATCGGTGCTATTCTCTCCTTTTTGCCCTTGCCTCTGATATGAATGACCTCACCTAAAAAGTCTATATCATCCATATTTAACGCCACAAGCTCACTAACTCTTATACCAGTGCTGTAAAGTGTCTCCAGAATAGCCCTGTCTCTTGCACCCAGCCAGTTATCCATGGGGGGCGTCTCGAGCAATTTCTTAACTTCTTCGTATTCAAGGAACCGCGGCAGATTCTTTTCCTGTTTTGGTGTTCTAACGGCAATAACCGGATTAGAGCTAAGTCGATTTCTCTTAACAAGAAACTTATAAAAACTCCGCAGTGTGGCGAGTTTGCGAGCTATGGTTGATTTGGAATATTGCTTCCCATTTAGAAAGGCAAGATACGCTCTAACAACATCTGTCTCTACTGAAAGAAGCAATTGGTTGCCCCTGCCAGCAACGACTTGGGGCTGTGTCGCCACGGCTGTAGCCGGGCCAGTACCCTGATGAGCTATAGAAATCGCTTCACCACTCGGCCGGCTATCCTCAGAGCGCCCAATTAGAAACTCTTCAAATTGGCTTAGATCGGCACCATAACACTTGGCCGTATGTTCGGAGAACCGCTTTTCAAATCTCAAGTAACTTAGAAACTCTTGGACAATAACACTTTTTTCCATAATCCACCTACACGTTTATTAAAATTAAAAACTTAAAGCCAAAAGCTATAAGCTATAATCCAAAACCAAAGACTTTTAAGTTTTACGCTATGGTTTTGCCTTCTTCACTTTGAGTTTTACACTTCTATGTTTTCCCGTAAAAGTTCATCTGCCTGGCCGATAAGCGATTGCGTCAGTTTGAAACTCAGTACCGCCGCATCGAACCAATCAAAATCCGTCCGGTCGTCTTTTGCCTGCTCAATCAGAGCATCAAGAAGTTTATCTTCACAGCCGCTGTCGTAACGAAATATGAACTTCTCTGTTCCCTTGTTCAAAACCAGTTGTCGCTTCGTACCTTTCATTACCATTTGTCGTTCTGAGCAGAGTGAAGAATCTTTTCTTTTCAGTAACCTGGCTCCTTCGCCTCGTCCAGGACCCAAAAAATATCAATCCGGCCAGTTGCCCGCGTAGAGACCTATAGCTTTTATCGGGCTAAAAGCAATTTACTAAAGCTGAAACTTCAATTACCCCACCAAATCTGATTAAGTCCACGCTTTAGAAATCGCCACAACGCTTTTATCGGCCAATAAGACCACTGTCTTTACAAATTAAACGCGAATGTTGGCAAATCGGGCGCAAATTTATACAAATTTATTCCGCCATGTCCCGCCGTGCCGGGATTCACGTCTAATTTGCTTTGAAGAAGGTTGTTCCGTCTTTTTGCTCAGAACCGATAACCCCCTGCTGCTGGAGATGAGTGATGTATTTTAATGCTTCATTGCGGACGATGCCCAGGCCTGAGCATATATCATTTAGCGAGCAAGGCCTGCGTTTCAGCATTGATAATACATCTTCGGCTTTGCCCTCAAAATGCTTACCACGCCAGCCCGGCGAAAAATCAGCTACGACCTCGCACTTTTCCCCCAGTTTTTCGGCTATAACCTGTAGCTTTTCGGCGTCCAATCTCTTGACGCCGACCACCGCCGTGGGCCGCACCGCCGTATTAAGCTGTATCTTATCGGGACGAATACGCTTTATTGCGTCCTTGATTTTCCCAATTGCCTCGCTATCAGTATTTACCCCCTCGATAAAAAATATCTCAAGCCATATCTGACCGGAAAATCCATCTCTGAACGCACACAGTCCGGCGATTAGTTTTTCAATACTGATATCTCTGTGCGGACGATTTATCTTACGGAAAGTCTGCTCGTCGCCGGCATCAAGAGAAGGCACCACCACATCGGCCCTTGCACAGTCCGCTCGTACATCCTCTCTGTATAGCAGTGTTCCGTTAGTTAATATCGCTACAGGAACATTGGTAATCCTTTTTATGCCGTCTATAAGTTCACCGAGTCGCGAATTCAGTGTCGGCTCACCGGAACCGCTGATAGTGATAAAATCCGCCTGCAGGCCTTCGGCCAATCTGCTTTTCAGTTCGGCCAAAACCGCCTCAACAGGGACATAGTCCTTGCGTTCTATGGTCTTCTCGGTGG
>Ga0209986_10003516_pt1 | contig 13689 bp, 11 predicted proteins | sample BlataG_FD_183168 | JGI IMG/M metagenome (GOLD analysis project Ga0209986, IMG submission 183168) | Deep subsurface microbial communities from Black Sea to uncover new lineages of life (NeLLi) - Black_00105 metaG (SPAdes) (version 2) | ecosystem: Environmental > Aquatic > Marine > Oceanic >...
AAATCCTGAAAAAATTTCAGTTTGGCTTGAAGGTTATGAGGATCTATGGAGAAAAGAAGGAATATGGGGATTAGATGATAATGGAGACCCAATTATTCTAAAAAATGATTATTTTATAAGAGTGAAAGGGAAAAAAATTGATTTTTATCGAGATTATTTATCCCCATTTATAACAAAATATACTGAAGCCATTCGAAGTGTAATCCCTGATTCAATAATTTTTTTTGAGGGGCCATCCGAAAGAATGATGAAAGAAGATAAGTTTAACTTTATTATCCCGAAAAATGCAGTAAATGCTGCGCACTGGTATGATGTAGCTACTTTAGGTAAAAAACAAGCAATGTTAAAGGGAAATTTTGATAGAAGAACAGGAAAAATCGTTGTTGGGAAAAAAAATATTCAAAAAATGTTTATCAGTCAATTAAAAACTATTAAAGATGTTGCTAAATCTATACAGGGAGGTATTCCAACATTAATAGGAGAATTTGGAGTACCTTATGACCTTAATAAAAAAGAAGCTTATGGAAAATATAAAACAGAACCAGAAACAGCATGGGATTCACACATAAATGCCCTTACGATGTATTATAATGCGATCGATGCAAATTTATTACATTCTACTCAGTGGAATTACACAGCAGATAATAATAACGTGTGGGGAGACTTATGGAACTTGGAGGATTTATCAATCTTTTGCAAGGATCAACAGATTGATCCAGCTGATAAAAATAGCGGAGGAAGGGCTATTAATGGTTTCTGTCGTCCACATTTCATTCATTGTGCTGGCATTCCATTAAAAATGGAGTTTGACATTGAAGAAGGAACCTTTTCTTTTAATTTTGATGGGAATCCGTCAATTAATGCACCTTCAATTCTTTATATTCCCAAAATCCAGTATCCAAAAGGTTTTGAAATAATTATTTCTGAGGGAGAAATTGAAAAAAGAGAGGACGAGCAATTAGTATACATAAAATCCAAAACAGAGGGAATTCATACAATTAAAATTGTAAAAAAAGCCTAAATTGATAAATTCTTTTTATTTTTTCTACTTTCCCCTACGCCGTGTTCTTCTTAAATATTCTCTAATGTCTTCTATTAACATTTCTTCATTATAATCGGGCCAATAATCGTCGTGAAATCTAAACTCTGCATATGAAGCATCCCACAATAAAAATCCTGAAATTCTTGCCCCATCTTCCATCCCTGTCCGGATAATGTAATCCAATTCGGGAAAATCTTTGGTATATAGATAACTCTTAAATAATTCAATATTTACATCCTTTGGGTTTATTTTATCATCCAAAATCTTTTTTACTGCATCTATAATTTCTTCTTGACCATCATACATTATACATATATTCAAAAATTTTTGGTCATGATCTTTTGTTGTTTCAATAAGTGAATTAATTTTTTCTCTCACATCAGGTGGTAATAACGATAATCTACCTATTACATTAATTCTAACTTTCTCTTCTTTAATAACTGGGTCTTTACAAATAATATCAATTACATTAATTATCAGATTATAGATATATTGAAGTTCTTGGGGACTTCTTTTTTTAACATTTTCATTTGATAAAGCAAAGACGCTTAAATATTTAATACCCAGATCTAAGAAACTAAATAATATTTTCCTCAAAGTTTCATATCCCGCTAAATGCCCTAAATTCATATTAAGATTTCTTTTTTTTGCCCATCGGCGATTTCCATCGAGAATAAGTCCAATATGTCTAGGTAATTTGCCCTTTGCTTCTTTTTTCAATTCTTCCAACTTATTTCCCACCTAGATATTATAAATAAATTGCATTAAAAAAATTTTATATCGATTTAATCATTAGAAAAATAAAAAATCATTTATTTTTAGATTCAATATTGTACTTTAACATCAATAAGAATATGAACGATTTAAATTATTAAAGTTAAGAGAATTTTTAAATATTTTATAAACTTTTACAGTTTTTAATAAATAATAATTTATTATATTAAATGAACATTTAAGTAATCCCTACTGGCTTAAAAAAAGAAAATCTTAGTCTTGAATAATAGAGAAGAATTCTATGAAGAGTGATAAACACTTATTCAGTAATATCGGAATCGATTCAATTGGATTCTATGCGCCAAGATTTTACTTGAGTTTAAATGATCTTGCTATCATGCGAAATGTTGATCCAAATAAATATAAAAAGGGATTGCTTACAAAAGAGATGAGATTTCCTGAAGTAGGTGAAGACATTGTATCTATGGGGTTAAAAGCCGGTTATAATGCATTACTTAGGGGTCACATCAATCCAAAAAAAATAGATGCAATATTTGTTGGAACTGAGACAATAACTTATGCTGTTAAATCAGTTTCAAACATATTCGCCCAATTATTAGGCATTTCTATAAATTCTTTAACACAAGATGTGTATAATGCATGTGCTGCTGGCACACTAGCAATTCTTAATGCAATTGCTTTAATTGAAAAAGATATAATTAAAAAAGCATTAGTAATTGGAGTCGATGTGTCTTCCTATAATTTAGGTAGTCCAGGAGAGCCCACACAAGGAGCTGGTGCAATTGCTTTAGTTTTATCAAAAAATCCACGAATTGCAACCTTTAGTAAGAAATTTGGAAAAATTTCAGGAAATATTAATGATTTTTATAGACCTGCAAATGAATCTGTACCTCAAGTATTTGGACGATATTCCATTGATTCTTATCTTAATTTTCAATTAGGAGCATTTGATGATTTAACTAGGAATATTGGAGATTTTTACGCAGATTATTATGTATTTCATGCTCCATATAGTAAGCTAGCTTTAAAATGCATGCAGAATATAATCGTTAAGCGTTGGGTTAAGGATATAAGTAGAACTTTAAAAATTGAACCGCATCATATAAGATCTTCAATTATTAAAAAAATAAATGACTTTATGCAAAATATAAGTTTCATTCCAGAATTTATAGGTGTAAAATTAAAAGATAAAGGATTGAAATTAACTCAACTAGACATCATGAAAAATTGGGTACTTACAAATATAAAAAATAGAGTAATTCCACAATTGAAAGTCCCTATGCATTTCGGTAATATGTATTCAGCTTCAGTTTGGGCTCAAATATTGTATATCCTAGAAACTTCTGCTCGTGTGGATAATACAATTTATTTTGGTTCTTATGGTTCTGGGGCAACTTGTATCGCAGGTTTATTAAAAGTTCAGCCAAGATTTATTCGGGTTGTTAAAAGAAAACCACAAGTTGTTGATTATCTTAAAATAAAAGAACGAAAAAGTGTTCAAGAATACGAACAGATAAAACAAGGTCTTTTAACACCACATATTAGCTTAGGACATATAGAGGAATACAAAAAAAATAAGGAAAAAGGTTTTACTCTGCATTTTTGTGATGAAGGATGTATAATTCCACATATAGAGGGATTGAATTATTGTCCTAAAGGACATTCTGGTTCTTATACAAAATTTTTCCCACTATTTGCTGTATTAATTTCTGAGCCAATCGATAGAAATGGAAATGACCTCAGCTTCCTAAAAGAAGATCTAGTAAGAATCCAAGGCTATCCAAAAAGAGGAAATCTTTTAGAATGTGAGATGCGTCGTGTTGAAAGTACGCTTGAAGATCAATCCGTAAGTAATGGATTGTTAAATTGGACTCCTACTTATATTCCCTTAAATAAATCAGCTTATCATTATATTAATATTTAGGGTCAATGATGCTTAATATTGTTCCTAAGTCTCTTGTGAATCAATTAAAAAACGATTATGATGAGATTTTAAATTATTTAATTAAAAGGAATTATAATATTCAAACACTCCCATTAAAAAATAAGGCAATATCTGATGAGGGTGAATCATATACATTAGCATATCCTATTCAAGGAGTACTTAAATATCATGGGTTGGTAAGTAAAGAACATCGAATCTCATATTTCCCCAGTGTTTCTTTTAATAATGATGCAGCCTTTACAGTTTCTTATTTAAAATTTGATAAGCGATTAAGAGAAGATATTGCATTTTTAAATGGAAAAAAATTATCGAACGATAATTTAAAGAGAATTGCAATTTCTTTAGATCTAATTAGAGAAGATTCAAAAATTAAATCAAAAGCTTTGTTAATTTCGGGGAATTTTTTTAAATCTTCGCATAAATCGTTAACTGGTAAAGGATTAGGAACATCTGCTTCCGGTTCTGCAGCTCTTGCTTTAGCTGCAATTTCGATATTATATAACAATGAATCAGAATATATTGAAAATAAACGTTTAATTAGCTTATTTTCTAGATATTTAGCTGGATCTGGAACACGTAGTGCCGCAGGTGGATTCGCACTTTGGTTGAGTCATCCTACAATAGATCCATTTGACTGTTTTGCAATCCGCCTTGATAGAGAAGAACACAAAAAATTTGTTAATAACATTTCCCTTATAACTATTCCAATCAATTCTGATTTAAAAACCGAACAAGTTCATAAGATTGCCCCAAAATCGCCTTTTTTTATTTCTTGGTTAAAAGAACGGAAAAAAAAGGTTTTTGAATTCTTTAAGGCATTAAATAATTGTGATTTGAATAAAATTGGAGAATTAGCGGAATATGATACAATGTGTCTGCATTCAATAACAATGACCGCACAACAAAAGCAAAATATCATTGCTTGGAAGCCAGATACTCTAGCGATTATGCTTCGAGTTCGAGAACTGCGTGCATCTGGTTATAATGTATATTTTTCAATTGATACGGGTCCTTCAGTGGTATTATTAACATATAAAAATGAAAAAAATAGTATAATTAATAATTTAAAAGAATTGAATCCGAATTTGGACATTATTGAAGGAAAAATTGGAGGTGAAAGCAAGTTAATTCGTGCTAATTCTCCCAATGCTCAACTGCTAAAAGAAGATATAAATAAATTTAATATTTCTTAAATAATGTATGTAAAATAATGAATGATATCAACTCTAATATTCCTGGATTTTATAAATTATCAATTGATGAACGTCAACAAGTAATAACTAAACTTGTTAATCTTAATAGAGAAGAACTCAAGTTATTAAAAAATTATGGATATATTTCTCCTTCTCAACTAGATACATTAATAGAAAATGTTATAGGGAGTTATCATCTACCAATGGGTATTGCATGCAATTTTAAAATTAATAATAAAGATTATTTAATACCAATGGTAATTGAAGAGCCTTCTGTCGTAGCTGCGGCTTCAAATGCTGCAAAAATTGCGAGAAAAAATGGTGGATTCTATTCTGAAAAAATTAGATCAATAATGTTTTCTCAGATACAAGTTACGAATATAAAAAATATGAATATTGCAAAAGAAAATATTGAGAAAAATAAGGATAAAATTTTAAAAATTGCAAATGAACAAGATCCAATTTTAACAAGTTTAAAAGGGGGGGCATTTGATCTTGAAATTCATGAAATATCAACAAGAAAAGGTCCTATGCTGATTGTCCATTTATTAGTAGATGTTTTAGATGCAATGGGTGCCAATGTCGTAAATACAATGGCAGAAGCTGTAGCACCTTATATTGAAGAAATTTGTGAGGGACAAGTTTTTCTTAGAATTGTATCTAATTTAGCCATACATCGTCTTGCAAAGTGTAGAGCTGTTTTTAATAAAGAGTTATTAGGTGGAGATAAGGTAGTTGAGGGTATAATAAATGCCTATGAATTTGCACTCGCTGATCCTTTCAGAGCAACAACCCATAATAAAGGTATAATGAACGGGATTGTAGCTTTAACTATGGCTACAGGAAATGATACGCGCGCTATTGAAGCTGGGGCTCATGCATTTGCAGCATTAAGTGGACATTATTCTCCATTGACAAAATTTCAAGTTGATTCAGATGGGAACTTAGCAGGAGAAATAGAAATACCTCTTGCTCTTGGCATCATAGGTGGAATGACTAAAATACATCCTATGGCGCGATTAGCGTTAAAGATTTTAAATATTAAAAGTGCTAATGAGCTTTCTCAAGTAGCTGCTGCTCTCGGTTTGGCTCAAAATGTAGCTGCTCTAAGGGCTTTAGCTTCAGAAGGAATCCAAAAAGGACATATGTCCCTACATTCAAGAAATATTGCAAAACTGGCGGGAGTACCTGAAGAATTAATAGAAAAAGTTGCAAAAAAATTAGTAGAAGATAAAAAAATTAGAGTTGATTATGCGAAAGAAATTTTTAAAAAAATAATTGATGGTGAAAACCTTTAGTTTTTTAAAATTTGTTCATGTAATTTCTCTAAAAAAAAACAATAATGTAGATGAATTGTATTATTAAAAATAAGTCTTTGAGATGATTGAAATTTATGGGATTTAGAGAATATATAAATCAAATTGATGAGAAAGGTCTTCTTCGAAAGGTAGACATTGAAGTATCGAAAAAATTAGAGATCTCAGGCATTTTAAAGGAACTAGAACCAACCCCTCTAATGTTCAATAATGTTAAAGAATCTGAATTCCGGGTGGTTGGTAATATGTTCTGTACTAAGAATGTAATTGCTTCATATTTCGACGTGTCTCCCGCAGATCTCATACCAATGCTTTCTAAAGCGATTATTGAACGCTCAGAACCAGAGATTGTATCAAACGCACCTTGTCAAGAAATAATAGAAACAAGCGTAGATTTAGATAAATTACCAATTTTGTTCCATTGCGAAAAGGACGGCGGAAATTATATTAGTTCTGCAGTCGTTATAACTAGAGATCCTGATTATGGGCAAAACATGGATTTTCATCGAGCCATGCAGTTTTCCAAAGATAAATTTGCTACTCGAATAGTTAGAGGTCGTCATTTTCATAAATTTTTAGAAAAAAATGGTGAACTAGACGTCGCTTTTTGTATAGGAAATAGTCCTAACATTCTTATTGCAGGAGCAACTTCTGTGGATATTGGAGTTGATGAATTACATATTGCAAATGCATTAGAATCAATTAAAGTTGCTAAAGCAAAATCAGTTGATCTTTTAATTCCTGCAGAAGCTGAATTTATTTTAGAAGGACGGGTCTATATGGAAGAAAAACATGCTGAGGGTCCTTTTATCGATTTGACAGAAACATATGATGTTATTAGAGAAGAACCAGTTTTTGAAGTTAAAAAAATTACTCGTAGAAAGGATGCGATTTGGCAAGCCTTATTACCGGGGGCGCTTGAGCATAAAATATTAATGGGAATGCCACGAGAACCAACTATTTTTAATAAAGTGAATAAAACAGGAGTTAAATGCTTAGATGTTAATATAAATCCTGGGGGATGCTCCTGGTTACATGCAATTGTACAAATTGATAAAAAATCAGAAGAAGACGGAAAAAAAGCTATTAATGGTGCTTTTACTGGCCATACTAGTTGTAAACACGTATTTATTGTAGATAAAGATATTGATATTTATAATCCATTATCTGTGGAATGGGCAATGGCAACTCGCTTTCAAGGTGATATTAGAATGATTATTAAAGATAAAGAACCAGGAAGTAGTTTAGATCCTAGCGCAGAGCCAGGTACAAAAATGACAACTAAAATTGGATTTGATTTAACAAAACCACTTGTAGTTAAAGGAAAGAGCTTTGATATAGCGGATTTCCCAAAAGTAGACTTGAACAAATATTTTTAATATAGAGGAGTCGATGAGATTGAAATTAACATCAGAAGAAAAAGATATGTTGGAAGGAAAGCAAGGAAGATCTACTCAAAAATCCATGGAGATATTAACCACATTAGGTGAGATATTTGATGCAGAATGTATGATTGAAGTTTATAGCGTGCAAATAGCAGGAGTTTCTTATGCAAATTTAGGGGAAGCAGGTCTAGAATTTTTAGGTGAGATGGCAGAAGATGGAAAGGTTAGGGTCTTAACAACTTTAAATCCAGCAGGAATGGACCGAGAAAATTGGCAAGCTTTAGGAATTGAAAAAGAATTTGCTATTAATCAAAACCGTGCTATAGATACCTTTGCAAAAATGGGAATAATTACAACATGTTCTTGTACACCATATTTAATAGGGAACGTCCCACATTTTGGTCAGCATATTGCTTGGGCCGAGAGTAGTGCTGTTTGCTATTCAAACTCTGTTATTGGTGCTCGCACAAATCGTGAAGGTGGTCCGAGTGCACTAGCTGCTGCTTTAACTGGAAAAACACCTAAATATGGTTATCATCTAGAGAAAAATCGTCATGGACAGGTTTTAATGGAAGTTAAGGTTCCAGTGAAAGGTACAGATGAATTTGGCGTGTTAGGAAAAATAATTGGGGATAAATTGGTTGAATTAGGAAAGAAAATACCTTATATTACTGGAATTTCTTCAGCAACAGTTGAGGAACTTAAATCATTCTGCGCTTCAGTAGCCACTTATGGAGGTACAGCATTATTTCATATGGAAGGCATAACCCCAGAATATAATATGTATCCTAAGCCAAGAGATGATATTTTAGAAATTAATCAGGATAACCTTAATAAAACTCGTTCTGATCTTATTGATGATGATATTGAAATTGATTTCGTTAGTATCGGGTGTCCTCACGCTTCAATTCACGAAATAGCAACAATTGCAAGTTTATTGAAAGGTAATAAAGTAAATAAAGAATTTTGGATTACTACTGCTCGACCTACAAAAAGAATTGCAGATGAAGCTGGATATTCTAAAATTATTGAGGATGCTGGGGCCAAATTCGCTTCAGATACATGTTGTGTTGTAGCTCCTATTAAAGGTCGCTTTAAAGGAATTATGGTAGATTCAGCTAAAGCATGCTATTATGGTCGAGCAAAGAATAAATTTAAAGTAAAAATTGGAACGATGAAAGAATGTGTTAAGGAGGCTATAAAATGAAGTTAGAAGGAAGAAAAATTTATAAAGGAACTGTAGAAGCAGAAGCAATCGTTACAAAAGATGGAATTTCATTCTATGGTGGTGTAGACCCTGATACTGGTAAAGTTGTTGAAGTGGGACATGAATTAGAGGGTCAATCAATAACTGGAAAAGTGTTAGTTTTTCCTACTGGAAAAGGTTCAACAGTAGGGTCCTATACGATGTATCGGATGAAGAAAAAGAATACTGCTCCAGCTGCAATAGTAAATGAACAAATCGACACGATAATAGCAGTGGGTTGTATAATTAGTGAAATTCCTTGTGTGGACAAAATTGATATTAATAATATTAAAACCGGACAAAAAATCATTGTCAATGGTTCAAAAGGAACTGTAGAGATAAAATAAGATGGGGTAAAACTAATGGGATTTGGTAAAGGTTATGGAAAAACAATTTTATTTGGTGAACATTTTGTTATTTTTGGGTTTTCAGCAATCGCATCAGCATTAGGTTCTTCTACGACTGCTAATGTTAAAATTATCGAAGGTAAAGGATGGGTTGTTGATGATCAGAGACCTGAAACACCAGGTTATAAAATAAAGAAATTTGATGAAGCACAACAATCCATTAAAAATGTATTAGAGTATCTAAAAATAGATACAGATAGTCAAAAACTTGAAATAACTTTTGCTGGAGATTTAATTGCTGCGAGTGGAGTTGGTGCTTCAGCGGCTCAATGTACATCACTAGCTCGAGCCTTAAATGACAGCTTTAATCTAAATTTGGACGATGAAAAGATAAATGAAGCTGCGTATGAAGGAGAGAAAGCATATCACGGAACCCCTTCTGGCATTGACAATACTGCCTCAACTTATGGAGGATTGATTTGGTTTGTGAAAAACTTGAGTGGTGGGAAAAATACTATGGATCTCTTGCAATCACCAATAAAAATGCCATTAATAATCGCAAATTCAGGAATAACTGCCTCTACAGCAGAAGTAGTTGCTGATGTTCGGCGTTTAAAAGATGAAAATCCTAATAAATTTGAGAAAATTTTTAAGGAATATAAAGAAATAGCAGATAAAGCAAAAATGGCCTTACTTGAAGGAAATATTGCAACTATAGGTAATTTAATGAATCAAAACCACAAATTACTCCAAGAAATTACGGTTTCAGGAGAAATAAATGATAAATTAGTTCAAATAGCGTTAAAAAATGGAGCGATTGGTGCTAAAATGACAGGAACCGGGCGTGGTGGTTTAGTAATTGCTTTAGCTGAAAATAAAGAAATACAAGAGAAAATAGCCAAGGCATTCGAAAAAGAGGGTTATGATGCCTGGAAAGCCATAATTGGATGAGATTGATTTAAATTGAATAACAATAATGAAATTTATCTATTAAAGTTAGGTGGAAGTTTATTAACTGATAAAAATAAGCCATTTTCTATCAGAAAAAATGTTGTTAAAAGCGCAGTTCAACAAATTATAGATGCTAATGAAAAATTAATATTAATTCATGGAGGAGGTTCATTTGGCCATCCTCTTGCAAAAAAATACAGTCTTTCAAAAGGAATAGATGCATCTATTCAAAATCAAATTCTTGGACTTACTGAAACTCACCAATCAATGAACAAATTCAATTCCTATTTAGTTAATCAATTTTTAGAAAAAAAAAATCCTGCATTATCAATTCAAGCTTCCAGTATTTTCATCAAAGATTCTCAAAATATCTCAACTCAATCGATTAATGTTATTGAAACCGCCTTAGATCTTGATATTTTACCTATTTTGTATGGAGATATAATCCTTGATTCAAAGGGGTCATTCTCAATTATTTCTGGAGACCAAATCATCGTGGAATTATGTAAGAAAATTAAAAATTATAATATCTCTAAGGTTATTTTCGCTATTGAAAAAGATGGATTATTTATCAGAGAAAGAGATAATGACAAATTGAATATAAAACTAGCGACAGAATTGAAATTTGAAGATTTAGATATAATTGAAATAGCTGATTTAGAAAGTAAAATCGATGTAACAGGCGGAATTAAAGGTAAAATAAATAAAATCAAACAAATTTGTCAACAAAATATTCCCGTTCAAATAATAAATGGTTTAAAAGATGAATTTATACTTAAAGCATTAAAAAATCAAGATATAATTTCAACCACAATAAAATGAGCAAAGAATTATGAATGAAAATGATATAAATAAGAGAAAACTGGATCATCTAAAAATCCCAATTGAATTTGATGTTCAACATTCGGAAAATTATTTCAAATATATTAAATTGATGCATCATTCTCTCCCAGAGGTAAATTTTGAAGATATTGATTTAACTACAAAATTTTTTAATAAACAAATATCGGCACCCATATGTATTGCTGCTATAACTGGTGGGCATGAGATTTCTAAAGAAATCAATAGAATTCTTGCTACAGCCGCAGAGTCAGAGAAGATTATTATGGGAGTAGGGAGTCAACGCGCTGGATTAGAAGATCTATCAACGGAGAACTCATTTAAAGTAGTTCGAGAAGTTGCGCCTAATATTCCACTGATTGGAAATATTGGTATTGGTCAAATAAGTGAGAAAAATTTCAATATTGAAAATTTTAATAAATGCATTGATATGATTAAAGCTGACGTAATGGCAATACATTTCAATGCATTGCATGAATTAGTTCAGGATAAAGGTAATATTTCATATAGTCTATTCCGTTCAAATTTTCAAAAAATAAGAGAAAAAATTAAGATTCCAATAATAGCAAAAGAAGTTGGAACAGGAATCAGTCATGAAATGGCTCTAATTCTTGAGAACCTTGGATTTGATGGCTTCGATGTAGGTGGATTTGGCGGAACAAGTTTTGCTGCAATCGAATCTAAGCGAAAAAATTTTATTAATGAAAAATATTCACGTGACTCAGCAGAGCTTTTCAAGGATTGGGGAATACCTACTCCTGTAAGTGTAATTAATGTAAGGAAAGTTTCAAATAAAATTATTATTGCGACTGGTGGGTTGAGAACTGGAGCTGATGTTGCTAAATCCATTGCAATAGGTGCAGATATTGGAGGATTTGCTTATAATTTCCTCTTAACTGCATGGAAAGATTACCAAAATAAAACGAATATTAATACTATTAATGAAATAAAAACAATAAAACGAGAATTACGTTCTTGTTTATGGTTGATGAATTTAAAGAATATAAATGAATTAAAGAATAATACAAATAAAAGAATTATTCTTGGTAAATTATATACGTGGTTAAATCAATAATTCTGTTTAGAAGTTCCGCTCAACAACATATTTTAATAAATTTTCAAAAAACTCTGCTTCAGACTGATTAATAACAGGAATTAACTCGTCAAGCTGAATCCTAGCAATTTTAGCATAATCATTCACTATGTTCTTACAAGAAAAAACGGCCTCAGCTTCAAGGAATAAATCCTTAACTTCTTGAACATCCTCGTCTTTTATATTAGGATTTCCAATTAAATCAATGATCCTTTCGCTTTTATTGTGATCTAGTTTTTCAAGAGCATGAATTAATAAACAAGTCTTCTTACCTTCCCTTATATCTCCGTTTGTAGGTTTTCCAGTAATTTTTTCATCTCCAAAAGTTCCTAATATATCATCGATCATTTGAAAGATAATTCCAAGATTAATAGCATATTTGGAGATATTTTGAAGATATTTATCCTCAACTCTAGCATAATTTGCACCAATCATCATAGATTTTTCTATTAATGCACCAGTTTTTAATGAAATCATTTGAACATAATCTTTCATCGGTATGGATTGCTTGTTTACCATATCCAATTCAATTAGTACACCATCACATATCTCCTTAAAAGCGTTTTCATAATATTGAATTGCTTTAAAATTTTGGTCAATATCAAACTTATTATTGAAAAAAGCCTCTAATCCAAAAAAAAATGCTGAATCTCCACCTAAAATTCCTATTGAATTACCAAAATCTTCTTTATTCATCTTTTTTAAATTATATCTGGAATGATACTGCTTGAATCTATAATGAAATGCAGGATTATTGCGCCTAAAATCATCCTTATCTATTATATCATCGTGAATTAATGAAGCATTATGGAGAAATTCAACTCCCACACTGGGAAAGACTATTTTATCATCCCTTTCAGAGCTAAAAGCATTATATGTGGCTATACAAACCAATGGTCTTAATCTTTTACCCCCAACCATAAAATAATCCATTAATTCATTATAATACTCCCTTAAAAAAGGATTGTGGACTTCATTTAATTTGTTTTCGTATATTTTTTTTATTGAATCGTTTATTTTGGGCTTATATAAATTCAAATATTGGGGAACTTTCATAATTACAGCATTTTAAAGTTAATTGAATTCATAAGAAAAGGTTAATTTAAAATATATAATTGAAACTTTCCAAATCTTTTTATAGTTTTTCAGAACTTTAAGCGTTTAAATTTTTAAAAATAGTATTTGTATGATTTTAATTCCTAATTTAAAAGAGGAATAATTTAATTTTATTTTAATGAGAATTTCTCTACGTAATTTTTAGATTTTTATTAATTCATATTCGATATTACCGATTCTATCTTTAACTGCAGCGTCTAATTGCCAAGAAACATTTACCATCTTATTTAATGCATTAAATTTTTCGATTCCAGGGGCAGTAGGTTTTGTCCATTGCCCATTTTCATTTAAGATTGGAATTCCAGGGGCATTAGTTTCTGCGTCAACACAAGCTTTATCTATTGCAAGAGGGTCAGCTGATCCGAAAATACCAAGATCGGGCACAATAGGAACACTCGGATTTACTACGCAATCACACATGAGAGTAATTTCTAAAGCAAAATTAATACAACGAATATTTTCTTTACCAAAGGATGTTAA
>Ga0209986_10003517_pt1 | contig 13688 bp, 15 predicted proteins | sample BlataG_FD_183168 | JGI IMG/M metagenome (GOLD analysis project Ga0209986, IMG submission 183168) | Deep subsurface microbial communities from Black Sea to uncover new lineages of life (NeLLi) - Black_00105 metaG (SPAdes) (version 2) | ecosystem: Environmental > Aquatic > Marine > Oceanic >...
GAATTGCTCGGGGTACAATTGCTATAATGACAGGCTCTATTTCTGGGACGTCAGCGTGGCGGGTGAGACTTACACCGAGAATTACTTCGACTTTTTCTGCCCTACGAGCACGCCGACGCCGACAGGCACCCCAACAAGCACACCCACCCCGACGAGCACGCCTACACCGGATCCTGGACTTGACGAGTACGAGCCTGACGATGAGACACCCAAACCCATCGGCATCGGCGAGACGCAGGAGCATAACTTCTATCCCGACAACGACCGAGACCTGGTGCAATTCGCGGTCAAAGAAGGGCGGGATTACGTCATTTTCACTTCTGGTTTGACCCAGGGTGTGGATACAAACATCAAGGTTATGATGGATGATACTCCCATTGGCGAGAATGACGACTATGCTCCAGGCTTTGCCTCGGCGGTTTGCTTTACACTCACAGATACCGGTACAGCGGTAGTGACTATTACCAATCTTGAGCAGCAGTACGGGCCAGATAAAACATACCAGGTCACCGCCCTTCATCCACGGCCCAGCCTAAATGTCAGTCTGCCGAGCCTTGTTTTTAGGACGCACTACCGCCCTTTCCCATCTACCCTACCTGAAGATCAACAGCTAGCCATTCGCAATTGGGGTGGTGGCGACTTGGATTGGACAGCGCTGGTTGATACCGTTGCTACCGAAGTCGACTGGCTGAACATTGATTCAGACTCCGGCAGTGCCTCCAGCACTGCCCCTTCGGAGATGACCGTTTCGGTTGATCCCTGGAACCTCTTACCGGGTGCCTGGAAAGGGAGCATTAACGTCACGGGGGAAGCCCCATGCTCGCCACCGCCAGACTGCACGTGGTGCAATAAGGTCACCAAGGTGACCCTGAGACTCGAGGAGTGGCCAACGTTCATCGCGCTCGAGGACGCTATGATAGTTGAAGAAGACCCCCCCTATGATACCACGTGGGGCAGGGAAGACTATTTCGTTGTGGGCCTTAAGCCAGATGACGTTGGGGATCTCAAAAAACACCGGGTATTGCTTAAGTTCGATCTGCACAGTCTCGCCGAAACGACGATCGAGGAGGCAAGTCTGGTGTTGTTCTATAAGTCAGGTTCTGCTCCTGCAAAACACTTGGATATCGAAGCTTATCAGGTGACTTCTGACTGGACAGAGTATACTGCAACTTGGGCTATATCGGACACAATTGCGATAACGGAATCTTGGGAAGGCCCGGTGCATAGCGACATCCTGCCAGAGAGTTGGGTGACTCCGCTCGATTTGACGGAGCTCGTTCAGCGGTGGGTGATTACCCCAACTTCCAACTATGGCATCATGCTTATTGGAGATGAAGGTGTAGATATTGAAAACTATAAAACCTTCGCAAGCCATGAAACGGGGATAGGCTATGCGCCAGCCCTGGTAATTAAGACGTCAACCCTGGCAGTTAATGTTCCAGATTCAGAGTGGCCCAATCGGACGATGTCCAGGCAGGCGGGCATCCCTTCCCCTCTCTACTGGAAGCAATGGGGCGGCCTCAGGCAATTTCGCCCCTGAGGCAGTGGAATTCGTGATCGTCTTGGAATTGAAGGTAGGATCGCCATGGATTACTTGAGGAACTGGAGAGAACTTATCTCGGCCAAAGATCGCCTTTATCCTTTGCTGGCCCTGGTTGCCGTGATCGTGATAGGGCTTGCCGATGTCCTTTTTGTCGGGTACTTCATTGTTCCACAATGGCGAGATAAAAGGGAACTAGCCTCCCAACTGGCCTCGGCTGAGAAAGCCCTGACGGCAGCCAAAAGAGCCCAGGAGGAAAGCCCTGAAGAATTGCGGAAGCAAGTAGCGACCGCGCAGGCCACGTTGAACGATGTGGCCTGCGCCTTCCTCAGCGATTCCCAGGCGGCTGAAGCGTTGAACGGTCTGTATCAATATGCCAGCGAGAGCCAGGTGGAGATTGTCGACGTGCAGGCCCAACCCGCTCCTAACGAGGAAGAGAAGGGTGCATACGACGTCACGAAGTTCCGGCTGCAAGCCGGCGGTGCCTTCCCCGATCTAATGGACTTTCTATACCGGATCGAAGAGGCCGCGCTTCAGAGCTTCATAATGACCAACGTGAACATCACAGAGGGCGAAGAGCAACATGCCCTCAGCATGGATATCACCCTCTATACTTCCGCCTATTCCTCGGGAGCGGTTGTGCAACCGACGGCAGTCGCTATTCCCACCGGCACGCCGGTGCTGACGCCCGTCGCTACTCCCCCCGGCACGCCGGTGCCAACACCCGTCGCTGCTCCCGCCGGCACGCCGGTGCCAACGTTGACCGTGGAAGAGCAGTTGGCACGGAGCCTGGACGCGCCGTGGGCAGCGCAGGACTGGGAAGAGGTCATAAGGTTGATCGAGCAGATCCTGGCCATCAACCCTGATTACGATGATATGACCGAGAAGCTGTACGCGGCCCACGTCAACTACGGGCGCAAGCTCGCGGCCGAGGGCAGGCTTGAGGAAGCGAAGGAGGAGTTCACCCGCGCCTTAGCCATCAAGCCAGACGGAGGACAGGCCATAGCGGGGCTGCAAGCGTTGGCCGGTGAAACGCCTGTGCCGCTCCCAACTCCAACCCAGCCGCAGTACACCATCCACGTGGTGCAGCCGGGGGAGAACCTGTTCCGCATCGCCCTCAGGTACGGCACCACCGTGCAAGCCATCATGGCAGCCAACGGGTTGACCGATTATAACATTCACGTGGGACAGCAACTGCGCGTTCTCATTCAATAGACGCAACGAAGCGCAATTCCGGGGTTAGTATCTGGACAATGTTAGATCTCACCCCAAGTGTCATTGCGAGGCGCGCTGTTTGCGCCGAAGCAATCTCCAAGGAGTCAATGAACAAACAATACTATGTCTACATGATGACCAACAAGTACAATACTGTGCTTTACACGGGCGTCACCAATGATCTGAAAAGAAGGGTGTACGAACACAAATCAGGGTTGGGTGGGGCTTTCACAAGCAAATATAACATCACCAAGCTCGTGTACTATGAGGCGTGCGGTGACGCATCCTCAGCGATTGCGAGAGAGAAGCAGATCAAAGGTGGTTCAAGGCAGGAGAAGATTGATCTGATCAACGCGATGAATAGCGGGTGGAAAGACTTGTATGAGGAGTTGTGAGCTGGAGATTGCTTCGCGGAGTTTACCCTGAGGTATCGAAGGGCTCGCAATGACATGATATGTCTACGAAGGTAGGTTTAGCATGAGACTTAGTTTACCTAGCCAAGAGACGGTGACGGTTAGCGTCGAGGAGAGGAGCCTGCGGCTGCTCACGGTCAAGGGGGGCAGGGTTCAGAAGTGGGGGCACGTGTCTCTGGAACCCGGCCTGGTCGAGAACGGCTTGATCCGTGATCCTGCGCAGGTGGGCCTGGCCATCGAGGCCCTTTTTGGGGAGCAAGAGGCACCCAAGAGGGGGGTTATCACCAGCCTGACGGTAGTAGGGTTGGGCTCGACTTCTCACATCCTTGACCTACCCAAGATGAAGCCGAGCCTATTGGAGGGTGCCATCGGTCGCGAGGCAAAGCGAGTGATGCCCGTGCCTGTGGAAGAGCTCTACCTATCCCACCAGATAATCGGCGAGAGGGGTGATATGCAGCAGGTTTACGTCCTGGGCGCGCCACGGGACCTTGTGGATGCCCACATCAGCGCTCTCCAAATAGCCGGGATCCGGCTCAAGGCGATGGACCTCAAGCCCCTCGCCCTCGTCAGGGCCGTCAATCAGAGGAATGCGGTTATCGCTGACCTGGAGAACGAAAGCTTCCACGTGATAGTGGTGAGGGATGCTATCCCTGACATCACGCGGAGCGCAGCCCTGCGTAGGGAGGGCCTTGACCTGCAACAGAAAGCTCGTCGTCTGGTCGAAGAGGTAATTCGCACCATTGACTTTTACAACGAACGCCACTCCGATAGACCGCTTGATCCCTCGGCTCCTGTTTTCCTGACAGGAGACTTGACAGCCGTACCCAGCGTAAATCAGATCATCCAAGCTGAGATGGGATATACTGTTGAGGTGCCCAAGCCGCCATTAGCGTATCCGGAGGCGCTGCCTCTCTCCCAGTTCATGGTCAACATCGGGCTCGCTCTCAAGAAGGAGGCTTGAGCGGTTAAGATGGTCCTGCTCTACGCCCTGCTGGGGCTGGCCGTCAGCAGTTTCCTCAACGTCTGCATAGACCGTTTGCCGGAGAGGGGATCCATCGTCTCACCGCCTTCCCATTGCCCAGCCTGTGGACGAAGGTTGGCCCCCTTCGACTTGATCCCCCTGCTCAGTTTTGTCCTTCTACGGGGTCGGTGCCGCTACTGCGGAGCACCAATACCCAGGCGCGTCCTGTTGGTTGAGTCAACGACGGGGTTGCTATTTGCCCTGCTTTGGTATCGTTACGGTTTTTCCCTTTGGTTGCTGCTAGCCACTCTGTATGCCTGTTTCTTCATCGTCATCTTCTTCATTGATTTGGAGCATCATCTCGTGCTCAACCGGGCGATCTATCCGGCCATCGTCGTTGCCTTGCTGCTTATCCCCTTCGCCCCTGGCCATAGCGCGAAGGAATTGCTGCTTGGCGGGCTGATCGGTTTCGCCTTGCTTTTCCTCATTGCCTCTATCTACCCTGCCGGGATGGGGATGGGCGATGTCAAGCTGGCCACTTTCATTGGACTGGTGGTGGGCTTCCCCTCGGTCTTCGTGGCCCTCCTCTTTTCCTTTGTCGCGGGAGGCTTGGTAGGGGGTGGCTTGCTGTTGACCGGCCTGAAGGGGCGCAAAGATCCCATTCCATTTGCCCCCTTCCTTGCTGCAGGCGGGATGGTGGCGATGCTGTATGGAAAAGAGATTATGGACTGGTATTTGAGGTGCCGATTATGAACATTGACGACTTGCTTCGCATCGTGGTTGAGAGCGACGCCTCTGACCTGCACCTGAAGGCTGACAGCCCGCCCGTGCTGCGCATCAATGGAGAGCTTGCCCCCTATGGTGACCCTCTGGGGCTCACGCCTGAGGAGATCAGAGAGGCCTTCGAAGTCGTAACTACCGAGGAACAGAGGGAGAAGTTCGCCAGGGAGCTGGAGTTGGACTTCGCCTATAGCGTCCCTGGGCTGGCCCGCTTCCGCGTCAACGCCGCCATCCAGAGGGGCACCATCAGCCTGGCCTTGCGCCGGGTGTACTGGACGATCCGCACCATCGAGGAGTTGGGGCTGCCGGAGGTGTGCAAGGTTCTGGCCTTGAAGCAAGATGGGCTGATCCTGGTCACCGGGCCTACCGGCTGCGGCAAATCCACCACTCTGGCAGCGATGATAGATTACCTCAATGAGAGAAAACGCCGTCGCGTAGTCACCATTGAGGACCCGGTGGAGTATATCTTCAAGGATAACAAGTGCTTCATCACCCAGCGGGAGCTGGGAGCGGACACCAGATCCTTTGCTACCGCTCTGAAGCATGCCCTTCGCCAGGACCCGGACGTCATCCTGGTGGGGGAGATGCGCGATCTGGAGACCATCGCCACCGCCCTCACGGCTGCGGAGACGGGGCACCTCGTCCTCTCCACCCTGCACACCCCCAGCGCCCCTCAGGCCATTGACCGCATCATTGACGTCTTTCCCCCGCACCAGCAGCGCCAAGTCCGTGTCCAGGTCTCGACCACCCTGGAGGGGGCGCTCTACCAGGCCCTTTTGCCCAGGGCAGATGGCAACGGCCTGGTCGTCGCCGTGGAGGTGATGATGGCCACCCCCGCCGTTCGCAACCTCATCAGGGAGGGGAAGACCTATCAGATACCCAACATCATCCAGACCGGATCCCAATACGGCATGCGGAGCTTGAATCAGGCGTTGAGGGACCTCTATCAGAAGGGGCTGATCACCCAGGAAGAGGCCCTCACCAGATCGAATAACCCCGAGGAGCTGCGGGAATTGGTAGGAGAACGCATCCGCCGCTAAGCCTTCTTTCTTCACGGAAAATTCACGCAACTTTCACGCTATTTTCACCCTCAAAACCCTCAAGTTGTGCTATACTAGGGGGGAAGGAAATCGAAGTAGCGAGGAAGCTACCGTGAAGGAATCACCTGAGTGTGAAGAAAGGAGGCGAAAGGGAGGAAGACTAACATCTTGTCTCTGATTACGAATTACGAGCTAAGAACAAGGAGGTGAAACTACAATGTTCAAGAGAATGCGCAGTGAGCGCGGCTTTACGCTGGTGGAGCTGCTGGTGGTTCTGGCCATCCTGGCCATCCTGGTGGCCGTCGTCGTCCCTAACCTGGCCGGACTCTTGACCGGTGCTGAGGAAACAGCGATGAAGCAGGAAAGGGATGTAATCCTATCGGCCATAGATGCCTACTACACCCAAGACTACAAGGTTGATGGTCTAGACCAAATTCTTGGCAACAGCGAGACTGAGTGGGTCACACTCGCTATGGCTGACGACACCACTAACGTCTTTACCAAGTATCTTCGCCGGAACACCAAGTATTACTTTAGCTGGAGCACAGATGGCGAAGACCTGTCGGTGTGTGATGGTTCTACAGGCCCTACCAGTGATGACACTTGCTATCCTTAGTACCAGCGGCGCTGTGTGAAGCGCGGAGCGTGCGCCCAACTTGGAGCATTAAGTTGGGCGCACGTCTGTTTTTGTATCGTGTCAGTTGAGGTGTCTGATTTGGCAGCATTGCGTTCCTTTTGCAGGAAAACAGTTGAAATAGGCTGGTTGATGCTCGTCATCAGCATACCAGTCGCATTAAATATCTATGGCTTCAACCCATACGACCTCCCCAAAGCGAGTCTATTTCGCTTCATCACCCTCCTCATGCTGGCTGCCTGGTTGGTGAGCCTTGCCATTGATAGGAATCTGGCATCGCAAGATACGAGTAATCCTCCTGCTTTGAGGCTCCACAAGTTCTTCACTGTACCCCTTGTCATCCCAGCCTTCCTCTTTGCCACTGTTTATCTTCTGACTACCATCACCTCTCTGAACCCTCGCTTCAGCCTGTGGGGGGAATACCTGCGAGTGCAGGGTACCTATACTACACTTTGCTACGTCCTGTTCTTTTTCCTGGTCGCTTTCAACTTGCGAACAAAGGCTCAATTCGACCGCGTCGTTACCGTTGCGCTCCTCGCCAGTCTGCCTGTGGCCTTTTACGGAGTGTTGCAGCATTTTGGTGTGGACCCTATATTCGTCTTAGATGGCCCCATGGGCCGGGTGGACTCGACGATGGGCAACCCCATCTTCCTCGGCGCCTATTTGATCATGGTCATCCCCCCGACGCTGGCCCGCTTGCTTGCTACGCTGCCGGCGTTCTTAAGAGATAGACAACCACTCCTATCGCGCTGTCTTAAGCTTCTCCAAGCTGCTGCATACGCTTTGCTCCTGGCGCTGCAATCGGCCTGTCTTCTCTACACTAAGAGCCGCGGGTCATGGCTGGGTTTCCTGGCCGGCATCGCTCTCTTTGCTGTCCTGCTCTCGCTGCGGCGCAGGATCAGATGGCTGCTGGTTGCTACCATTGCCACGGTTGTGGCTTTCGTCGTTCTTCTAGTACTGCTGAATTTGCCTCATAGCCCGCTTGAGCCGCTGCGAACTCTGCCTTACCTATCAAGCTTGGTGATCATAGACGATCTAAAAGCGACCACAGGCACAGTGGGGGTCAGGTTGCTCATCTGGCAAGGAGAGATAGAGTTGCTGCGCTCCCGTCCCCCTATCGGTCTCAAGCCTGACCCACTGAGCGCTCTGCGCCCTATCATCGGCTACGGCCCCGAGATGATGGGCGGCATCTTCCCCGCTGTCTATTCACCCAGGTTGGGCCACATCGAGGATCGCAACGCCCTGGCCGATCGAGCTCACAACCATTTGTTGGATTTACTAATCATGAACGGGGCGTTGGGATTGCTGGCCTACCTACTCTTGATAGGCAGTTTCTTCTACTATGGAATCTCACTTATCTGGCGAACAGAAACTTCGAGTATTCAACTCACCTTGATCGCTCTGCTTTCAGCGGTCTTCGCGCACTTCGTTGAAATCCAGGTCGGCATCGCCCTGGTGACCACCCAGATGCTCCTTTGGCTGTACATGGCCTTACTGGTGGTTGTTCACAGATTCGAGACAAGCTCAATGAAAGAGCAGGTTGAGTCCATCGCCTCCGCCCCCTTAGGCTTCAGGATGAATTTGAGAGATCCAAATGTGCGATGGTTGATCTATTCGCTGATAACGGCTTTTATGCTCATCTTCTTCGCCACGACCACCAACATCAATCTCATCCGTGCTGACATAAACTTCGAAAGATGCTACGATCTCGCTGAGACTGGAGCGTTGAAGGAAGCCGTTGACGCTTGCCACCAGGCAACTAGGCTCTCTCCCAATCAAGCTCGTTACCATCGCCTTCGGGCGGAGCTACTCCTCCTACTGGCCCGCGCCGTCCCCGATAGCGATGTCGATTTGAAAGCTAAGCTGTTGCAAAACTGTGACAGGGCTATGGCAAAAGCCAGACAACTGACACCCCTGGCGGCTGAGTACTACGCCGATACCGGGAAACTCTATGGTTACTGGGCGGAGACCATTGACTCCAGCAGATTCGAGCAGGCGGTGGAGTTCTATCATCAAGCCTTTCAGATCGCGCCCCACGATGCCGATATCCGCAACGGTTTAGGGCACGTTTACTTCAACGCTGGTCAATACGAAGAAGCAATCAGGCAATACGAACACTCCTTAAGCATAGATCCGCAATATCACGCCACCTATTACGACCTTGGCCTGGTTTACGTCGAGCTCGGGGGAAAAAACAAGGCCGAGGAGCATTTCAAGACTGCACTGCTCCTCGACCCAGAGTGCGAGGAATGCGCTCAGCGGTTGGAATCGCTGAAGGGCGATTAGAAATGTAGGGGTACTTTCCGAGAGGTGACCGTCACGTAGGGGTAAGGCTTGCCCTTACCCGATCTGACGCCGGACGATTGGACGCAAAACTGCCAAGCGAGGGCAACCGCAAGGGGTTGCCCCTACTTGGACATATGCTGAACGTTCTCCGAGAGATCTCACCTTAGAGGTGAGGGGTGATCTTGGCAAGAAGCTTTCTTTTCGACATGGCACCGACCAGGCGTTCGACCGCCTGGCCGTTCTTAAAGAGGATCAAGGTGGGGATGCTCATCACCCCAAATTGGGTAGCTGTGCGCGGGTTGCTGTCCACATCGAGCTTAGCTACTTTGAGCTGGCCAGCGTATTCGGCGGCGACCTCTTCCAGTATGGGGGCGATCATGTGACAAGGGCCACACCAGTTTGCCCAGAAATCGGTCAGCACGGGCAGTGCCGCCTGGATAACCTCGGCCTCGAAGGTATCATCGGTGACGGGTACGGGTTTACTCATCGTATTTTCCTTGTCATTTGATCTCGACGACGGCACTTTCGGCTTCCAGCCTGGCCTTTATATCCTCGGCCTGCTCCTTGGGAACTGCTTCCACCACGGGACTGGGCGCGCTATCTACCAGGTCCTTGGCTTCCTTCAGACCCAGGCTTGTGATCTGGCGTACCACCTTGATGACCTGGATCTTCTTGGGGCCGAATTCCTTCAGGATGACGTCGAATTCGGTTTTCTCCTCCTCCGCGACAGCAGCGGCAGCCGGAGCTGCAGCTACGGCCACAGGAGCTGCAGCGCTCACCCCCAGCTTCTCCTCCAGAAGCTTGATCAGTTCGGAAGCCTCGAGAAGAGTTAACCCCTGGATTGTCTCGGCGATTTTTTCTAGTTTTGTTGCCATTTTGATTTGCCTCCTTTAAGCTTGGCTAGCTTGTTTTTCTAGTTGTTCGACTCGCGCTTTAAGCACGTACAAGACATTGCGGATGCTGCCGGTAATGGCCCTGGCCAGCCCGCTAGCCGGTGCCTGGACGGTACCCAAGACCTGGGCCAACAGGACCTCTCGGGGCGGCAATTCGGCCAGAGTCGTGACCTCGTCGGCGCTGATTATCCTGTCGCCCAAGAGCCCACCCTTAATGACAAAGGTCTTGAACTCCTTGCTGAAGTCCACCAGCACCTTGGCCACAGCAGGCACCTCCTCGAAGCAGAAACCAGTGGCCGTTGGACCTTCCAAAAGGTCCTCGGGCACAGGTAGCCCCGCCTCCTTTAAGGCCAGCTTCAGCAGCCTGTTTTTGGTCACATGGTATTCGCTCCGAGTCTCCCGCAGCCTGTTGCGCAGTTGGTTGACATCTGCCACCGCTAGTCCTCGATAGTCGGTCAAAATGGCCGCTCTGCTACGCGAGAACAGATCGGTGTACCAGGATAGCAGTTCTTCTTTTCTCTCCCTCAATACTGCCAATCTTCTATCACCTCCTCGTTAGAAAAACAAAAGTCTTTGTGCTGCCGACACAAAGACTTGTTGAAAAGCTATCTTTTCATTGTCTTCGCCTCGGCAGGCTTTCGATTAAGCGCTTCCGCGCACCTGCTGTCTTGGGCTTGTGTATTCGTAAACGTTCAGCTAGACTTCCGAAGTCTCCACAGAGCCTTGAAGATGAAGGCCAGTTGACGGTTTTGAACGCACTCTGTTGGGCAGAGTTGAGTCCTAGACTTCGGAAGTCTTGACTCTCTTACCCTGATTTAAGCTGTCTCCAGGGCCAGTGCCTGAGAGGTATCGAGTTTGATGCCCGGCCCCATGGTTGTGGCCAGGGTGATTTTCCTGATATATTGCCCTTTGGCACCGGCGGGTTTGGCTTTCTTTACCGCCTCAAACAGTGCCGCCATGTTGTCCAGAAGCTTCTCTGTCGGGAAGCCGACCTTACCGATGGGCACGTGCAGGTTGGCCGTCTTGTCAACTCTGAACTCCACCCGGCCCAGACGCGATTCTTTGATGGCCCGCGGCAGGTCCTCGGCAGGGACGACGGTGCCGGCCTTAGGGTTGGGCATCAATCCCCTTGGCCCCAAGATCCTGCCCAGCCTGCCCACGTTGCCCATCATCTGGGGTATGGCTATGGCGACATCGAAGTCCAGCCAGCCGTCCTGGATTTGCTTGACTAAATCGTCGCTGCCTGCATAGTCAGCTCCAGCCTCTTGAGCTATCTTCTCTGCCTCGCCCTCAGCAAAGACCAGGATACGTACCTCTTTACCCAGCCCGTGGGGTAGAAGCACCACACTCCTTACCTGTTGATCGGCGTGGCGAGGATCCACCCCCAGGCGCATGTGCACTTCCACCGTGGCATCGAAATTGACGTAAGAGGTCTTCTTAGCCAGCTCGATAGCTTCTTCAGGTGAGTAGTATTTTCTCCGATCCACCAGCTTGAGTGCTTCTAGATACTTTTTACTGTTTTTCGACATCTCTTCCCCTAGAAGTAATATACTAATCTACGATTTCGATCCCCATGCTGCGGGCCGTGCCTTCGATCTGACGCTCGGCGCCGGCCACGTCTATCGCATTGAGGTCCTTCATCTTCAACTCAGCGATCTCTCGCAATTGCTCTCGAGTGATGGTGCCCGCCTTTTCTCGACGAGGCTCGGCGGAACCTTTCTCTATACCGCAGGCCTTCCTCAACAGGTCGGCAGTGGGTGGGGTCTTGGTCACAAAAGTGAAAGATTGGTCCTGGTAAACGGTTATCTCGACAGGGATGATACTGCCTACCCGGCTCGACGTGCGGGCGTTGTATTCTTTGCAAAAGGCCATTATATTAACGCCGTGTTGGCCCAAGGCCGGCCCGACAGGTGGGGCAGGGTTGGCTTTGCCAGCCGGGATCTGCAATTTAATAATCGCTTTAACCTTCTTAGCCATTTATTCTCCTCTGGATACTATTTGCTGGATATTGCTCGCCTTTACATCTTCTCCACTTGTAGGAGGTCCAGTTCAACACGCGTGTCCCGGCCGAAAAAGGAGACCAGCACGCGCACCTTGCTTTTATCCATATCTATGTCGTCAACGTTGCCCACAAAATCGGTGAAGGGCCCATCAATAATCCGGACTCTTTGTCCTGGGAGGAAGGCCACCTTTACTTTTGGCGCTTCTGCCTCCATGCGTTTCATGATCTTCTGGACTTCCTCGGGACGCAAAGGGGTGGGCTTTTTGCCCATGCCGACGAAGCCGGTCACCCCAGGGGTGTTGCGGACTGCGTACCAGGAATCGTCGGTCATGATCATCTCCACCAGGATGTAGCCAGGAAAGATCTTCTTTTCAGTGATTCGCCGCTGACCATCCCTTATCTCGATCTCCTCTTCTGTAGGCACGACCACCTGGAATATCTTGTCCTGCATCCCCATGGACTCGATACGCTGTTCCAAGTTGGTTCTCACCTTGTTCTCATAGCCGGAATAGCTGTGGACCACATACCAGGCTCCTCCCTCTAACTCCGGCTTCTCTTCCACCTGTCGCTTTTCTTCTTGTTCTTTTTCCTCTACTAGCTCTTCCATGTTAACTTTGCTTTCACTAGGAGATGCTTTCTGCCCCAGTTCAGGCGAAAGGCAGGCTAATCCATACCCGCCGTGATTCTCTCAACGGTCTCGCCTGCCATCAGCGTCTCTATCTGATTACCAGGCCGAATAGCCAGGCGAAGATATAGTCAATGATACCTAAGAGAGCTGCCATAAAAACCGTGAAAGCAACCACGATGAGGGTTAAGTTCAGCGCCTCCTGACGGCTGGGCCAACTTACCTTCCTTAACTCTGCTCTGGTTTCCTTAAGGTATTTAATGATGATGTTGTCCTTCTTAGCTGACGCTTTGGCCACTTGCGCATCTCCTTCTGGCTTACACTTCAAGACACCGCCTCAGGGACGGTGTCTTGAAGAAGAGCAATTATCTAGAGGCAGGGGGTACAGGAATCGAACCCATAGCCTCTCGTTTTGGAGACGAGTGCTCTACCAATTGAGCTAACCCCCTGTGTACTCGCCAGTTTGGAGGATGTCGAGATTATTCTTGTACCCGAGTTCGGCGAGGGCTCGACAGCTCACACTTCGGGTATACCCTTCTAACGCAGCCATTGGGACAACATAAACGTCTAAGGAATCTATGTCTACCCCCACTATGTAATCCACATCCTTGGCGGTGTAGCTATATGATTTCGTGTTGGTTTTGCTGTTAACCCCTACTTTTCTGATACTGATCCCTTTGCTCTGGGACGCACCACTATAAGGAGCTACTAATTTCACCTGGCATCTGACTAGAGCTCGTCCAACCACGACATCCACTCGCCCGTCTTCGGAAACGGGAGTGTAACAACTAAGTCCGCTTAGCAAACATTTTGCCACAAAGATCAACTCTGCTGCTTTTCCGAGCTTTATCGTGTTCATGTGGCTATGTTCCCGGCGTGCCCGAATCCCAGGCCGGAATCCCTATGCTGCACCTAACCTCTACTTTGTCTCCCTGTGAAGGGTATGAGTTCGACACCGGGGGCAGTACTTTCTCAGTTCCAGACGGCCGGGGTCGTTTCTCTTGTTCTTACTGCTTGTGTAATTGCGTTCCTTGCACTCGGTACAAGCAAGGGTCATTACAATTCGTACGGTCTTCCTAGCCATTTATATTGCTGGAGCTAGAGTCAGGATTAACTCTCGCTCTCTAGCTTCTCTCCTTCAATCGAGGATTTTGGTGATCACACCGGCCCCGACGGTTCGACCACCCTCCCTGATCGCAAACCGCGACCCAGGCTCCAACGCCACCGGCTCTATCAACTTCACGTTCAGATTCACGTTGTCCCCAGGCATCACCATCTCTATCCCCTCAGGCAACTCCA
>Ga0209986_10003518_pt1 | contig 13688 bp, 18 predicted proteins | sample BlataG_FD_183168 | JGI IMG/M metagenome (GOLD analysis project Ga0209986, IMG submission 183168) | Deep subsurface microbial communities from Black Sea to uncover new lineages of life (NeLLi) - Black_00105 metaG (SPAdes) (version 2) | ecosystem: Environmental > Aquatic > Marine > Oceanic >...
CTAGACACGGCCAGCACCGTGCCGGTAGAGAAGGAGCGGGGCTTCGAAGCGTCGTGATTCCAGCTCTGCGGTGGGGGCCAACGAGCAGGTTGGTGGAGAATGCTATCTGTAAGTGGTCGTAGTATGCCTGGCGACCTTGGTGATCACGGCCGTGTTGCGCTGGTCGTTGATACTGTAGATCACCCGATAGTCACCGACGCGAATGCGGTAGAAGTCCTTCCTGGCGACCAGCTTGCGGCACCCACGCGGACGGGGGTTCTCGGCCAAGGCTTCGACAGCAGTTCTCAGTCTGTCTGGATCCGGACCAATACCTCCTGGCTGCAGGAGCAATCTCAACCTTGTAGGGCACCGCTTCCTGCTCGTTGGCGGAAGTAGTCGAAGGCATCAACGCCCCCCTCTAGCTCGTATTCCTCTAGTACGGCCTTCGAATCGGCTATGTCTTGAACTACTTCCATGGTCTGAATCCACCAATCCAGTGCTTCAAGCACTAGATCCGGCAAGGCTGTTCCTCTCTTCTCAGCTTCCGCTTCCAAGCGACTGAGAAGCTCCTCATCTTCTATGGTCAGGACAAGCTGTTGCATGCTCCACGCTCTCCTTCTTCCGAACCGGCGGTACAGCACATCCATTATCCACTGCAACGGGTCGTTGTGTCAATGGCTGAGGCCACAGTGTGGCGAAGTGATCACACTTGAGCGTCTCCCTCAGTGGGGCAAGCCGCTTTCACCTGCCCGTCTCGGTCTGCTATAATGTGAAGGCAGGAAGAGGAGGCCACGCGTGCGGAGACGCTCCGTGGTGCAGGTGGGGTGAGAGTGGCGAAGTGGGGAACACGGATCCAGAGCGTCGTGGGCGCTACTGCGCTTGTTGCCAGCAAGTTGTGGCAAAGCCCGATGGAAGATAGCGGATGAATAGGATCTTCACACTGAATAAGAAGGTGGCGTTTGCGATCTACGTAATCGCCGACGTCGCGTGCGTGGGGATGGGGATGGGGGTCCCCATCTTCTGCATCGGTTTCGGATTCCTCGTTGGATGGTACATCGCGGCGAGAGCAACTCGATCCAGGCTAGGCCTGAAAGATATCTTCCACGGCGTGTTGGTTGACGCGGTCGCTACGTCCACGGTTACTCTGGTTCTGATGGCCATCCTCTGGGGAAGGACCATTCCCATGCTTTTCGATCCGAGCTCCGATTTCGCGAATTTCGGGATCCCATTGATCCTGTATGATCCCAAGCTCAGCTTTGTCGGCTGGCTGATCCTGATGATAATCATCTCCCCGTTCCTACAGTTGTTGACGACGGTCTTTACCTCGTACCTGGCGCTGCTGGTTCGGTTGAAGGAAGATGGCAACGGAGGATGATCGCACAGCTTGTCGCCGGACCAATTGAAAGCAGATGGAAGAACGAAGAACTGAGAGCGCTTTCTCTGAGCATCTGTTTGAGTATCGAACCGTGGCAGCAAGGAGGCTTGCGCTATCGCTAACCATCACCGCGGGTATGATCGTCTACTCCGCCCATGTGGAGTTGGAGGACGTTCCCAACCCAGCGGCTGCCGAGAGCCTCGTGGCACGTATGAACAGCCATCTATCCGAATGGTATGGTATCATCGAATCTGCAATTCAAGTGGGCAGCAGCGATGAAGCAGGAGTCTGTGAGATCAGCTAGTGTGGGATCCACGTGATAGTCAGTCCTGGCTACAGCGTGGCTGTTGGATCACTTGAGCAGTGTGACCCAGAGACAAGGAGAGCGCGCAATGATCGCAAAGATCAACCTGGACGAGAAGGCTGCACAGATCGACAAACCGTGGTCTCCCATCGACATCGCTCGGGTCAACGACCACGTTGTGCGCATGGCCTTGATCGAGGGAGAGTATCATTGGCACAAGCACACCAATGAGGACGAGTTGTTCTTCGTGTACGACGGCGAGATCATCATCCAGTTGAGGGGCCAGCCGGATCTGACTTTGCACGAAGGCGAGATGGCCGTCGTACCGAAAGGTGTAGAGCATTGCCCGAAGAGTGCAGGGCCCTCACACATTCTGGTATTTGAGCGCCATGCTCTGGTCAGCAGCGGAGACTAGGAGTTCGTTGCCTGCAGGCGCTTGATGCCATGGGCGAGCCAGGATACAATGACAGGTGAAGGAGTCTTGCCTACACACCCAGATTTCACGGAGGCGATGCACGATGGAACAGGTTGAGGAGTTGCGGGAGAGAGTGCTGTCGGTTCTTCTCCCCTGGGGGGTGAAGCGGATCGCCATCTTTGGTTCGGTGGTGAGGGGAGAGGACCGACCGGAAAGTGACATAGACATCCTGGTCGAACTCAAAGACCCTGGAAGTCGTCCTCCTATTGGGCTCAAATGGTTCGGACTGGAAGAGGAGTTGGGTCGCCTTCTGGGACGGGAAGTGGAGCTGGTGAGCGCTGACGCCCTTAGTCCGTACGTCCGCCCCTACGTCGAAGAAGAGATGGTGGTTCTCTATGAAGAAGGTTGACAGGGTATACCTCCATCATCTTCGAGATGCCATGGAGTGTATTGACCGCCACCCTGACGGAATGTCCGCGGAGGGCTGGTGAGAGATAGGATTTGATAATGGAAAAGCGAGGATTTCACCGTTGGGCCTGGCTGGTGGTGTTGTTGCTCGGCGGGTTACTGATGATCTTCGGAGGCGCACAGGATGTGACGCTCTTCTTCTCACCCCAGGGGGAACTGGCGGCGGTGCCGTCATGGCACCCAGCCCCGCCCGTCGTGGGATTAGTCTGCGGGCTGATCGTGCTGGCCTCGGCTGGGTTGAACGTCGTCTGGGGGTGGAAACTGCGGCGCGCCGAGGGTGCCCGGGAGCGAAACCTGGCGTGCTGGGTGGCTCTCGCCAGCGGCGTGGCGATGATCGCCGATTGGGTCAGTGGCTATTACGGCTTCGGCAGCCTGATGGCTCTGCTGACCGGCATCTGGTTGATGCGGAGATGATGAACGGCAGGCCCGTCGCTTGGGCCGACTGTCCCTACATCGTCGAGGTCGCTACCGACTGGTGGGAGCGCCTCATCCGCCTCAGGATCCGTAACACCAGGAAGGTAAGCCACGGGGACGGGTTCTTCTTGTCGGCGAAGGACCAGCCCTTCCAGGCGAGGTACATGGAGTTGGCGGTGTATCGTCCCTCCGCGTCGGACTGGGCAGTCATGGTCTCCACCATCTCGCCGAGCCGCTTGTCGGCACGGATGAAGGGGAAGCGGCTGAGCACGTCCACCACGTGCAGGACGTTGTACCAGACGAAGGGGTACTTGAGCTTCCGGAAATCGGTACCGATCCCGAACATGTAGATCTTGCGCTCGCCCTGGTGTTCCCAGTGCCACAGCAGCATCTCGGCCCCTGTTCGGGTCCCAGGACTGTCCATTAGGTCGGGCACTTGAGCCAGCGCCTTCAATGCATAGACGTTGGCGATCGGGCACGGGTCCGACTTGCGCCCTGGGCCTCGGAACTTGCCCAGCTCTGGAGCTGCTACGCACCGCCAGCCATTGTCGTCCACCAGGCCGGCCAGGTGTTCGGCGGCGTGCCTGACTCGCGGGTCATCGGCCAGGCCCATAGGCGCCAGGGAGTACAGGAGAGTGGGCGCGTCGCATTGCATCCAGGCCCACTGGTCCTCGTCGGTGCCGCCGTAGGCCCTGGGGATGTTCACCAGGGTTTTGAAGGCTCCCTCCTCCGACTGGTGGGCCAGGACAGCCTCGACACCGGCAGCCATGCCTGGATCGTCGGCGCGAACCCCGAAGTCGGCTAGCGTGCTGAGCGCATAGATGGGGTGGCTGGCATCATTGTGTCGCTTGAGAGGACGGCCGGGCCAGGCGGCTGCCTCGGCCACTAGCTTCTGGACCTCGTGGTGTGCCAGCATCTCGGCGCGAGCAGTTTGCGCCTCCGGGTCATCCTCTGGTCGCTCCAGTAAATCGAGCAGAGTGCGGTAGCGGGTCCAGGGTTCGTCGGATTGCAGAAGCCATTGAATCACATCAGTTGCCACAGCATTCCTCCACCTCTCTAAGTCCGTGTCGATCTTCGCTCCCATCGGGTCGTTTTCCGACAGTGCAATATCATCGGGTCGCCGCGCGGCGAGCCGTATCCAGTTCCACCCCCCTCCAGGTCAGGTTGTGGTTTGCCGCGATCCGACGCGTCTTCTCCATCAGCGCCTGGTGATAGGGTTTTCGATCTGTCGATAGCGCGTGGTAGCCCTCTACCAACTCTGGGTAGTGTGCCGCGAGCAACTTCCTGACCCGTCCCCAGGACGCCCCACGCAGATTCAGGCTGTCCACCAGTACGTAACCCACCTTCGCCCGCTTCAATTCCCCAAACAGGGCATCAATCTCCGATTCTCCGTCTGACAGGAAGGGCAGGAGGGGGCCGCAGAAGGCCCAGGTAGAGATGCCGGCCTCGCGCAGCGTGTGGAGCGCCTCGAGACGCTCCGCAATGGATGAGGACGTGGGCTCGAAGTGCCGTCTGACTTCGTCGTCCATGGTAGTGATGGTGAAGGCCACCTCCACGTCTTTGAGCTCCCTGATAAGCTCGAGGTCACGCAGAACCAGCGCCGACTTGGTGAGGATGCAAACGGGCCAGTCGTAACCCACGAGCGCCTCCAGGCAGGCGCGGGTGATGCCATACTGTTCCTCCAAGGGCTGATAGGCGTCGGTCACTGTGCCGAACGTGATGTTGCCTGGCTTGGCCCGCCTGAGTTGCTTTGCCAGTACCTCGGCAGCGTTGACCTTGACGTCAACGAAGGTGCCCCACTCCTCTTCGTGACCGGTGAACCGTTTCATGAAGGTGGCGTAGCAATAGAGGCAGCCGTGTTCACAGCCTACATAGGGGTTGATGGCGTAGTCCACCGCCTTGATGCCGGATTTGGTGAGGATAGACTTGCACTCTATCTCTTTGACGATCAAAGCTTGCTCTCCTTGCCGCGTGGATTGAGCAGATGTGGCGTTCTCAATCACGTTTCTCTACTCGCCCTGTCTGGTTGCATAATGAGGCCACTCTTCGCGGTTGGTCTCTCACCAGGATGCCGCCCTCAGTCCCTTTCTGGGTGTGTTGCCGTATTGGCCACGGCATTCTCTCTGAACCTCCGAATGCCCCTACATCACACAGTAGATTTGTGGCCAGAAGCAGCATGATTGTAGCGGAGCGTGAAGGAAAATCACAATCCCTTTGGACCCCAACAGGATGTCATGACCCACGCGGGGCTTCGAGCCTACTTGATATGATGGCCAAGGTTGGCTACGATGTGAACAGTCAGCGGTGTGGTGTCCGCGTTCAGGAGGCAAATTGAAGAAAGTAGAGCGTTATCGGCAGACTCTGACTACCCTGGAGGAATGGGATTCGTTCCTATTGAAGGAATCCGGTCTCCCGGGCCCGAGGGGGAACATCGAATTGGGCCGGGCAGTGGCTGAGGAGGGAAACGAACAGCTTTTCCGACGCTATCTCTCCTTCGATGCGGAGAAAGCCCCGATGAATTCTCCAGAGGAGTTCCTGGCCTTCTGCGGTGTGCTGGGACTGGGAAGGCTCCTGGCGGAAGGGCAATACGAGGTGCTGGATACGCTACGCCTCTGTGCCTCGGATTCGCGCTGGAGAATCCGAGAGGGGGTAGCGATGGCTCTGCAACGCCTGGGAAGGGTGGACATGGACCTGCTGCTCCAGGAAATGCAACGATGGAGCCGAGGCAATCTGCTGGAGAAGAGAGCAGTTGCTGCTGCTCTATGTGAGCCAGCTTTGCTGCGTGACGAAGAGCAGGTGAAGCGAGTTCTCGAGATCCTGGATCAGATGACTGCTTCAATACCAGAGGTCGAGGATCGCAGAAGCGACGAGTTCAAGGCCTTGAGGAAGGGTTTCGGCTACTGCTGGAGTGTTGCAGTAGCTGCTGCCCCAGAAGAGGGCAAAAGGATGATGGAGAGATGGTTCTCCAGCGACGACAAAGATGTCCTCTGGGTGATGAAAGAGAATCTCAGAAAGAAACGTCTGGCGCGAATGGACGCGGAGTGGGTGGAAGAGGGGAAAGGGCGACTGGGGATGTAGCCAAAGAGGGTGACTGGCTCTTCACACAGTGTAGAGATGGCTCGAGGCCTACCCCTTTGGTCTGATCCCTCCGGACGAACACCGTAGCCTCATCGGTTCCAGAACGCCTGGACGTATCCCAGGCGTTCTCCTCTTGGCCAGCCCTCGTCCACCGTTGGAGGGGGGACGTCACACCTCTGGTGATGGTGATGCTCTCGGTTCCGCGCTGACAGTCGTGCGAGGCGACTCGGTGGAAGGCACGAGGCCGCTGAGAGCCGTCGCCGTGCCAAGATCTTCACCACATCTGCCACACCTCTTCATAAATCCTTCACAAGTTTATGGCATATTGGGATCAGAAAGTGGCCCAGGCAACGAGGAATTGCCCCGGCCAAGAGACTGGGAGAAGCGCTGAAGGCGCAGGGAGGCAGGACTATGGAAGGAGTGGCTCAGACGCGTGACGGCCAAAGAACGAGCGATATCGGTCGCGCGATTATGGCGGCCGTGTTGTTCAGTCTGGTTATTGCAGGTTGGGTCTACCTCTGGGTTCCGTCGGTGCCCATCCCATAGAATAAGACGTAAGGAGGTAACGAATGTCTAGGACGCGGTTTCTACTCATACCACTGGCGGCAGTGATCATCCTCGGTCTGCTCATGGTAGGAGGCTGGGCGATCCATCGCATCGGATGGTCGGAGGGCTACGCCGTGGGGCAGCTTGCGGCTGAGGGCGTGGAGGGAGCGACAGCGCCCTATGCGCCGCTTGGCTTGAGCCGCCTTGGGCTATTCCTGACGGTTGGATTGGTCTTCTTCCTGGTGCTGGGCGTGATGGCCACGTGCTTCCGCTTCTGGGCCTGGAGGACGGTCGGTGGGCCGTGGATGATGCATGGCGGCCTACGCAGGATGGCCGTGGGGCCCAACGGCGAACCGTGGGCCAGATACTCGCATGGGCATCACCATCCCCTGCCCCCCTGGTGCTGGGGCTGGGAGAGACCGCCGGAGGAGGCCAAGAGCGGTGAGGCAGGGCAAGACGTGAAGACTGGGACCGCCGCACGAGAGAGCTAGTCGGCGGTAGATAGAAGGACGGGGGTGTGCAGGCGGCTACGGGTTGCTCGCACCCCCCGACCGAGTGGCAGAGCCCTCGCCATCTCACAGCACGGCGATAGCCATCCACGCAACTGATGAAGAGGGAGGTAGACGATGTCGGTAACAGACAAGATTCACTTCAGGATGATGTCTCTGATGCACGAGCACCTCTATAGAGTGTTCAGGGATCCGTACCAGGTCTTGGACACTGCGGGTCTCAAACCAGGCCAACACGTACTCGAAATTGGCTGCGGCCCCGGGTTCTTCACCGTTCCCGCGGCAAAGATAGTGGGCCAGGAGGGGAGCGTCTGTGCGTTGGACATCAATCCCCTGGCAGTGGAGAGGGTTCGGCAGAAGCTCGAAAGCAATGGGGTGGCCAACGTCACGAGCGTCCTGGCGGATGCTGCTGAGACAGGTCTGCCTGATGAGAGCTTCGATCTCATCTTCGTTTTCGGCTTTGGTCACCAGGTGAGTGACATGACGGGCGTCTTCGCCGAACTGCATCGGCTCTTGAAGCCGGGGGGTGTGCTCTCGGTCGAAGGATGGCTTGGACGGCTTGTCCCTTCGACCCGGCTTTTCCACCCTCTCAACCGGCAGGGGACGATCGTCCAATACAGAAACGTTGCATAGCAGACGTGGTGCTTGTCACGATCATCCTGGCACCTGGTGCGCTCGCCTACGCGATGCTCTATGAGGAGTGTCATCAAGGGCGACTGTGTCGGGACGGTGTTGGCTGAGGGGCGAATCGCACAGTGCGCCCTTGACCGAGTGGCAGAGCCCTCGCTATCTCACAGGACGTCGATAGCCATCAACGCAAGTAATGAAGAGGGAGGTAGACGATGTCGGTAACAGACAAGATTCACTTCAGGATGATGTCCCTGATTCATGAGGATCTCTATCGAGTGTTCAGGGATCCGTACCAGGTCTTGGACGCGGCCGGTCTCAAACCAGGCCAAGACGTACTCGAAGTTGGCTGCGGGCCTGGGTTCTTCACCGTTCCCGCGGCGCAAATAGTGGGTGAGGAGGGGAGCGTCTATGCGCTGGATGTCAACCCTCTGGCCCTGGAGAGGGTTCGGCAGAGGATCGAGAAAGAAGGGGTGACCAACGTCCGGGCCATTCTGGCGGATGCGGCCCAGACCGGTGTGCCCGATCAGAGCTTTGACCTCGTCTTCGTTTTCGGGCTTGATCACGCCATAGGGGATGTGGATGGCATCATGGCAGAGCTGCATCGGCTCCTGAAGCCCGCCGGGATACTCTCTGTCGAAGGAACGCTCAGACCTCCCAACCAGCTCTTCCACCCTCTTGGCCGCGAGGGGAGGATCGTCCGATACAGAAAGGTTGCGTAGCAGACCTCCCCTTCACCACCATCTTCTTGGTCGGTCTGGTGGTCTGCGGGATCTTCTATGAGGTGGATCATCGACGGCGACTGGATGGGGACTGGTGGTGGCTGAAGGCCTGAATCGCGAAACAGGCACTTTGACGGTGGAAGGGAGCGGGAGGGGGAACTTGCGTGGTACAAGGCAATTCTGTTGCACGATACAAGGACCTGAGAGAGGGTTGGTTGAGGGTGCTCGACGAGCACGGGGTGCGGCTTGTCGCCTTGAGCCTCCACAGCGACGGCGACCTGCTGAAGCTGCTGCGGTCGGATGTGAGGTGGGAGATCGACGGCGAGGACGGGGAAACGGTGGTCTTCGCCCGCACTCACCCAGAATAGTGACGGCCGTCCCTGAAGAGACGCACGACCACCTTGGCGGCGAGGTGAGTCCTCACGACACTTGCACATTGATGGCGTCGGTGTTACAAACACGGATGGTGTGACGCAGCATGAACGAGACAGTTCTGGTGGTGGACGACGAGCCGAAGATCGTGAAACAGGCCCGTGACTACTTGGAGAAGGGCGGGTTTCGCGTCGTCGAGGCTGCCGATGGAAAAACAGCCCTGGCTCGTGCTCGTCACGAGCGGCCTGATCTGATCGTCCTCGACTTGAATCTGCCAGGCATGGATGGGCTGGACGTCTGCCGGGCGCTGCGGCGGAAGTCGGACGTACCGATCATCATGCTCACCGCCCGCGTCGAGGAGACCGACCGGCTCATCGGCCTGGAGCTGGGCGCGGATGACTACATCACCAAGCCCTTCTCACCCCGGGAGTTGGTGGCGCGTGTGCGAGCGGTCCTGCGCCGCGTTCGCGGGGGCGTCCGCCAACCCGGGCTCATCCGCTCCGGTGAGATGGAGATCGATCTACACGGCCATAGCGTCACACTGGCCGAGGAGACCATCCACCTCACGCGAACGGAGTTCAATCTGCTGGCGACGCTTGCCCAGCACCCAGGTCAGACTTTCACACGGGCCCAACTGCTGGACCGGCTTCACGGCGTCGCCTGGGACGGCTTTGACCGGAGCGTAGACGCCCACATTAAGAACTTGCGTCGCAAGCTGGAACCAGACCCCGTCGAGCCCCGCTACGTGCTCACCGTGTACGGCATAGGCTACAAGTTCACCGACGAAGTGTGATGTTGAAGGGTAGGAAGTACTGGAGACACCGCAAACACGGACCACATCCACGGTGGGCACGCAGGCAGTTCGGTGACCATGGCTTCGTCGAGTGGCGGCAGTTGTCGCGGAGCAAGCGGAGGCTGCTTTTTGCCCGCTTCGCCGGGATCTTTGGCCTCATGGTGCTCCTGGGGCTGGGTGGGATGGCGGCACTGGCATTTGTGCTCACGCGACGGTTCGGAGGCGATACTCAGACGGCGGTGCTGGTGTGGGTCAGTGGCTGTGGCCTGGCGCTGGCACTTCCACTGCTAGCGGGGGCACTGGCTGCACGCGCCTTCTCGGGCATCGCCAGACCGCTGGGCGAGGTTATGGCCGGCGCCGACGCCGTGGCTGACGGGAATCTATCGGTCCGGGTGCCCGTGCGGGGCCACGGGGAGTTCGATCGGTTGTCCGAGTCCTTCAATCGCATGGCCGAGGAATTGGAGCGCGCTGATCAGCAGCGTCGCAACTTGACTGCCGATGTGGCCCACGAGCTTCGCACACCGCTACAGATCATCCAGGGGAACCTCGAGGGCATCCTCGACGACGTGTACGAGCCGACGCAAGAGCACATCGGCGCCACGCTGGACGAGACCCGGCTGCTGGCGCGCCTGGTGGACGATCTGCGAACGTTGTCGCTGGCAGAGGCTGGGGAACTGCCACTCATCCGGGAGCCGGTGGATGTGGCCGAGCTACTGGCCGATGTGCAGACCAGCTTCAGCGGGCAAGCCGAAGCCGCCGGAATAGACCTGCGCGTCGAAACAGACGGGGACCTTGACGCGATGACCATCACCGCCGACGTAGGGCGGCTGGATCAGGTGCTCGGTAACCTCGTGGGAAACGCTTTGCGCTACACGCCCCCGGGCGGAACCATCATGCTCCATGCAGAGCCCATGGATGGAGGGGTCCGCATCATCGTGAGTGACACCGGTGAGGGCATTCGTGCCGAGGACTTGCCAGCCGTCTTCGACCGCTTCTGGAAGGGCGACAGGTCCCGCACTCACGCCTCAGGGGTGGGCAGTGGTCTGGGATTAGCGATCGTCCGGCAGTTGGTGCTCGCCCACGGGGGGCGAATCGACGTGGAGAGCCAGCCGGATCAGGGAACAGCGTTCATCATCGAGCTCCCATGGGACGGCGGGTAGTGTTTGAGGAGTCTGTGCGAGTTCAGGCTCTCGGCAACAGCCAAGAGAGCGAAGGATTCCTGACAAGACCTCCTATTTGACAAGACTGGCGAGAATGAGTATACTTAGTGCAGCCAACTATTAGGGAGGCTAACCGCGATGGCGAGAAAGACGCGGATTGTTGCCCGGCAGGTCGTCGAGGTCATTCCGCTGGTCATGCGAACTCTCGCGCTGGAGATGCGGAGCACAGGCTATCTCCTGGCACCGGTGCATTGTCCCTTGATGGTCATGCTGGCGGAGGGTTCGCACAATCTGAGTGAACTGGCCGAGACACAGGCAGTCAGCCTGCCGACCATGTCCAATTCCATCAGTGCTTTGGTCGAGCGAGGATGGGTCACGCGCGTGCGGGCTCCTCACGACCGTCGGATGGTGCTGGTGGAATTGACACCTGCCGGTCGGACGGTACTCGAGGAGGTGAAGGGCTCGGTTGAAGGACGAGTGGGGCGACTGCTCGCTTCTCTGTCGCCTGCGGAATGCGACCAGTTGTTGACGGGGCTGGAGGTACTGCGCGGATGTTTTAGCCGCCCCGCCGACAGGGCGCAAAGCTCGGAATAGGCTGAGTGGCAACGGCGACTTGGTCAAGCACAGGCGCGCAGGCATGGCTGAGTTGGTCTGATTCTGACCAAGACGGATCGTGGAGTGAGGCTGTTGAGACAAGTGGAGAATGAGAGACAGGGAAGAGGGAAACATCCACCCAAGGGCGGCGGCATGAGGAGACCGCTCCTCCGCTCACTAGGGTTCCTCTCGCGCTACAAATGGGAAACGGTCGCGGCATTCGCCAGCTTGATGCTGAGCACGTCAGGCAGTCTGGTGATCCCTCGGCTGACGCAGATGGTCATTGACCTGGGCATCGCTCCGTCAGCGATGCCCATCATCGCCTGGGGTGCGGGAGGCATCGTGGTGGCAGCGTTGCTCGTTGCAGTATTCTCGTACCTGCGAGGATACCTGGCGGCCAAGGCATCCCAGGGGGTGGCCTATGATCTGCGCAATGCGCTGTACGCACATATCCAGAATCTCTCCTTCAGCTATCACGACCGTGCACAGACGGGACAGCTCCTGACCCGTGCCACCAGCGATGTGGAACTGGTCCGCACGTTCATCAGCACGGGACTGGTGCAACTGTTCAGTGCCTTGTTGATGATGATCGGGAGTCTGGTTCTACTGCTGACGATTAACTGGCAGCTAACGCTCATCACCTTGCCGGTGATGGTTCTCGTGCTCGCGGTATTTGCGTTTTTTGCGGCCAAGGGGCGACCGCTGTTCACCCTGGTGCAACAGAAGCTGGGCCATCTGAATACCATCTTACAGGAGAGCCTGGCCGGAGTGCGGGTCGTGAAGGCCTTTGCCCGGGAGCCTTGGGAGATGGAGCGGTTTGGGGATAGTAACCTCCAATTGCGCGATGCCAATCTCCGCGTTGGCAGGATGTTCTCCTTCGTCATGCCCCTGATCTTCACTCTGGCCAACCTGGGCACATTGACCGTGGTCTGGGGAGGTGGCTATCAAGTGATCGCCGGTCGATTGACCATCGGCGAACTCGTGGCCTTTCAGGGCTATCTGATGATGACCATGTTCCCGATGGTCATGCTGGGCATGATCATCATGTCTGTTTCTCAGGCCGGAGCTGGCGCTGACCGCATCTTTGAGATCCTGGACGCTGAGGTAGAAGTCAGGGACAAGCCTGGCGCGCAAGAACTGCCGTCGATTGACGGCCGAGTCGTGTTCGAGAATGTCACCTTCCGCTACTTCCGCGACCAGGATGCGGTGTTGAAGGGGGTCAGCTTCGTCGCCGAGCCAGGGGAGACCGTGGCGCTGTTCGGGGCGACGGGCTCGGGCAAGAGCACCATCATCAATCTGATCCCCCGCTTCTACGACGTGAGTGAGGGAAAGGTGATGCTGGATGGCTATGATGTGCGCGATGTGAGCCTCGACTCGTTGCGCCGGCAGATCGGCATTGTGCTTCAAGAGACCATCCTCTTTGGTGGCACGATCCGGGAGAACATCGGCTACGGCCGCCCTGACGCCACTGAGGACGAAATCATCGCCGCAGCGAAGACGGCCGAGGCACACGAGTTCATCGCCAGCTTCCCAGATGGCTATGATACGGCCGTGGGTGAACGCGGCGTCATGCTCTCAGGGGGGCAAAAGCAGAGGATCGCGATAGCTCGCGCGCTTCTGATTGATCCGCGCATACTCATCCTGGATGACAGCACCAGCAGCGTTGATGTCGAGACGGAGTATCGCATCCAGAAGGCCTTGGAGCGCCTGCGTGTTGGTCGGACCAGCTTCATCATCGCTCAGCGGATCAGCACCGTCCAAGACGCCGACAAAGTTGTGGTCCTGGACGGGGGACAGATCGTAGCCCAAGGCACCCACGAAGAACTGCTGGAGAGCAGTCCCATCTACACTGAGATCTACTCCTCGCAACTACAGGACGATCGTGAGTTGAGACCCGACGCAAAGGTGGTCACGAGGGCCGAATTGAGCAGGGAGGAGAGCTGATGTTCCATGGCGGTCCGGGACATCCTTTGAGGCGGGAGGTTGAACAGACGAGCGATTTCCGTGGAACACTGGTCCGGCTCCTCGCATATCTGCGGCCTTACGCCGGCCACCTGGCACTGGCAAGCCTGTTTGTGCTCGTTAACACCGTCCTCACGGTCGCTGCACCAGGCCTCATTGGGGCGGCGGTAGACCTTCTGTGGCAATTCATCAGCGGTGAGATGGAGGCTGGCGCCGCTTGGGGCGGGCTGAACAAGATCATGGTATTGTTGCTAGTCGCCTACGCCGGCGGCTGGGGGGGCAACCTGGGCGCTTTCTACATCATGGTGACTGTTGGCCAGAACGTTCTGTATGACTTGCGGGAACAGATCTTTGCCAAGATACAAGCCCT
>Ga0209986_10003521_pt1 | contig 13686 bp, 10 predicted proteins | sample BlataG_FD_183168 | JGI IMG/M metagenome (GOLD analysis project Ga0209986, IMG submission 183168) | Deep subsurface microbial communities from Black Sea to uncover new lineages of life (NeLLi) - Black_00105 metaG (SPAdes) (version 2) | ecosystem: Environmental > Aquatic > Marine > Oceanic >...
ATTATTGATATTTCTCTCAAAATCAAGGCACTACGCATCTGGGAGGTCATCTTCTTGCGAACGCTGCGCTCTCCCAACTGAGCTAACCGCCCAAATGTAAAGATGTTCGTTGAAATGAACTTAAAGAATTTACCACTTTTGGGGAGTTTTTCTACAGTTATGTCCCTGTCTCTTCCTCTTATTCTTCTAAAAGGGAAATTTTGGTGCGAAAAATGACATTCTAAGTTTTAACTGTCATAAATTTTATAGGAAATTAATTATAAATGGAGAGGTTATTTAGGTACGATCCCAATATATCAACTTTCTTGGATATTTAATTTCGTTAGAACAATATTTATTGTGTCTTAAAACCATATGTTACATTCTACTAATCCATCAAGGAAAGATCCCCCTTTCTTTGTAAACCATCTCAAGCCGTGAAACAGCAACGATCTGAGCCGCCGTCCGCCAATCCACTTTAAATTTCTCAGCAGTATCACGTACCCGTACATAGGCATCAACTATCATCTTATGCAGTTTATGATCTACCTCTTTAAGATCCCAGAACTCACTGCGCTTATTCTGGAGCCACTCGAAATAACTAACGATTACACCTCCAGAATTACATAGTATGTCAGGTATCACGTCAATCTTTCTGCGTTGTAGAACGTTATCACCTTCTGGATCTGTGGGCCCATTGGCACCTTCTGCAACAAGTTTAACATTCAACAGCTCTGCTGTTTCAGCTGTGATTTGATTTTCCAAAGCGCAAGGTATAAATATGTCAGCTTTAGTGTTAAAGAAAGTTTCATGATTAATCGGTTTTGCCTTTGGATAATCGAGTACGCCGCCGTGTTCTTTTACATAGTCTGCAAGGTCGTAAGGATCAATGCCATCTTTATTAAGGATTGCTCCTGTTACATCTTCAACAGCAATAAGCATTGATCCATTCTTTTTCATCAAACGTGCTGCCCAAGAGCCCACATTTCCAAATCCTTGAACTATATAACTGGCACCCTTCAAGTTATACCCGTGATCTTTTGCCCATATTTCGATTAGGAAAACTACACCCTGGCCTGTTGCTTTATCACGCCCTTGGCTTCCACCTGATTCGATGGGCTTGCCAGTAACAGCATGGATACAACGATTCCTCTCATTCGGGGTTACTGTCGACAGATAAGTATCCAAAATCCAGGCCATGATCTGAGGGTTCGTATTCACGTCCGGTGCAGGAATATCATACTCTGGCCCGATACTGTTGCCTAAAGCAAATGTGAAGCGCCGGGTAATTTTCTCTAGCTCCCCGAAACTGAAATCTGCTGGGTCGAGCTGTATCCCCCCTTTTGCACCACCAAACGGGATATTAGTAATCGCTGATTTCCAGGTCATTAAGGTCGCAAGTGCCCGTATCTCGTCGATATCAACTGAAGGATGGAAGCGCAGTCCTCCTTTGAATGGCCCCAGTGAATTATTATGCTGTACCCGGTAACCGGTTAACATCTTGACATTACCATCATCCATTTTTACCGGAAAATGAACAATAAGCTCGTTCATTGTCTCTGCCAAAATCTTGCAAATGTCCCGGTCAAAATGAACAATCCCTTCTGCTTTTTCAAGTTGTTTTATGACATTTTCATAAAGATTGGTTTTCTTCTTTGCTAAAACTTTGTAATATTCACAACGCCAGACTCCACTCTCAGGTTTTGGAATCGCACAAATATCAATGAGTTCACAGTGCCTGCATAATCCTATGGACTGGATGCTTTCTTCAAGACCGGGTCTACCATGTTGGAAATATAACAATTTCCAATCTTTGGTTGTTGCAATAGGGATTAATCCTGCCTTATCTTTTCCTCTACGGTTATTAATTTTCATTGTTACCTCCTGTTTTAAAAATCTATATTGCATATTTAGTGCCAACTTTGTGATTCCAAATAGGAGGCAACTATATTTAGAAAGTAAGATGAATTGGGCTTTATAACCTATTGAAAAATAAGGAGTTATTTGAAGAGACATTCAAAGTGATCTTTAGACATTCTTCATTGGCATCACAAAGGATACAAAGATAACCGGAGAGATTTGTACCGGCGGGGAGAAACTCCCCTGCAATGGAATTATTTGAAGGAGGGGGGCACTTTTATTTTTTTTAATTTTTCACGTAAAGTTTTGCGGTCGATCCCGAGTATCTCTGCTGCTTTTGTCTTATTGTTACTCACGCTTGCCAAGACGCTAAGGATATATTCGGCCTCAACTACAGCTAAAGTTCGACCTAGCCCAATTCCTTTAAGAGCTGAGAACCGCATGAGGGAAGGAAGGTCTGGAACATCTATAATATCTCCCTCAGACATGATGACAAGTCGCTGGATTATATTCTCCAATTCTCTCACGTTCCCAGGCCAGAAATAGCTCTTTAAAACTTCCAAGGCATTTTCAGAAAATCGCGGTGTAGGTTTCCCACACTCTTTGGAAAATTTAATTGCAAAATGATGGACTAATAAAAAGATGTCTTCCTCTCTTTCCCGAAGAGGAGGAATATCAACAGTAATAACATTTAGGCGGTAGTATAAGTCTTCCCGAAATATTTCTTTCTTTACAAGGCTGAGCAAATCTTTGTTGGTTGCACTAATTATCCTCACATCCACCTTTTGTGGGCGCCTTTCTCCAACCATAAAAACTTCTTTGTCTTGGAGAACACGGAGGAGTTTGACCTGCATCGATAGACTTGTCTCGCTTACTTCATCCAGAAAAATGGTTCCCCCTTCTGCAGTTTGAAAAAAGCCAGCCCTGCTTTCCACGGCCCCAGTAAAAGCACCCCTTACATACCCAAAAAGCTCGCTTTCAAGCAATGCCTCTGGAATACCTCCGCAGTTTATGGGCACAAATGGAGCCGAAGCGCGTGGACTATTATAATGAATGGCTCTAGCCACAAGCTCTTTGCCTGTTCCACTCTCTCCGGTTATGAGAATTGTAGCCAAACTTGATGCTGCCTTCCTAATGGCATTAAAAACTTTGTGCATGGCCTTCGATTCACCGATAAGATCGTGACGAATAGAAGGGAGCCTACGAACTTTCTTTTTTTCAGTTCTGCGGACATGCAATTTATCGAGGACACGCTTGACAGCAACAAATAGTTCTTCATCAGTAAAGGGTTTAGCAAGATATTCCTCAGCTCCGGATTTGACCGCTTCAACTGCACCTTCAATCGAAGGATAACCCGTGATCATCATCACTTCAGTATCCTTGAAGTTCTCCTGGATATGCTTTACTAGACTAAGGCCATTAACTTCAGGCATTTTGAGGTCTGTTATGACTAAGTCCATCGGTGTTGACTCAAGAATTTTAATCGCCTCAACAGCGCCAGGTGCAGCAAAAACATGATAACTTTTGGATTCCAAATTTCTCTGCAGCACCTCCAGAGTATCCAAAGAATCATCTACCACAAGAATATGTTCTTTCTTTGAAGAATTTCTCATTTCAAGCTTTCTCCTTTTGCCTCTGTGGCTCAGCAATTGGAAGCTGAATCTCGAATCTTGTACCTTGACCAACCTTGCTATCAACATTTATAGAGCCCCCATGAGAAGTGACTATTCCGTGTACTACAGGCAGCCCCAGGCCTGTTCCCTTGCCTACATCTTTTGTTGTAAAAAACGGGAGGAATATCTTCTTCATAATGTTCTCTTTAATACCAACACCTGTATCCTCAACTATGAGAGAGACAAATTTATCAGAAGCCTTAGTTTGTATCGTCAGTTTGCCTCCGTTTGGCATTGCCTGCATGGCATTTACGGCAATATTTACCAAAACCTGAGTCATTTGAGCTGGATCGGCAGTGACTCCTGGCAAATCCGAAGAGAGCAAATGAACCACTTTTATCGCTTCTTTAGAACATCTAGATTCGAGAAAATAGAAGCTTTCTTCAACAATTTGATTCAAGTTAACTAGAGTCTTCTGTGGAGGTAACTGCCGTGCAAACAACATTAGCTTCTTGACAACTTCTCGTGCGTGCAGAGAAGCTTTCATTATTTTTTCAATATCCCGTTTGACTTGATCTGATAATCTCGGATATTTCTGAATCAGTTGAGCAAAACCAAGTATACTACTAATAGGCTCATTAAACTCATGAGCCACTCCTGCAGATAACTGGCCAATAGTGGCCAACCGATCAGCATGCTGGAGTTGTTCCTGTAGCCTTTCTTTATCCTGCTCAGTTTGTTGACGCTCAATGATTAGTGCAATTTCTCTGGCGACTGTATCTATCAAATTTCGTTCTTCTTTAAGAAAAGGCCCCTCATCGAGGTCAGGTTTCTTTTTTGAATAAACCACTTCAACAATACCATGTTTTTCGCCATCCACAACAATATCTGCAACCTGATTTTGATCGCTCTCACAAAATCGCTGCGAAGTGTAAGAATGTCCATCCAGGATAATCCTGGCAGAAGCAATCTCTGTATATAACCAGGCAGGAGGAAGAAGTTCGACAATGCCCTGAAGGATATCTTTAAGAGAAATGCTTTCGTGTTCAACCAGCTTGGCAATACCATAAAGGCAAGTGAGTTCTTTAACTCGTTCCCGTAATTCCACTTGTGCACGCCGGTGTATCAGGGCAACCGCAAGCATCTGAACAGCACCTTCATAAAATTCCACATCTTTTTTTGTAAAGTAACCTGGGGAGGTACTCCTTAGTTGCAAAAGACCAATGTTCTCATTTTCAACTGATATAGGGATCAAAGCCAGAGATCTGTAATTTTCATCAACAATTGATTTGTTAACACTCATTTTCTCTTTCTGCTTTGAGAAAGAGGCAAAAAATTTCTCTGCATCAGCTGTCCAGAAGCTTCCGCTCTTCGTGAAAAACGGCAAGGAAGAGTCAAATTGCTCAAGAATGACATCCTGACACAAGTGATCCAGATATGAGTTTTTTCTTATTTTTGGTATAACTCTGCCTGTATCACTTTCCACGGCAGGCATGATTTTAAAGCGGAGCGGGCGCTTTTTGGAACGCGTGGCTTCACTACAATAATATTTGCCACGCTCTCTTAGCCACATTTGAACAGAGTCACATCCTGAGAATTCCATCAAGATTTTCAAGGCTTCATTCAAAAAATCGATCCTCAAAAGGCCACGCAAGGCAAGGAGCATTATCCGATGTGATAGATTACGAAAATCTTCCAAGGTGTTGCGACCGGGGGCTTGTATATCTATCTGATTTGTAGCGTTCTTTTTTTTCATTATAATTAACTTAAATACCCCAAATGAGCTAACCGTCAACAGTCAAAGATGCTATCGTGATTTTACCTAAAGAATTTACCACTTTTGAAGGACATTTTCTATAGTTATGTCCCTGTCTCTTACCATCAAATCAAATACTACCTTGGCATTACAATCTTTAGTCACAGGATACGTGTCTAATAGGTTGCGGTATGAGCTATTGTTTTCTTCATCAACTATTTGTTCGATAAAAACGAGTGAATGTTTGCCTTCCACAAGATATACGTATCTTTTCTTTTCGAGATAATCCCAGCAAATTCCAACTTTGTCCAGCTCAGATAAGTATTTAAACTCTTCTCGAGTGATAATTTTTGGTTTAAACTCATGAGAAAGGACCGGAAGGAGGGTATTCTCGACAGGACCCCATCTCAAAGTTTTTTTGTTAAAACGCATAAAATTGTCAAAATAAAATGTTTCACCATTTTGTTTATCCATATGGGCACCTGTGTAAACACCTATGATTATTTCGTCTGCCCTTTCAAACGATATTTTCATCTCCTCACTCATCGAGCGATGATATGGTTTCATCATAATTTTAGGTTCAGCATGAATTTCAGTTTTGATATCAGCCTCAGGCTCTGTCCGGACATAAGAAGTTGAGGCACAGTTCATGCTGAGCAATGTAGCTAATCCAACAACACAGCCTAGGGCAATAATTTTGTTTACAGGACTTGACATAACATCACCTACAAACTTCTAATTTTATACACAATCATATTATATAATTTTCATCTCCTTCAATTGAACCTATTGAAAGCTCCTCCTTAAAAACTATCCTCTTCTTCAAGCCATTTTTCTGAATAGGAGTTTTGGGATTAGAAATAACAACAACATTTTCAACCTTTTTAATTTTTTGCTTCTCTTGGGCATAACTCACATTAGAAAAGCAAGTTGATAAAAATACGGCACAAAAAAGGAATATTATCAGAACAAAAGTTTTCTTATACATTTTTTTGCTCCTTACATGAAAAAAAATAGACTTAAATCCCCTCTATCACAGTTCCGGCAAAAAATATCCTACTGGTCACAATATAATTTTTAACTATCTTACCTACCCAAATATTATATTTCAATTAAAATTAGGGGAACGTCCGCCATACGGTTTGACTTTAAAATTTTTATTATGATATAAGCATTCATTCTATTGAGCGATAAAGAAAAATGACTGACAGTTGTACAAAATTAAAAATCAGCAAAAAAGCAAATTCTCTAATATTCGTTTGTGCAATTTTGTTGACAGGATTATTTTTATCCGCGCAGGAGAAGCTTCAGCTGCTTTTACCGTATAAAACGGATACTCCTCCAGTGATTGACGGGAAGCTGGATGACCTGGTATGGCAGAAAGCTCCCTATGAGACAGGCTTTAAGACATATCACCCAGATTACGGCATTGATATGGTTGAGAATACAATAGTTTATTATGCTTACGACCGGGAGAATCTTTATTTCGCATTCAGGTGTTTTGACAGCGAGCCAGACAAAATAAAAGCCTCTTTAACCAGCCGGGATAACATACACTCTGATGACTGGATTTGTATCAATTTAGATTCTTTTAATGACCACCAGTCTCTTTATGCGCTATATTGTAATCCATTGGGTATACAGGGAGACTCCAGGTTTGAAGGTGGGCAAGAGGATTTTAGCGTCGATACGGTATGGTACAGCGAAGGGCAAATAGATGAAGAAGGATATACAATTGAACTGAGAATTCCTTTTAAAAGTATCCGTTTTTCTTACAAAGACCCGGTGAAGATGGGTGTGATTTTTGAGCGAAAAATAAGCCGTCGCTCTGAAGCAGGAACCTACCCTCCATTGGATCCGGCTCAAGGACCGAATTTTTTAACCCAGACAAGACCCCTTATTTTCCACGACATAAAACACTATACTCTTTTTGAGATACTTCCTGCTACTACCTACAGCCACAGCAGTTCAGTCGATGAAGGAGACTTGACGTCCGATGGAGGTGTTGGTAATCCCAGTTTAACCGCAAAGTACGGAATTACATCACATTTGATCCTTGACGGAACTTACAATCCTGACTTCAGTCAGGTTGAATCGGATGCTGGACAGGTTGATTTTAATTTGCGGTACGCCCTCTTTTTTCCTGAAAAAAGGCCCTTTTTCCTTGAAGGTTTAGAAAAATTCAATTTTGGGGGATATAATTCTGGAGATCCTCTTGGCGCAGTTGTGCATACAAGAACGATTGTTGATCCTTTAGTTGGATTTAAAATGAATGGTAGAATCGGCAGCAAGAACACAGTTGCTCTGATCTATGCTATGGATGAGCTGCCAGAGACAGAAACAGAGAATTATGCGCATTTTGGAATCCTTCGCTATAAACGGTCATTGGCTAAGGATAGTTACCTGGGAGGATTCTATACAGGAAGGGAGCGCCAAGGTGGTTTTAACAGAGTTTTTGGATTAGATGGCCAGCTAAGGATAAACCAATCAAGTATTTTCGGATATCACGCTTTTAAATCGTTAGGTAAGTTAAATGAAGAATCCCCTAAAGATAATGGGCATGCACTAGGACTTCACTACTTCTATAGCACAAGAGACTTGATTCTAATGCTCGGACTACAGGATATAACAAAAGACTTCCGCACAGAAACAGGATATATCGCCCGCACAGGCATTACCAGGTTTAGATCAGGAATATTGAAGATGATCTATCCACGTTAAAACTAATCAAGAGAATTGACCCCGATGATCCACAGCACCCAGATCAGAGATAAATTTAGCGGTCTTTATGAAACATATAATTCTCTTGACCTGAGGTTTATTCTCCTGAGAGATTCAATAATCCTTTTTGGTTACCGCTATGCAACCGAGGTTTTTTCAGATGAAAAGTTTAGCATCAGCGGTGCAAGAATAACAGCCACCAGCCAGTTTACCAAACAATTTTATTTCAGACTTTCTTATAATTACGGGAAAAAAATCCGCTACATCGCAAATCCGTACCAGGGAAGTGGAAATGAAACTTCAGCAACAATAACTTACCTGCCATCGGAAAAGCTTCATCTAAATCTGAGTTTAGTCTATTCCGACTTTTTTCGCGATACCGATTCTGTTAAAGAATATGACTATACAATTATAAGGAGCAGAAACACCTATCAGGTTAATAAATACCTATTCTTCAGGGGAATTATTGAATATAATTCCTTCCGGAAACGGTTGGTGACCGATTTTCTTGCTTCCTTTACTTACATTCCAGGGACCGTTATCCATATCGGCTATGGCTCTCTCTACGAAAAAATCGAATGGGTTAATGATGAATATGTAAGTTCCGACAGATTCCTTGAGACAAAAAGAGGGTTTTTCTTTAAAGCTTCTTACCTGTGGAGATTTTAAAAAAAATACCTGGGGACATTCCCTGAAGTACCTCCCTGCCGAGAAGGCAAGTATCAAGTTTTAAGAGCCGGCTTTTTTATCTTTACTTCTCTTTTGTCTCCGCCGGTTGTAGTGAGCTAGCGGCCCCCGGAAAAGAAGCGCGGCGAGATCTCTCCTTGCAGCGAACTTAATCCTTACGAGCTTTCTTAAAGCTTTAGTAAAACGTTTAGGCGTGTAGAACTCATGCCTGATCTTCTTACCGATTTGCCTGAGGTCCTCCATGCTGAAGCGGTCTGAATAAACAAAACCCCTGGACGTTGTGTAGTAACCAGGAGTCGTTTCCACGATATCCTTTATTGGTGTGAACCTGAGGGCTCGGAGTTTTAAATACGAAATCGAGTCCAGTCCCAGATCGTCTGCGAACCGGGGAATCTCGAGCATTTCCTCCTCGGTCTCCCCGATATTGCCGATTATGAAGTAACCATGATAATAAATGTCATACTTTCTGAGGACATCAAAGTATTCACGTAACTGCGCAGTCGTGTATCCTTTGTTGAGATCTTTTAGTATCCAATCATGTGCCGACTCAATCCCCAGGAGCAATATCTTAAAACCAGCTCGTTTCATCTTTTCAAGGAGCACAGGGTATCGGGCGATATCCGGCCTTGCCTGAGCTAAAAGGCGCTTCTTCACACCGTTTTCTATCAAAAGATCACACAACTTCTCAACGCGCTTTGGGTTCACAAAGAAGTTGTCATCGACAAAAAAAACTAGATCCGCCTCAAGTGACTGTATTTCACGAAAAACACTTTTTACCAAGCGCTCTTCATAGTCACGCTTCTTTCCCAATGGATTGCGGTTAAAAGAGCAAAACTTGCAGTTAAAAGGGCATCCCCTTGATGACATCACTGTGTCGAGCTCGCCGCTTACAAATTTCACACCATATCTCTTGATTCCGTAGGTCACACGGCGAAGAGACCGGTCGCGTTGGGGGAGATTTTCCATCGGCCCTACTGTACGGTTCTCGTTGTGAACTACAGAGCCGTTTAGGCGGTGACTCAAACCTGTTATTTCCGTTAGTGGTTTTCCCGAGGCAAGCTCTATAACAATCTCCTCACCTTCACCACGGCCTACACAATCCACATTCTGACAACGGTTCATTATCTCATCAACCCGGACGCTTGCTTCCTGTCCCCCGACAATTGTGTATATTTCTGAAGGCAGAGACGAGACGAGATCGAGCGCTTCATCAAACTTGAACTCCCAGTTAACACTGAGAGCAATAAAATCTACGCCTTCGCTTCGGATGAAGTCGTTGAGGCTGGGTCCAGGCCGGAATTCACTGTCATGACGAAGGTCAGCAATGGTCACACGGGGCACACAGGTCGAGAGTGCGGAGGCGATATATTCAAGGCCGGTTGGCGGGAAGAAGCCCATGGCTCCGCTGCTCTCTTCATAATAAGGATTGATGCATATCGCATGATGGTATTTAGGCATGCCGATTCTCCGCGAATAGTATTCCCCACTATCTCCGGTAGACATAAATGTCATGCTCTTTACCGTCTTCAGCTTTAAGCGACACAAAACCGACTTTTTTATCTTCCCAGCCCGCCATAGAATAGTTATGAGAGATTACATAAACGCCTGGCTTGAGTTGTTTTTCCAACAAAGGAAGCAGGAATTCATTGGATTCAAACAGGAGATACATGGTGACAACCGTAGCTTCGGAAAAGTCCGCTTTTGTGATATCTTGTTGTCGAAATTCAACGAGCTTCTCGACACCGGCAAGCTTGGCATTGGCTTTGGACTCCTTAATCCGCTGCGGATCAAGATCAATGCCAACTGCTCGGGCTCCATAGTCTCTCGCTGCTGCGATTACAATCCGACCGTCACCACAGCCGAGATCATACAGCATGTCGTCCTTATCCAGCTCAGCCATTTCTAGCATTTTCTCGACAACAGCCAACGGCGTTGGCACAAAGGGAGCCAAATCCGGTGCGTCGGCTCTTCCATGAGAGCCTTCATAGAGTTCCAGCTCTTCATTTTCATTGTATCGGAATGAATAAGGTGTCCCGGGATCGAGCCTGTATGAAGTTGCCATCCCGTGGTACTGAAATTCAATCTCCATGGCTATGTTGCCCGGAAAGCGGTCAATGGCGCCTACTTCAATCGTCCTATTCACCCACTCAGCACCGTAATTGTCCTGCCTTATAGTGTAGCTAATGGTCTCTTTGGTTACATTACGAATCGTGATTTCTTTGTTCTTTTGAGTATCTATGGAGGCCTTTTGCTGTTCGGCAGGCTCCACGGTATGATCTGCTGAACAACCCACAAAAAAACATATTATACTGATGGTCACAAACAGAGTCATCAGAGCTGTAATTGTTATTTTCTGCTTCATATGTATTCTCCTTGTAATATAGTACATAAAAAAAATTTAACATTTTTTGGGAATTTTATCCACCATGGATTATTCATAAAAACTGCCGACACTATTTTTTATTTTCAAAAACCGGAAGAGAACTCAAAGAGTTTGTAAAATAATTTTACGTTTTTTAATAAACTATGAAGACCTAAAAGAAGGATTTCCTGACTAATTAAACTTAAGCCAGCTCCTTGCCTAATTGGCACAGAAGTTGCTCCACTTTTAGTGGAATAAAAAAGTATGGTAAAATATTATATTATACACATCGATCTTCTTTCCTCACTGCGCATACAGGATTATTCTATTCGAAGGATTAAGCTTAATCCTGGCCTTATTTATCGCAGATTCAACAAAGTGAAAATCCTGGGAGTTTGGGCACTACTATTTTCTATCCTTCTCACTCCAAATCTAATGTTATCCCAGAAAAGACAGATTGATGCAGATACTTTTAATTCATTGTATATAGAAGGCAAATTCCTTTTTTACAATATTCTTAGCCAGAATGCCAAAGACGCTCAAATCAAAGACAAAGACAGAAAAATTCTTTTAGAAGCTCAAAGTAAATTACCAGGCCTCTACGAACATCTGATGAACTTTTATTATTTTCATGAAGCAAAAATTGAGGAAAAAGATATAAATTTCCCCTCACACTTCATAAATATTTCAAAAAACATGGCTGAGGAATTCATCCAATCTATCATTGAAGTCCCCCAAAAAAAAGAAACATCTTCTCTTCAATCACTTCTTTATTCCACAGGTTATCACTCAAGAAAAATGGTTCCAATATACCGAAATTTTTTCAGGTGGACAACAAATCGAGTAAAGGGACAATGGCCACTAGAAGAGTTGAATATTAAGGAGGCCCATTCACTTTCAGAGGGTAATAGAATTAAACTGGCCATAATAGATTCGGGCATTGATCCAACCCTGAGAGAAATTAAATCAAGAATTATTAAATGGAAGAATTTTCTGGATAGCTCAAAACCAATCTTTGATAAAGGAAGTTTTCCTATTGACTGGGGCGGCCACGGGACATCCATAGCATCTGTCGTCTTTCAAGTTACACCAAAAGCTGAACTGGTAATTGTAAAAGTCTCTGACAACGAGACCATGGATACTGTTCCTCCAACCCGGTGGAGTGCTTATCTATACGCCGCAGGAATGATATGGGCTGCTCAAAATGGCGCAGATATCATCAGCCTCAGCGCAGTTTTTAGAGAAAATCTAAAACCAATACGGGATGCAGTAGTTTATTGCTGGAAAAAAAATGTGGTGATTGTTACACCCCTACCCAATATACCTGAAGAAAACCACGAAAAAACTCTGTACTTCCCTGCAGTATACCCATGGACAATTGCAGTTGGCGGTGTCGAAAAAAATGATGGCAAGTTAAAAATATCCGAGTTTTCTTTTAAAGCAAAATATATAGATGTGGTCGCTCCAGCTTCAGGGCTAATGGTGGAAATGCCTTCCTACCTCGACAGGAATAAAAGAGCACGTTATGCTCAGGGAAATTCACTCGCAGTTCCTTTTGTTGCAGGAACATCAGCTTTAATTCTTTCTGCTATGGACAATCAAACTCTACAAAAACTTAAAGAAAAACCAGGGCAGCTCGTAGAGACTGTTCGCAAAATACTGAGAAAAACCTCATCCAATAAAAAACTGGGATTAATAACACCAAATCCAGCCTCTGGCTATGGCTTGATCAACGTCCAAAAGGCTGTTCAGATGGCAAAAAATTTGAAGCTAAAAGACTAATCTGGATTTTTTTAAAAAATGATAACTAACTCGTCTCCTCGCTTTAACTCGGCTGTTCTATCAAGATTAACTATGGACAAATTTTTATCACGACTTAACTTTGCTTTTATCTTCATTGAATTGATTTGAATACTTTGTATTGACTTAAACTCATAATCCTGTGAAATTCCAAGTTTTGAAATCTTCAAGCTTCCGTATTCCACTTTTATATTTACTTTGTCGTTTTTAACTTTAAAGCTTCCCCATCCATTTCCCGTAGACCAGAAAGTATAAAAATTGTATTGATGAATTTTTGGGGAAAAAGCGATGAAGTGCGAAACTCCATCATACTTATAACCCGAAAGAGCAAGCAAAACTGCCCAGCTTGCCATAGCTCGAGCATAATGATGGCCACACTCAAGCTCATCCCAGGGATTGCGGTTAAAACCGCTGTATCTCTCTCTTAAAGCCTTAACCAGTGTTAAACCCTCATTAATATGGCCTGAATAGATCAAAGAGGCGGCAACCTGGTATTCAATACCGGTCCAGACTTCATCAGAATAGACAAAGGGAAGTGCCGGTCTTTTTCCTTTGGGCCAGGAACACAGGAGAAGGCCGGCTTCATCATTTAAGGCATAAACCCTCTGAACGTTTGAAAAACGGCTTAAATCCTTCATAAAATTGTATAAAAAAATTGATTTCATTGCTCTGTCCACATTAGTCTTTGGGAGAATATACCCCAATCCTGCTACATGGGCTAAATACTGGCCCAGCAATTGATCTGACAGACACCCATCTCCATACTGGTATTTTGGGACTGATTGTCCTTTTTCCAAAGCTTGTCGAGTAGACATCTTCACCTCCTTTTGGTTTAATGCCCCTCACAGAACCGTACTTGCGGATTTCCCGCATACGGCTCTTCAGTAAGGTTTCCCCAATACAAGGAT
>Ga0209986_10003522_pt1 | contig 13680 bp, 9 predicted proteins | sample BlataG_FD_183168 | JGI IMG/M metagenome (GOLD analysis project Ga0209986, IMG submission 183168) | Deep subsurface microbial communities from Black Sea to uncover new lineages of life (NeLLi) - Black_00105 metaG (SPAdes) (version 2) | ecosystem: Environmental > Aquatic > Marine > Oceanic >...
TCCAGACCAAATCGAATGAATTGTCATTAAACTCGGAGTTTGTCCAATTAGATTTGATAAAGTTCGCATCTAAACCAAAAGCATCCCATATCCTCTTCGCATTTTCCAGGAAGTCTTTTGAAGGGTGCGCCACAGTGACTTCACAGCCAAGCTTTGCGAATATTAAGCTTTTTATGCCCGGTATGCCCATAACACCGTTCGCAGGCAGTTCTAACACCTTTGAGATGCTATATTTATTAACCATCTGAACTGCAAATCTATCAAGTGCGTATCGCTCGTATTCTGTGCCATAGCCTTCGTCAAACGTGGAGAAATATTTCTGCAGTTCTCTGATTTCTTTCGTTTTTATCATCGTGCCCTTTTGTATCCTAATACTTCCTCATACAACTTCTTTAGCCTTTTTGTATGCTCTTCCATACTGTATTTCTTCACGAATTCAAAAGCGTTATCGCTCAATCTCTTTAATTCTTTTGGATTCTCTATTAAATTCTCAAGCACTTTTTTTAATTGGACTACATTTCCCGCCTCAAATAGATAGCCATTATACCCATTTTCTACCAATTCCGGTATTCCGCCGATATTACTTCCAATAACTGGTGTCCCATATTTAAAACTTTCAATAATAACTACCCCAAATACCTCACACCAAATGGATGGAACTACCGCAACATTTGCTTTTTTGTATAATTCTACGAGCTCTCTATCCGGCATAAATCCATAAAAAATTATATTTGAATTAAATCCAGCAATTTTCTTAGATTCTTCCATATCCTCGCCTTCTCCTACCACATGAAGATGGATATTTTTGTGTTCCAATTCTTTAAAGGCATTTATCAATATATGCAATCCTTTATACCTATTCACTCTGCCCACGTATAAAATGTCAATTGTCTCATAATCTTTCTCAATTTTTTCATTTCCTGCAAGTTCGATTCCTAAGGGTAATTTCATAGTTCTAACCTGCTCAAAAAACCCGTCTTTTTTCAATTTGTCAATCACAAACTGAGAAGGTGCTGTAACTACATCCGGCTTATTATCTTTCATGTATCGTTGAATTTTAGCGTAAAGCCGGCATATTATCGGTGGGGCATGGCAAACTTCGCAGGAGCTTCTAAATAAATTCTCCCTCGGGCATCCGATAAAATAATCATGCGCGGTAAATATTAAGGGCACGTTCAGGCTCTCCACAGCATTAAAAGCAAGTGAAAATCCCTTAAAATTGTGGATATGCACAATATCTGGCTTTTCTCTTATTAAAATATCTTTTATGACTTTGTAAGAATGCAGGTTTAGTAAGTCAATTCCATACCAAATCGGTTTTATTAACGCCGGTTTACTGAGTGTATTATAGATGGCATAAATGTTCAAAGGATGGATTCTATAAATTTTAACGCCGTTTTTTTCTTCTATTGATGGCTTAATAGATATTTTTGAATTTGTTGTGATAACGATAACCTCAAGCCCCTGTTGAACTAATTTCTCTGCTGCTCTCCTTACATATATCTCCGCGCCTCCGAAAATGAGTGGTGGATAGAAACTCGAAATATAACATACTTTCATCTTCTCATGTCCCCCCATAAGCGATGTTCTTATCCATAGATTAATCTATATAAATCTATAACTGTAAGGTTTATCATTGGAAGAATAGAAAGGTGTTAGAAATGTCAATCACGAAATTGATAAGATATAGAGGTTGGAAAGTATGGCAGATCCATGATATGCACATATCACTTCTTGCAATTTTCTACATTCTAATCACGGACAATCTATTCAAACCTTTAGATTCCCTGATTTTGATTTCTTCTCTTGGCTTTTACTTTATGTATGGATTTTTGATAAATGATTTCTTCGATATGCCTTATGATATTGCCGCGGGTAAAAAAAGAGCCGTCCAGGAGTTATCGAAAATCGCATTCATCGGGACAATTCTCAGTGTCGTTTTTATAAGCGCGTTGCACCTGTTATACCTCAAGGAGGTTTCTTACATTGCTATTTATTCCCTTTCCTACTTGCTCGCAACCCTTTATTCCGCACCAACAATAGGATTTAAGAGAAGGACTTTTGCTGGAATCATTATAAATGCGCTAATAGAAAAGACATTGCCGGTTCTTGCTATATTTTCTTTCTTCAATCATTTTGGGATAGACACGCTTATATTCTTAGCAGCTTCATTTTTACTTCAAGTCGTTGAAATAACGACACACCAGATATATGATTACGAAGCCGACCTGAGAACGGGAACTAACACTTTTGTTGTTGATAATGGGCGAGATAGAGCATTGAAAATTTTCAGGTATTTTGTAACCCCATTTTCTATGGTATTTATAATTCTTTTGTGTTTCCTTATTTGCGTGAAAGTCCCGTATGCGACTTTCATTGCCGCTGCGGTCTTTATAACTTACTTGGTGATATTTTTATTGGTCTCAAAAGGTAGTTTAAGCATGGAAGAAAAGGTTTTCCCACTATACTTGTCACCCCTGTACTTCTTGATTAATAACGCATTTCCGCCGTTCCTTGCATTTATTCTTAGCATTGTATCTCCTTTAAACATTATCCTGCTCTTAGTAGCTTTTGGCTCTCAATATTATCTATTAAAAAAGTCTTCCAAGTTGATTCAGGAAAAAGTTATAACACGCACGGAAATTGAGGATACATAAGGAAAAATGGATAAAAAAGATATTTTAATAATCCTAAGCTTGTTTTTCATTGCTTTTTTAATACGAGTAGTGGGCGTGTCTAATGTTAGCATATACTTAGATGAGTTCGTATTTTGGGTTATTACGAATAGGATTTTAGCTAATAATTTTGCTCCTACTCTGGATGTGTTTCACTGTTCATCCCCTTTTATTCCATATATTGAAGCGGTATTTACAGTGCTTTTTGGAGGCGGCTTGTACCAGTTTAGGATGGTTTCTGTTATATTTGGGAGTTTAACTGTGCCCTTTTTGTATCTTTTTGGGAAGGCGATGTATGATAGAAAGACGGGTTTATTGGCTGCTTTGTTTCTTTGTTTTTCAGCGTATCACTGCTTATACAGTCGCATATTCAGGTACGAAGCATTTGTTTTATTTTTTATCACAGTATTCTTATATTTCTTCTGGCTGAGCCAGCGCTCTGATAATAGAAGAAGCATGTATGCAAGCATTGCGGGAGCGATGCTGGGAATAGCTATAGCTGCAAAATATCTCCCTTTCTTCTTAATTCCCGCACTTATCCTGTATGTTTTGTGGACAAAAAGATTTAGGTTTAAAGCACTGCTGGATAAACGAATAATTTTGACTTTGATCTTCACACTCCTGTTCTTTTCTCCAATGCTTATATGTTTCTTCATTACTGGGGCAAATCCTGCATACACGTATGGTATCGAGATACCTGAAAGGAGAGCGTCTATACAGCCTTTAGGGTACTCTTATCCTTTAGGTGCATTAGTTATCAACGGTATGGAGAAAATAAATGAGATATTAACTTGGGATGCCGAGTTCTTAATCCCACCCTGGACCGCCCTCTTTAAGCTCTCCGCGATTTTGCTTTTTATAATAACAATTCTTTCTTACTTACCCAGCTTCATAAACAGAGAAAGAGAGGGTAGTTTTCTTTTGATTGCCGTTTTCACTTTATGCATATTTATACTTTCATTTATCACGATTAGATATTATCTGATGTATTTATTCCCTTTTTACTTTGTGATGCTTTCCCATACTGCCGTAAAATCATTTGAGCATCTTAGAATTAAGATGCGAAGAGAAAAACCATATAAAATTATTTTCAAGATATTTACAATTTCACTCTTCGCGATAATGCTATTTTCTTATGTTATTACCGGAGTTACTTCGCCTTACTACGATGAAGGTGAGCGTTCATGGAGTAAAAGTGTTATTGAGTATATAAAAAGCGATGCTATTAAGAGTGGATATGAAAGTGATATTATAATAGGAAGGATTGGTTTGAAAAATGTTATAGGGTACAATATACATCTTTGTGACCTCGATGCGTCTACAATTAGTATCGTTATGCCACCCGGGAGGGAGTATGCAGAGCAAGGAGTAAAAATAGACCTCGAAAAGATTGAGATGCTAAAGCCACATTATTTAATAGTAAGTGAAGACCAATACGACACTCTTTTCAAAAAAGGCGTTAAAAAAGAAATTTTCAAGGATTACGAGATGGTTTTTCGTACTAACACCTATTACTCTTTCGATGGTTTAGTTTTGAAAAGGAAAAATATGCAACCATCAGAACCATTATTGCTGGATAAAGGAGGGGAAATCTCTGAAGATATATTCAACAGGAGCGTACCGGGTGTGGTGAAGGTTGGAAAAGTATATACAGCGCTGGTTCAAGTAAAAAATACGGGAGAGTCGCGTACAACTTTTACTGTTCACGCATACTCTGAAAACTTTATAATATTTATTGAGGGACTTCATGAGTTAACCCTGGATAGAGGGTCAAGTCGCATACTTAAATTTAAGATGGTTCCTAATAGAGAACATGTAGGAGAGATTCCGATAATGGTTGGCCTTTACGCCAAATATGGGGAAGATGAGATGTATGAAAAGAAAGTAGATTCTGTCACGGATTATGTTTATCGCATTAAAAAATGAATTTTCGCATTAGCACCACGAAACGAGCAATAGAGAAAATAGAATTAAGAAAAGATGTTCTGCCACCATCAGACAACAAGCAACTCGGGTGGCTTTTACAAATAATACAAAACGAACATCCCTCTGCGGATAAAGCGATATTGCCCATCGGACACACTTCGTTGCACTGATTGCATTCATTACATTTCTCCTCGTCTATCCACAAGGTGGGTCTTTCCTCAAGTCTTATACAGGAATGCAATATCTCCCTATCTATCTCCAAAGCACTGGTTGGACAGGTCTCAATGCATGCAAAACATTCCCTTTTGCCTTCCATCTCTCACCTCCTTGTCAAAATATTTCATTCACAGTATTTAAATCACCTGTCTTTAATAAGTAGTATGGCAAAATTAAAGTCAGATGTAACAGTAATTGGTGCAGGACCTGCGGGCTCTACCACCGCAAGAACAATTGCCAAGTATGGCTTTGACGTCATATTAGCTGAGAAGGACGAATATCCGGGGAAGACAAACGTTTGTGCCGGAGGGATACCAGAGCCGACGTTTGAGGACACGAGTTTGAGCTCGAATATTATTGAGAAGGAAATTTTGAAGGGAGAGTACCATTATCCCTGGGGAATGAGGCATTTAGAACTTAATCATGTTGCAGTTTATAGGAAGGTATTTGACAGGAGTTTAGCAGATAAAGCGGTGGAAGAAGGTGCGAAAATGCTTACCAACACGTTAATTACGGATGTTCGGGTAAGAAACGGCAAAGTATATGCGATTTCTGAAGGGGACATAATAGAATCAAAACTTGTCGTGTTTGCCGATGGTCCGAACACTTTAGCGTATAGGAAATTTGGCATTGGGTTCAAACCGGAAGCGGATAAAACATTTGTATCAGTAACATGCGAGGTGAAATGGGAGAATAACCCTTTAAATTGCTTTGAGTTTTATTACGGTTATGATATTTCCCCATGGGGATACGGATGGATATGTCCAAGAAGAGACACAGTAAATGTAGGTGTTGTGTGTTTATACAGCAGACTCCGCTCAAATTTGATGGATTCTCTGAATTATATGCTTAAAAAATACTCCTTAACGTGTAAAAAGCTAAAAGGGAAGGAAATCACGTGGTTAAGCTCGGCGTTAATTCCCGTCGCTCCAGCGAAGCAAATTTTTGGTGAACGGATGCTGATAGTGGGCGATGCTGCCGGGATGGTTGACCCTGTAAACGGCGGTGGAATCATGCAAGCTATTAATGGAGGGCAGCTTGCAGGGAAGGTATGCGTAAAGGCTTTAGAAGCTGATGACTTCTCTCCCTTATTTTTATCTCAGTATCAAGATTTGTGGCACGAAACAAGAGATTATCTCCTCATACATGCGCAGTATTTACTTTCAAATGGTTTTCTCTATCTTTCCAAACGTGACAGAAATGCATACCCAAGAATGGCTGCTTTTATCAATGGTGGAATCAGAAATATATTTGATACTCTAAAACTTATGTACATGAATCGGTAATGTAATCAAGATGAAAATAGTAAAAGCCCTCATAGCGCTACTGATAATGGGAATGCTCTTAGCAGGGGCATATTATGTCTTCAAATTACCGATGGGGAGGGTTGAGTTGCCGCATCAAGAACAAAAGGATTATTTAGTCCAGGTCGAAAAGGACTACACAATTCGATCTCGGGCGGAAGCAACTACACTCTTAGAGACAACACAATTTAGATTTTTAGCGGTTAAAATGACGGAAAAGAAGGCTGAGGAACTGAAAAGAGACAAATGCGTAGTCAGAGTTCTCACTCCACGAGAAGCCCGGGAGAGATATGAAGCTTTGCCAGAAGAGGCAAAAGAAGCTGTAAGAGAAAAGATAAGAGAACTCAAATTGAAAAGGACTGTTTTAGACGTCCCTGAAGTGCCAGAGGAATTGGTATCTGAATATCAGTTATACGTAACTCCTGACGACGGCGCGGTGCAATCGTTATCCAGAGAGGTTTATGGCCTAAAAGAGGCTTATGCCACTGCGGTAGATTGGGTATGGATCTCGGACCAAACCTTAAACCACGTAGCAGAAAAGTGGTTAAAACCGCATGAATTTCTATTGGATACTCCCGGATATGCTTCAAATCCTGCTAAAGGCAGGATATCAAGCGATTGTTCTGAGCAAGCCAACACACTGGCTTCGCTTCTTAGAGCGGAAGGCATCGCACCAGAAAATGTAAGGGTTGTTCTCGGTTTGGTGGATTTCGACGGCAGCATCGGCAGACATGCTTGGGTGGAAGTGTATGACGATAGCGTATGGATACCCCTAGAAGCAACTTCTGGACCGTATTACGATGATGAAAAGAAGCAGTTGGTTGAAAGTGGTGGTTTACCCTACACATACTTCAAATTTTTCCCCTATCCCGTTTTAGAAAAGTGGGTTTATTATAATGACCTGTACTTTTATGATGTAGAAACAAGAGAAGGAAATCCATCCGATTCGTGGATGCGATAAGTTTTATAAATGGGAAAGAAGAAGTGGAAATCAGGAATGAGCAAAAAAATATTAATCGGCATAGGAATCGCGGCGGTGATAATCGCTCTGCTTGTTGGAATTTACTTTATTCAGGTCTATAAACCAGCTATCCAGGAAAAGAAACAACTGATAGAGCGATTTTCGGGATTTGAAATACAATATCAAGAAAAGAAAGCACAAGGCTATGACGTCTCAGAAGCAAGGGTGTTTGCAAGAAAAGCCAAACGAGCTTTTGATAGTAAAGATTACAAAATGGCAAATAACCTCTTGGATAATGCTTTTGAAGCTTTAGAAAAGGCAGAAAAGATTTTAATAATACCCGAGGCGGTTAAGGAAGAGGCAAGAGAAAGGCTTTCAGATGTAAGAGTTGCAACATTTTATAAGACAGTAACAGATGGCAAACTATTAAATAGGAGTTATGGGGATGTTGTGAATATCATCGGAGGGGTAAAAACCGATCTCATCTTCCATGCTTTTGAATGCTGGCGTACCTGTCCTGAGCACTGTGAAGACATAGCTTCGGCTCCAAAAGAATGGCTAAAAGAAAAAGATATTCAAGAATTGATCAATAAATGTGAAGAAAGTGGCTATAGTTACACCAAATTTCAAAACGCCAATACCGAGCTAAAAGCCAAACTGCCCGATGTAATAATCAGTACTGCTATTCTCTGGCAATTCTTAAATCCTCATGGCAGAAACCCGATAACCGGTGAGTTTTTAATGAGGGATGACACTTGGGAGATGGCTTTAGACCCTTCAAAATGGGGTATTCCTGTGACAAAAGAGAAGTTCCAAACAGAATGGGCAAAAAGTGCTGGTTGGATAGAAATTGAACCGTCATATCCAAAGGAACAACTGCCTTTCTATTTTCCAGATGTTACAAATCCGGATTTTCAAGAATTATTCCTAAGTCATGCAAAGAGACCGATTGATGCGGGAGCAGATGCGATATGGATTGATATGCTATATAGGCCTGCAAACCTTCTTGCACAACTTTCGGAAGATCCCACTCACATTTCTGTTCAAGAATCCTCAGAGGCAATCTCAAAAATAGTAGACGAAATTCATAAATACGGACTATCAAAAGGCAGATGGGTCTATGTTGGAAGTTGGGGGCTTAGTGAAGAATTCCCATTCCCTTTAGCGGACCTCGATTTTGTTACTTTAACAATCTCTCCTGAAGAGATATTAAATGGAAGGATGAACAAAGGTGTTTGGGATGAGAAATTAGATAAGGTTAGAAAACAGCACTCAAATGCCCAAATTTTTGTCTTCTTCGATTATGGATTTGATAACTCACCTATGGAAACTTTCAGTCAAAGATTGACGTCCGAAAAACAGAAAGAATTCTTGAAATATGCTGACGAGTTTTTCGCAGAAAGAGGTGTGATTCTTGTTTATCCCGTTCATGGGGGTAGTATGGGAAAAAATCCAAAAGTTCTTTCTTTCGGGAAATATGAGGGATATGACTCCCTTGTCCATGAATTCCAGACTTATGAAACAATAAAAGAGCTTGCAGAAGAAAAAGCGTGGTGAAAGGTAAAAATGAAAGTAATAATGGTGATTGCCGTTCTTGTAACGATGTTTGCCCTACCAGGCGTAGTAAACGCTGCAAAAATTTACGTCCCCGACGATTATACGACTATCGAAGCGGCGATAAATGTTGCATCTCCAGGGGATATTATCACCGTCCGCTCAGGAACTTATTACGAGAATATTCTCTTGGATAAGAGACTCTCGCTCATCGGCGAAGGGCTGCCTACGATTGATGCACAAAATAGAGGAAATGCTATAGCAATAACGGCTGACAACTGTGTCGTAAAGGGATTTCGATGTGTTAATACTTTTTATAGAGATGTTGGAATAAAAGTGAAATCAGACGGGAACATCATTGAGAATAATACATGCGAGCGTAGCAATATTGGTATTCACTTATTGAACTCCTCAAGTAACGAAATATTGAATAACACCTGTGAGGGAGGCCGTGAAGGTATCCGTTTACAACGCTCAACAGGAAACAAGGTTTTGTGCAATACATTTAAAAATTGCAGCCTCTTCCTTATAGCCAGCTACGATAATAAAGTGGAAGGGAACACTGTAAACGGAAAGCCTTTGGTTTACCTGGAGAATGTGAGCGGTGCAGAGGTAACAGATGCAGGTCAAGTGATACTGGTGAAGTGTGAGGGAATAACCGTCAGGGATTGTAATCTCTCTCGCACGACGGTAGGTATCCAACTCTGGAAATCTTCCAACTGCACAATCGAAAACAACAAAGTGCTAAAGAACTATTTTGGCATTTTCCTTTTATCTTCAACAAAAAACAAGATATTGAACAATACCTGTGAAGATAACGGTCGTGGCATCCACTTGCGGCACTCATCCAGGAACATGATTATAAACAACACGTTCAAGAATTGTGGTCTCCATGTCGTTGAAAGCTACGACAATGAAGTGGAGGGGAACACCGTGAATGGAAAGCCTTTGGTTTACCTGGAGAATGTGAGCGGTGCAGAGGTAACAGATGCAGGTCAAGTAATATTGATTAAATGCAAAGAAATAACAATTAGGGACTGCAACATCCATCATATATCTACTGGTATAGAACTATGGGAATCTTCTAACTGCTTAATCGAGAAGAATAAAATTTACAAGAGTTCATGGGATGGTATCTCTTTACGGAACTCTTCGAGAAATAGGGTGTTGAACAACTCCTTAAAGGATAACCAGCGTGGTGTCCATCTATTGGACTCCTCAGAGAATCAGATTTTAAATAATACTTTTAATAACATCCATTTAACCAATGCTGGGATATCCATTAGTAACTCCTTAAAGAATAAAATCATGAACAACACATTCAGGAATTGTGGTCTCCATATAGATGCCGCAAGCTATGACAATGAGGTGTTTGGGAACACCGTGAATGAAAAACCCTTGGTTTACCTGGAGAATGAGCGTGGTGTTGAGATAAGAGATGCAGGTCAGGTAATACTGGTGAAATGCGAGGAAATAGCCATCAAAGGTTGTAACATCTCTTGCGCAACGGTGGGTATCCAACTCTGGAAATCTTCCAACTGCACAGTCGAAAACAACGAAGTGCTTGAGAACGCGTGGGGAGGGATCTCTCTGTGGGATTCATCAAAGAACAAAATATTGAACAACACCTGTGAAAGGAACGATGACAGTATCCACTTATGCATGTCCTCAAGAAATAAAATTCTAAATAACAAAATCAGCGATAATAATTTTTTCGGTATCTCCTTATATTTATCCTCAAAAAACACAATCTCTCGCAACCGTATTTGTGACAATGATTTTTTCGGTATTCACTTACGATATTCCTCGAACAACCTGATACACCTCAACGACTTCGTGAATAATAGTCCTAATGTTCATTCTACCAACTCAAACAACTTCTGGAACTCGAGGAGACCCTTAACCTACGTTTATGGTGGTAAGACCCACAAGAACTACATGGGCAATTATTGGAACGATTACTTGGGCGAGGATGGGGATGGTGACGGAATAGGAGATACATCATACAAAGTGGATGAGAATGATTACGACTATCACCCGCGGATCCAGCCGCTCGAGTCTTACGCCAGGAGGAGTGAAAATCCAATGGAGGAGATGAGGGTGAGGGACACGATGGAAATGAGGCTGGGAGATGAACTGCAACCAGTCCTTTTCCCCTGGGAACAGAAGCTTGAGGCTCTGGAATTATGGAGAAAAAAATGAGGACTTTAGTAGTAGGATTGGACGGCGCAAACATAGAGTTAATCAAGCAGTGGGCTAAGGAAGGCAAATTACCGACTTTTGAGAAGTTGTTGAGAGAGGGAAGTTACGGGAATCTTGAAAGTGTAATACCTACGATCACCATTCCCGCGTGGAATTGCATGACAAGCGGAAAGAACCCGGGTAAAATAGGCTGCTTTAGCTTCATACACAAAGCTCCCGGGACTTATGATTTCCGAATATACACCGCATTAGTAGAAAAAGAGAAATGTATCTGGGATATTTTAAGCGATTGCGGTAAAGAAAATTTCGTTTTCAATGTTCCAAACGTCCTGTACGCGTACAAAATAAATGGATATATGGTCGCTGGTGTTCTTTGTCTATCAGAAGAAAAGCTAACGTATCCTGAAAATTTAAAAGAGGATTTGTATAAGATGGAGTATAAGAGAGATATAAGCAGTATAGAGACACTTTGGGGTCTTAGTGATAAGGAATTGTTAAGAAAGCATAAGGAGATAACCGAAAGTCAGTGCGAAATTCTCTTTCATTTCTTGGGGAAACAGTGGGATTTTGGATTCTTTGTGCTCACCGAGTTGGACAGGGTGCAGCATGCATTCTGGAATCAAAAAGAGACTGTTTTAAGTAGTTATCAAAACATAGACAGGAAGTTGAAGGAGTTATTGGACAGATTAGATAGAGAAGATGAGGAAACTATGGTCATAATAGTCTCTGATCATGGATTTGGGCCCAATAAAAGAACATTACTCATAAATGAGTGGCTGGCAAGGAGAGGATTATTAGTGGTGAAGAAAATACCTGCTGTTGAGGTCGTCAAACCTTTACTCCGAATTCAGAAGAACCCTGCCGTTGTAAAAATGCTCAGAGTTATGTGGAGGAAATTAGCACCTCTGAGACCGCTCTACCTAAAACTGTCCAAGGGCGCCTCAAGAACTCCCATACAATGGGATAAAACGAAAGCATTTAGTTATGGCACCTGGGGCACGATTTATATAAACTTAGAGGGCAGGGAACCGGAGGGAATAGTTAAAGAAGAAGAGTATGAACAATTGAGAACAGAGATTATAGATGGGCTAAAGGAGATACCAGTAAAAGCATACAGAAAAGAAGAGCTATATCACGGGCAATATTTAGAGTCGGCACCGGACATTATCATCCAGATAGATGACTATGTGAACTCTATAAGCGGAGTAGTAGGTTATGGTAAAGATTTCAGAGAAAGATTTGGTGGTCACCACCGCAGAGATAATGGAACTTTTATTGCCTGGGGACCAGATATAAAGGAAAATTGTAAGATAAAAGCAAAGATGTATGACATCGCACCAACAATATTGCACATATTCGGAGTATCAATTCCAAAGGACATGGACGGACGGGTATTGAAGGAGATTTTTAAAGAAGATTCTGAACTATTCCATAGAGAAGTTTCGTTTTCGTATCGAGAAAAGTCGGAAGAAAGGGAATTAATTGAGAAGAAAATAAAAAAGCTCAAGTTCGAGAAGAAAATCTGAGTTCCATTAGTATCTTATTCCCAGAAATAAGAGCGAAATAATGCCCACAAATCTCGTGGTTTAGCTAACAGTTGTATCTGCATCTAATTCTTTTATCAATGCACTATTTCAAAACCATGCACTTCAAAAACCCTGAACTTATGCATGATAACCCAAAAGGGAAGATAAAAGTCCCCTTTGCTGACGTTTGGACACACAATCACATAAACCTCCTCAATATTCTTTTTATCCATGAAGCATCTATTCCTGTCATTTTTTCCAGTTCAAGAAGCATCGCTATATCCTCCGGGTCAAAACTCTTTGTGATGAGTATTGAGAGCCCATACAGGGCAAAAAACAAAATGCCAAGAGCGACCAGCATCACGAGAGTGATGGGGGGGACCCAGAAAACCTTAACAATAACGTAAATAAGAGATACAAGCACCACAGAGGTTACTATGGGTTTTAAATAATTCATGGCAAAAGGATGTATCCTGTGGATGCGGAAAATTTGCGCTGATTTTAACGCATTTATTAGAGCGAGCGAAATTGCGGATGCAATAGCGGCACCAACAATTCCGTAAGTTGGTATCAGGAGTAAGTTAAGCGAGACATTCGTAATTGCGCCAATCAGGTTGTCAATCAAATTCAGCTTTGTTCTCCCTATCACGATTAACGTTGCAGCATTAGGTCCAAGGAATACGTGGATGAACATGCCAATAGCAAGGATTCGCAGTGCGAGTGTAACGTCTGCTTGCATGTAGGTAGAACCGAAAAGGACATTCAGCACCGCTTCAGGAAACAGAAAAATAATGAGAAAAAAAGGAAGCGTTGCTGACACGATCCATTTCGTTAGTATCGCATAGTTCCTTCTCATCTCTGACAGAAGATTCTTCGAATACAACTGCGAGGTTATTGGCACATAGATAAAAACCAGGGACAGAAGAAATATTTCAATAAGTTGAGCAATCGGATGTGCCGCATTATACAATCCAACGACATCTACGGTTTTAAAATAGCCAAGCATTAGTGTATCCATCCGTATGATTATCATGCTCAACGCATTCGTAGCAAGCAAAGGAAGAGAAAAAAGAAGAAGCTCTTTCCTCACAGGGTCTGTCCCCGCACTTGTGTTCTTTATGGTGACAATGGGCAATTTTTTAATTGCATATATTACAAAAGCGATGGAAGCAATCACGATTGATAATACGTATGCATAGATCATTTCAAGGAAAGAATAACCAATAGCGATGACAGAAACGATGAATAACACTTTAAGAACATTCATGAGAATATCCCGGAAATACGCCTTTTCATGCACTCTATCGAAACCACGA